>OFFT01001889.1_pt1 | contig 11708 bp, 9 predicted proteins | sample 1521581 | NCBI WGS metagenome assembly OFFT01 (sample SAMEA3504084, study PRJEB24116) | mouse gut metagenome | biome: mouse gut; feature: mouse-associated habitat; material: faeces | place: Denmark | collected 2011
TCCTGGGAAGGGGCAGCATACACATGCGGAGCAACGTATAAGGAAGGGGGTAGAAAGGATGGCAGGACAGAGACAGCCGATCGATCTGTTAAAAGCGAAAGGCAAAAAACATCTGACAAAGGCAGAAATTGAAGAGAGAGAACGCACTGAGATAAAGGCGCCGGCTGATAAGGTGACTGCTCCTGCCTACCTGACGCCGGAACAGAAAAAGAAATTTAAAAAAATTGTCAAGGATCTCCGGGCAGTCAATCTGGTATCAAATCTGGATGTGGATGCTTTAGCCAGGCTTGTGATTGCCCAGGAGAAGTATATCGCTGTTACGCAGGAGCTGGAAAAGCAGCCGCCCCATCCGGAGCTGAAAAGCCTTCTGCTTAAGCTTTCCAATCTCCGCAGAGAAACCGCTGCGCTGGCAGACGGCACATACCGGGAACTCTGTCTGACCAACCGCCAGTATGCGTTTTCCAGGACTTGGAACCAGGAGACTGTGGTTGTGGCGGTAAATAACGATGAGGGGGCCGTGCGGATGGAGATTCCGTGTCCGGCCGGCGGCGCAAAAGCCGGAGAGATTTTAACCGGCCGGGAGATTCCGCTGGAAGGCGGAAAACTGATTTGGGAAGTACCCGCCCATGGGAGCGCGGTCTTCAGAATAAAACAGGGGTGAGTTTATGGGAGAGACAAAGAAACAAAAGAGCGGAAAGTCAAAGAACAGAAAGCAGGAGCAGGCACAGCGGATGGAAAAAGTGCAGGCGGAAGAACGCCCGGCCTGCTTTGTGACAGAGATGGATCAATATCTTTTCGGTCAGGGTACCCACTATGATATTTTCCAAAAGCTGGGGGCCCATCCCACCAAGTATCAGGGACGAAAAGGAGTATATTTTGCGGTCTGGGCTCCGCATGCCTTCCGGGTTCATGTGATTGGAGAGTTCAATGGCTGGGATGCCCGGAGCAGCGAGATGAAACGTCTGGATCCGCTGGGAATCTACGAGCTGTTTATTCCGGGAGTGGAAGAGGGCTGCCTCTATAAATACCTGATTGAGACGGCGGATCACCGGCTGCTGTACAAGGCAGATCCCTTTGCATCCGCGGCAGAGCTGCGGCCGGGGACGGCCTCCAGGGTGGCGGATATCAGCGGGTTTAAGTGGAGTGACGGCACGTGGCTGGAGAAGCGCAGGACACGGGAGCCCAAAGAGGAGCCTATGGCGATTTATGAGGTGCATCCCGGTTCCTGGAAAAAGCATCCACACGGACCAGACGAGGACGGCTACTATAACTACCGGGAGCTGGCCCCTGCTCTGACGGAGTATGTGAAAGAGATGGGATATACCCATGTGGAGCTGATGGGGATTGCGGAACATCCCTTTGACGGTTCCTGGGGATACCAGGTGACCGGGTACTATGCCCCCACCTCCCGCCATGGAAGCCCCCAGGATTTTATGTATCTCATCAATTACCTGCACCGGAATAAAATCGGCGTGATCCTGGACTGGGTTCCGGCACATTTCCCCCGTGACGCTCACGGACTTGCAGAATTTGACGGACAGCCCCTATTTGAATATCCGGATCCGAGAAAGGGAGAACATCCTGACTGGGGAACAAAGATCTTCAACTATGAGATGAATGAGGTGAAAAATTTCCTCATAGCCAATGCGCTGTTCTGGGTGGAACAGTATCATGTGGACGGGCTGCGGGTAGACGCCGTGGCTTCCATGCTCTATCTGGACTACGGCAAGCAGGACGGGCAGTGGGTGGCCAATAAATACGGAGGAAATAAGAATCTGGAAGCGATTGAGTTCTTTAAGCATCTCAATTCCTGCCTGCGGGGACGCAACCCCGGCGTGATGATGATTGCGGAGGAATCCACCGCCTGGCCGAAGGTGACGGATCAGCCGGAACGGGACGGCTTGGGATTTTCTTTCAAGTGGAATATGGGCTGGATGAATGATTTCCTGGAATATGTGAAGCTGGACCCGTATTTCCGCAAAGGAGCCCATAACCTCATGACCTTTGCCATGACCTATGCCTACAGTGAGAACTATATTCTGGTTCTGTCCCATGATGAGGTGGTGCATCTGAAATGTTCTATGATTAATAAGATGCCGGGGCTTTACGACGACAAGTTTGCGAATCTGAAAGTGGCCTATTCCTTTATGTTCGGGCATCCGGGTAAAAAGCTTCTGTTTATGGGACAGGATTTTGCACAGCTCCAGGAGTGGAGCGAGGCCAGAGAACTGGATTGGTATCTGCTGGGAGAGGAGAAGCACCAGCAGCTCCAGAGCTATGTGAAGGCTCTTCTCCACCTTTACCGGAAGACGCCTGCCATGTATGAGCAGGATACCCTTCCGGCCGGATTCCAATGGATCAATGCGAACGACGGATACCGGAGCATTTTCTCTTTTGTGCGATACAGTAAAAAAGGAAAGAGGAATCTGCTGTTTGTCTGCAATTTCACTCCCGTGGAGCGGGAGGACTACCGGGTAGGGGTGCCGAAAAAGAAGCAGTACCGTCTGGTACTGGACAGCGATGCCGCAGAGTTCGGCGGCAGCGGCGGGGAGAAAGCACTTGTCTACAAAGCGGAGAAGAGTGAGTGCGACGGCCTTCCCTATTCTTTCGGCTATCATCTGCCGCCCTACGGCGTGGCCGTATTTGAATTTTAACGGAATAAATATGAGAGCATATATCCTGCCTTAGCCGGGAATATGCTCTCTTTCTTTCACATACAGGCATCACCGGAAAGAACAGTCCAGGCCGGCATCCAGGAATATGCGCCGGTACGTTTCCAGGTTTTCCGGGTGAAGCTGGGGGATGCCTTTCATGGCGTAGGGAATGCCCAGCTGTTCGTATTTTTGCTCTCCGAACTGGTGGAAGGGCAGCAGGTGGACTTCCCGGATTCCCATGCCGCACAGCAGGCCGGCCATTCCCCTGGCTGCGTCCAAGCCGGCATTAAACTTGGGGATAACAGGGATTCTTGCGATGGTTGGAACTCCCTGAGACACCGCATACCGCATATTTTCCAGAATGATGTCGTTGTAAACTCCGGTGTGTTCCCGGTGTTTTTCCCTGTCCCAATGCTTCATATCGAAAAGCAGCAGGTCGATGCGGGTGATAAAATCTGCGAAAACCTCATGGGACGCATAGCCTGTAGTCTCCGCAGCACAGTGCAGGGAGCGCTTTTGGGCCTCCGCTAAAAGGGCGGAGGCAAATTCGTGCTGCAAAAGGACCTCTCCCCCGGAGAGAGTGATGCCGCCGCCGGATTCTTCATAGAAACAGCGATCTTTTTCCAACTCTGCAAGAATTTCCTCCAAGGTCCATTCTTTTCCGGCCAGCTTGGGATCGCCCGATGCAAGGGCTGCCTGCCGGCAGCGGTTCTGGGATTCCGGGTTGGAGCACCAGCGGCAGCTTAAGGGGCATCCGCAGAAGAATACGGTGGAGCGGATGCCGGGACCGTCGTTAATACTGAATTTCTGGATGTTAAAAATATGTCCGGCTGTCTTCATAGAGTGCAGGCCTCCCCTTGGTTTTTCTCATTGTAGCACGGGGGAAATGGTTTGTAAATACGAAAGAAAAGAAAAAGCTTTTGAACGAAATAAATATTGACTTTTAAAGAAATGATTAATATAATGAACATCAGAAGATAGCATAAAAGTTTCCAGGGCTGTATAGAAACAGAAATGTAGGAGGAATAAACTATGGCAGAGTATTTCGGGACTTTGACACCGCGGATGAAGCATTTCCGGGAGGAACTTCTGGACGCGAAGCCCAAGGTATGCGCGGAGCGTGCAGTGCTGACTACGGAGAGCTACCGGCTTCACGGGGATAAACCGGTGATTTTGAAGAGGGCTTATATGCTTCAGAATATTTTGGAGCATATGACCATTTATATTGAGGAGGATTCGATTCTGGCGGGAAACCAGGCTTCCAGCAACCGCAGCGCCCCGATCTTCCCGGAATATGCCATGGACTGGGTCATTCAGGAGCTGGATGAATTTGAAAAGCGGGATGGGGATGTGTTCTGCATTACTGAGGAGACTAAGAAAACTTTGCGGGAGCTGGCACCCTTCTGGGAGCATAATACCACAAAAGACAAAGGCCTGGCGGCCCTGCCTCCCTCCAGCAGGATTTATTATGATCTGGGGATCATCAAGGCGGAGGGGAATATTACGTCCGGGGATGCCCATATTGCGGTGGATTATGCGGCTGTCCTGGGAAAAGGACTGAAGGACTTTGAACAGCGCGCCCGGGAAGCGGAACAGAAACTGGACTTGACGGATTACCGGGAGTTGAAAAAGTATTATTTCTATGAGGCCGTTCAGATTGTAATTCAGGCGGTGAAAGCTTTTGCAGGGCGTTATGCGGATTTGGCGGAGCAGAAAGCGCAGACGGCGGAGCCGGAGCGTGCCGCGGAGCTGGGAGAAATGGCCCGGATTCTGAGAAAGGTTCCCTATGAGAAGGCCGGTTCTTTCTATGAGGCGGTACAATCCTTGTGGCTGGTCCATCTGGTGCTGCAGATTGAATCCAACGGCCATTCCCTGTCTTACGGGCGCATGGATCAATATCTGTATCCCTATTATGAGGCAGATTTAAAGAGAGGGCTTGTCACTGAAGAAGGAGCCTGTGAGCTTCTAACCAATCTGTGGCTGAAAACTTTTACCGTCAACAAGATCCGAAGCTGGAGCCATACCCAGTTCAGCGCCGGTTCGCCTTTGTATCAGAATGTAACGGTGGGCGGCCAGACTGCAGATAAGAGGGACGCAGTGAATCCCATGACGTATCTGATTCTAAAGAGTGTGGCCCGGACCCGTCTGCCCCAGCCCAACCTGACGGTACGCTATCATGCAGGGCTGGACGATCGGTTTATGAATGAGGCTCTCGAGGTTGTGAAGCTGGGATTTGGAATGCCGGCGTTCAACAACGACGAAATTATTATCCCTTCCTTCCTTGCCAGGGGAGTCAGAGAAGAGGACGCATACAACTACAGCGCTATCGGCTGTGTGGAGACGGCGGTTCCCGGAAAGTGGGGCTACCGCTGCACGGGCATGAGCTTCCTGAATTTCCCCAAGTCCTTCCTGATTGCCCTCAACGACGGAACCGATCCGGCATCCGGAACGAAATTGACGGAAGGCGCAGGCCATTTCCGGGATATGACAGATTTTGCCCAGGTGGAGAAGGCCTGGGATAAAATTATCAAAGAATTCACCAAGCAGAGCGTGATCATTGAAAATGCCTGCGACATGGTTCTGGAGGAGGATGTGCCGGATGTTCTCTGCTCAGCCCTCTGTGAGGACTGTATCGGCAGAGGCCTTACTTTGAAAGAAGGCGGAGCGGTCTATGACTTTATCAGCGGTCTGCAGGTGGGGATTGCCAATCTGGCAGACTCCATGGCGGCGGTGAAAAAACTGGTATTTGAGGAGAAAAGGCTGACGCCGGCGCAGCTCTGGGAGGCGCTTCTGTCTGATTTTGCGGGAGATGAGGGCGAGCGGATCCGCCGGATGCTGATTGAAGATGCACCTAAGTATGGGAATGACGATGATTACGTAGATAGTTTGATAGCAGACGCTTATGAGACTTATATTGAGGAGATTAAGAAATATCCCAATACCCGTTACGGCCGGGGACCCATCGGCGGGATCCGTTACGCGGGGACCTCTTCTATTTCTGCCAATGTAGGCCAGGGAAGAGGGACGCTGGCGACTCCGGACGGACGCCATGCGGGCGAACCCCTGGCGGAGGGATGTTCTCCCAGCCATTCTATGGATCAGTGCGGCCCTACAGCTGTGTTTAAGACCGTGTCCAAGCTGAATACGAAGGAGATTACAGGCGGCGTGCTGCTGAACCAGAAGGTAACACCTCAGCTTATGTCCAAGGAGGAAAATAAGAGGAAGCTGATAGCGCTTCTCAGAACCTTTTTCAACCGCCTGCACGGCTATCATGTGCAGTACAATGTGGTCTCCAGAGAAACCCTTCTGGATGCCCAGCTTCATCCGGAAGAACACCGGGATCTCATTGTCCGGGTGGCGGGGTACAGTGCGTTTTTCAACGTGCTGTCCCGCCAGACCCAGGATGACATTATTGCCCGGACGGAGCAGACGCTGTAAAGAGCCGGATTGCCGTTAAAATCCCCTGTACGGATTTCGGAATTTCTGCTATAATATTTTAATATTAAGCATACCAAGGGGGAAAAATATGAGCAGACATGTAATTAGAAGAACGGCCGCTATTTTGGCCCTTGCGCTGGTTTTGTCCGGGTGCAAAAAGAAAGCGGAAGAGAAACCGGCATCTAATACGCCGGTGGAGGAACCGGAAAAACCGGCTTCGGAGGAGCCGGAACCCGCCGGGGAAGAGGAACAGGAGATTCCTCCCGAGCAGATGGACTTAATCAAATATAATTATTATGTGGAGCTGAATAACGATATTGTTGTCATTCTGGATGACATTGAGTATTATTACCAGGTGGTTGCGGACGAGGAAGAATTTTCTATGCTTCCCGACACCGGCCTTACTTACGGATACCGCATCTACGGCAAGAACAGCGATATTTTAGATGACTGCGTACAGCTTGCGGGGATGGAGCCGGACTACGGGGACCTGGATGCGCTGGTGAAAGAGATGGAGGAGTCTTTAAGAGCGCTTATGGATACCTTCTCAGAAATCAGCGACAGCAATGATTATGCGGATAACCAGTATCAGAAAGCGAAAGAATACCATGCGGTTGTCCATCAGGCAGCAGCGGCTTTCACACCTCTTGCCTATGAGTATATGGACGGGATTGCCGAGATGGGGGATGAGAGAACGGCCCAGGATGAAGCGCGGATGAAAGAGGAAGGAAACCTCATTATCTATAACGCCAGCCGGGGAATTTCCATTGCAAAAGAGGTGGTAGACGAAGCCTATTCCCAGGGTGTTACAGACGAAAATATTACAGATTTGGATTTGACACGGATCCGGGAGCTTCATGATGAGCTGGTGGCTGTTGTGGCAGATTTGGATGCGGCCCTGGCCGATAACGATCAGCTGATGAAGGAATCTCTGAGCAATTCCCGTCCTTTTGACGGCCTCTACGATTCCCTGATACAGGCGCTGGAGTGGATGATCAAGCAGGTGGAGAGCGGGCAGCCTGTTGATTTGAGCGGTTCCGGGGCTCCGCTTGGGTCTATCGGACATTTCTCCTATGTGATAAGCCAGTGCATTGATCGGTACAATACGGTCTTTGTAGAATGAGAATGAAATGGAAATAAAAAACCTGCAGGGATTCCTGGCTGTTGTGGAAACCTGCAGGTTTTTTGCGCGTTTTATAAGGTTTTGTGCTTAGGCATATAGGTTTCGGGGGTTTCGAAGATTGCGTTGATGGCTACTATGGCTGCTCCGGTAAGAATGACATGATCCTCGTCTTGGCTTACTACAATGGAGAGAGTGTCATAAAGCTCGGGCAGGATCCTTTCTTTTACCGTGCGGCGGATAAGTGTCTGCGTGAGATCAGGTGCTATGCCGGAAATCTCATCTCCGATAATGATAATGTCCGGGTTTATGGTATTGATGATATTTACAATGCAGTAACCAATATATTCACAAGCTTCTTGAAAGTATTTCAGGCAAATCTCATCTTTTTTCTTTAACCTTCCGGGAATATCCCGGAGCGTCAGCTGATGATCATCCGGGAGACCGTATGCCGAGTTGATATTTTCTATTAAGGCAGAGGTAGAAGCGTACAGATCCAGGCATCCCCTGTTTCCGCAGGAACAAAGTTTTCCGTTTACATTGATGGAGGTGTGTCCAATCTCGCCTGCAATCCCCAGTGTGCCCGCATAGATGCTGCCGTCCATAATAATTCCGGCCCCGATGCCCGGACCGACGCTGATATAGACCAGTACCTGATCCTGATAGGAATCCTTCAGGCGCCACATGTGCGCCAAGGCGCCGGCGTTGGAGTCGTGTTCCAGGAAAATAGGGAAATCCAGCTCCTTTTCCAGAGCCTCTTTGATGTTGACGCCGGCCCACTCTTCACCGCCAACCAAGAGGGCGATGTGGTTTTTGGAAGAGATAAAGGGACCGGGAAGGGCAGCTCCTAAAGCAAGAAAGATATAATCCGAATATTTCTGCTCAAAATAGCGGATATCCGCGCACATATTCTTTAAGACAGCCGGTACGTCCGGGTGCTTGGGGATCTTGCGGGTAACCATGTCAAGAGGGCAGCCTGCCAGATCGTATACGCCGACTTTGTAAAATTTGCGGGAGATCTGAAGGCCGAGTACGCGGTATTTCTGGCGGTTGATGGTGAGCCCTATGGAACGGCGGCCCTTATTCCCGCTTAAAAGCCCGGTCTCTGTCACAAGTTCCCAATCGATAAAATCTTTCATAATGTTTGTGACGGTGGCCTGTTTCAGCCCGCTGAAATTGGCCAGGTGCGCACGCGAACAGACTCCCTCTTTCCGAAGGCTTTTCAATAAAAGCGAGCGGTTCCACTCCTGAATCGTATCCTGATTAATACCCCTGTGCATCGTTAACATGTTTTCACCATATCCATATTCCAATGAATTTATAAATTGATTAAAGCTATTATATCAAATGTATATTTCAAAAACAAGAAAGAACCTATTGACAAATTATAAAACGACATATATAATTAAGTCAATTAATAAATAAAGCGAAAATGAAAATATAATCAATGGATTTATTTGGAAAAAAGGAGGTCGCCATGGCTCTGGTAACAATGAAAGAGATGCTGATCAATGCACGTAGAGACGGCTATGCCGTAGGAGCTTTCGAGTTCTGGTCCTATGATTCGGCAAAAGCAGTTGTGAGCACTGCGGAAAAAATGAAAATGCCGGTGATTCTGCAGGTGGGACATTTTGAACGGGATTATATGGATGGGTATCTGAACGCATACCGGATTGCCCAGATGGCGGCGGAGCAGGTTTCTGTGCCGGTGGCCCTGCATCTGGATCACGCAGAAGAGTACAGCGAGGTTCTGTCGGCGCTCCGGGCAGGCTTCACCTCAGTTATGATAGATGCCTCCGCAAAATCTTTTGAGGAAAATGTGTTCCTTACCAGAGAGGTTGTGGCTCTGGCAGGGAAGTTTAAAGCTTCGGTGGAGGCGGAGCTGGGGCAGCTGTCCGGCAGCGAAGGAAAGATCTCTTCAGAAACGGATTTGCTGACGGATCCGGAATGCGCACAGGAATTTGCGGAAAAAACCGGAATAGATGCTTTGGCAGTGGCCATAGGAACTGCCCACGGTTTCTACAAACGTACACCTCACATTGATATCAGCCGGTTAAAGGAAATTGCCGGCCGGGTTTCGATTCCGCTGGTGCTTCACGGCGGATCGGGAACGCCCCAGGATAAAGTGGCAGAAGCAGTGAACTACGGCATTGCGAAAGTAAATATTTGTACGGAGTTTATCGAAGCGTTTGCGCTGGGGATAGAAGAAGGACGTGAAAAACCGGATTTCTCTTACAATGTGGAGAATCTGTTCGTAAGCGGGCGCAGAAAGGCAGAGCAGCTGGTAGAGAGTAAAATAAAGTTATTTTCCAATGGGAAAAACAGCGGTTTGGTATAGGTGGTTGGATGAACGTATTATGTGTCGGTTTGATGGTGTGTGATATTATGGCAAAACCGTTTTCGGCCGGGATCCTGGAAAAGGATCATACAAAAGTAAATTGTATTGATATGCGGGTGGGCGGAGACGCGTTTAATGTGGCTGCCAATCTGACAGCCCTGGGTACGGATAATACCTTGTGCAGCAGGGTAGGCCGGGATCATATGGGAAGTTTTGCGCTGAAATTTGCAGCAGCCGCAGGGATTGGCACGGAACATATCCTGGCCGGAGAGAAGCCCACTTCGGTATCCCTGGTTATGCTGGAAGAAAACGGCGAGCGCCATTTTGCGTCCCAGGACGGGGCCAGCCAGTTTATAACCGGAGAAGAGATAAGCGATGCGCTTCTTGGGGAGCATGACATTTTGTATATTGGAAGCCTGGGAGATTTGCCGGGACTTGACAGGGAGCGCCTGCATGCCTTGCTAAAGAGGGCAAAGGAACATGGAATGCTGACAGCCATGGACATTACAGGAGAACCCGGACCGGAGGCCATGGACTATCTTCTGCCGTCCCTGCCTATGGTTGATTTTTTCCTGCCCAGTGATTACGAAGCCATGAAGATTGCAGACTGCAGCACGCCCAGGGAAGCAGCGCAAAAATTTGCAGATCTTGGTGTGAAGCACGTGATTGTCAAGCAAGGAGCAAAGGGATGCAGTTATCTGCCCAAAGAGGGATGCGGTGAATATCGGTCGTATCCCGCATTCCGGACGAAAGCGGTAGATACCACGGGAGCCGGGGATGCGTTTGTAGCGGGATTTCTCTCTGCATATTGCGGAGGATTTTCCACAGAAGAATGTATTGCGGTTGCGCTGCGGGTCGGCGCAGAATGCGTAAAGTCTCTGGGGGCCAATGTTGCGCTGAAACGTATGGACGAATATGCGGGACAGCTGGAACCAGCCGGATGAAAGGGGGTAATGCAGTTGAAAGGAAAAATGAAGACGGCGGTTATGACTGCTCTTCGAAAACTGGAGTTTGAGGAACGGGACATTCCTGTGCCGGGAGCGGACGAGGTTCTGGTGAAAATAGAATACGTAGGAGTCTGCGGCTCGGGCCTGCATTTTTTTGAAGCAGGCCATATCGGAGATTGTACCGTAACATTTCCGTTTGTATTAGGGCATGAGGCTGCGGGGACGGTTGTGGAGACTGGTGCGGATGTGAAACATCTGAAAGCGGGAGACCGGGTTGCCCTTGAACCGGGAAAAACCTGCGGGAAATGTGAGTTTTGCAAAACCGGGAGATATAATCTGTGCAGCCAGGTGGAGTTTTTTGCCACACCGCCCTATGACGGCGTGCTGCAGGAGTATGCGGTACATAGGGCAGATCTGTGCTTTAAGCTCCCGGAAGAGGTGGATACCCTGTCCGGCGCCATGATTGAGCCGCTGGCAGTGGGATTCCATGCGGTAAATCAGGGGAATGCAAGGCCGGGACAGAAAGCTGTAATTATGGGAGCGGGCTGTATCGGACTGGTAACGCTTATGGCATTAAAGTCCTACGGGATTTCCCAGGTGTATGTGGTAGACGTGCTGGAAAAGCGTCTTGAGAAAGCCAAGGAATTAGGGGCGGCAGAAGTGATCAACGGAAGGGAAACAGATGCGGTGAAGCGTCTTATGGAACTTACGGATCAGGAAGGATGCGACATTGCATTTGAAGCGGCGGGAACGCAGATCACCGCATGCCAGGCCATCCGCGCCGTGAAGAAAGGGGCGTCTGTTGTTCTGGTAGGATATTCCAGCAGCGGGGAGATGACCCTGCCTATGAGCTTGGTGCTGGACAAGGAAATCCGGCTCCAGTCCGTATTCCGCTACCGGCATATCTATCCAATGGCAATCCAGGCAGTTGCCGACGGCAGAGCGGACGTGAAAAAGATTGTTACCAATCTCTATGATTTCGACCAGGTCCAGAGAGGATTGGATCAGTGTATTGAGGATAAGGCAGATATTGTAAAAGCTGCTATTAAAATCTGTTAAGTATACTTGCGGAGCTGGAAATATCCGAAAGTATCAATTATAAAGGAGGAAATGAAAATGAAGAAAAACTTATTGACAATGGCAGTTTCTTTGATTTTGGCGGGAACATTGCTTGCAGGGTGTTCTAAGAAACCGGAGGCGCCTGCAGCTCC
>OFFT01001893.1_pt1 | contig 11682 bp, 10 predicted proteins | sample 1521581 | NCBI WGS metagenome assembly OFFT01 (sample SAMEA3504084, study PRJEB24116) | mouse gut metagenome | biome: mouse gut; feature: mouse-associated habitat; material: faeces | place: Denmark | collected 2011
GTCAGCCCGCCGCTCCGTGTCACTGGCATGCTTCGCCACCTCCGGCAGAATCGCTTCATAATGCTCCACCCGGCCGCTCACCAGACGCCCCCGCAGATTCTCCTTAATAATCCGATGAATCTGCAAATCCGGATACCGCCGGATAGGAGACGTAAAATGGCAGTACTGCTCCGCCGCCAGGCCAAAATGCTCGATACAATCCGTCGCGTACTTCGCCTTCTGCATCGCCCGAAGCGTCAGCCGGCTCAGCATCGCCTCCTCCGGCGTGCCCTCTAACCGGTCAAGAAGCTTCTGAATCTCCCCCGGATGCACCTCGTCTCCACCCGTATGAAGAGAATACCCAAAATTGCGCAAAAAAAGCACCAGCTTATAGAGCCGCTTGGCGTCCGGCTTTTCATGAATCCGGTACACAAAAGGCTGGGCCTGCCAGTAATAATCCGCCGCCACAGTCTCATTTGCCGCCAGCATAAAGTCCTCAATCATCCTCGTAGCCGTATTGCGCTCATAGGGACGAATCTCCGCCGGCGTCCCCCTCTCATCCAGCAAAATCTTCGTCTCCGGAAAATCAAAATCAATCGATCCCCGCTTCCGTCTCCGCCGGCGAAGAAGTCCGGCCAGCGTTTCCATTTCTTCAAACATAGGAACCAAGGCTTCATATTCCCGGCGCTCCGCCTCATCCTTATCCTCCAAAATCCGCTTCACACTGGTATAAGTCATCCGCCTGGTCACCCGGATCACCGTCTCCGCTATGGTATGATCCACAATTTTCCCCTTGGGATCTACCGTCATAATACAGCTTAAAGCCAGACGATCCTCCCCAGCATTCAAAGAACAGATACCATTGGAAAGGCTATGAGGCAGCATAGGAATCACGCGATCCACCAGATACACACTGGTCCCCCGCAAAGAGGCTTCCCGATCCAGCGCGCTGTTCTCCTGCACATAATTGGAAACATCCGCAATATGCACGCTTAAAATATAATTCTCACCCTCCCGCCGAACCGAAACGGCATCGTCCAGATCCTTCGCATCCTCCCCGTCAATGGTCACACAGATCTCATTTCTCAGATCCATACGCCCCTGCATGTCCGCCTCAGACACCGGCTTTGCCGCCCGCTCCGCCTGATTAAGAACACGCTCAGAAAATTCCGTCGGAATCTCATAAGCCCTCACAATCGACAGAATATCCGTCCCCGGATCGCTGCTGTGCCCCAAAATCTCAGTCACCCTGCCCTCAGGGCTTTTCCTCCCCGCACCGTAGTCCGTAATCTCCGCCACAACCTTATGCCCGGTCACAGCTCCCTTCGTATACTCCAGGGGAATAAAAATATCCTTCGTAATCCGCTGGTTATCCGGCACCACAAAGCCAAAATTCTTGCTCCTTTCAAATGTCCCCACCACCTCCGTAATACCGTGGGCCAGGACCTCCGTCACCACGCCTTCCTGACGCTTTCCGCTTCCCCCATGCCCTTTAAGCGTTACCTTCACCGTATCGCCCAAAAATGCACCGCAGGTATCCAACTCCCCGATAAAGACATCTTCCTCCCGATCCTCCACCGCGACAAAGCCAAAGCCCTTAGCATGACTGGTAAAAATACCGGTCACCACCTTTTCCTCCGCCTTACCGTAGCGCCCTCTTTTAGAAAGAGCAAGCTTTCCCTCCGCCACAAGCTCCTCCAAAGCCTGATTAAGCTCCGGCCTCCGCTCCTTCGGCACCTGCAGCACCACAGCAAGCTCCTTCTGCTTCATAGGCACATAACGGGCATCACAAATAAATTCATATATAATCTTTTTCTTTTCTTCCAAACTCCTGTTATCCATACACTCTCCGTCCAAAAACTCCTTCCATCCCCACACTCTCCCTCTAAAATCCCTTCCATCCCAAAGTAATCCCCCTGCCATCCCCCCCTCTGAACCAATACCCTCAGAAAAAACAAAAGCCACAAACCGACCAAAAAAGCACTCTCGGCCAAACCCCGGGAGTGCTTCATCATCTGCTTTCCTTCTTTAGAAGAAACTCATATTCAGCAAAAGCGCCAATACAATAAATGCAACGGCCAAAATCTTCGTCGCCAACACAAACTTAGCTTCCGTAGAGCGGCTCTTATTCTGCTCCCAAAAGGAATTACCGCCTGCAATAGCGCCCAATCCTGCTGATTTTCCTTCCTGCATCAAAACAATCACGGTCAACCCGATACTAACAAGCACAAATATAATCGTAAGGATAGTTCTCAAAATACCCATCATCACACCTCCTATGGTCAAACAAATCCTAGTTTACCATAGATTGTCAAAATGATCAAGCCCCTTTCTCCCATAATCTCACGAATCACAAAAACCCAAACAGCAATGTACGTACAGAGCAAACAGAGTGTACGCGAAACGTCCGAACACAGGATATGGAAAAGCCAGAGAGCGGATTTCGCCGCGGCCCGGCTGAACTGTCACAACCTACCCCTTCTTATAAAACGGATTAAAATACCCCCCAACTTCCCCAAGCTCCTCCTCAATCCTCAAAAGCTGGTTATACTTAGCAACCCGATCCATCCGGCAAGGCGCCCCCGTCTTAATCTGCCCCGCATTGACCGCCACAGCCAAATCCGCAATAAAATCCTCCTCCGTCTCCCCGGATCGATGCGAAATCACCGTACTATACCCATTCACCTTTGCAAGCTCAATCGCATCCATAGCCTCGGAAACCGTACCAATCTGATTCACCTTTACCAATATGGAATTACCCGCATGCTTTTCAATCCCCATCCCAAGCCGTTTAACATTCGTCACAAAAAGATCATCCCCCACAAGCTGCACCCGCTTCCCCAGACGCTTTGTAAGCAGCTGCCAGCCGTCCCAGTCCTCTTCCATCAATCCGTCCTCAATGGAGACAATGGGATAATGCTTCATCAAATCCTCATAATAATCCACCATTTCCTCCAAAGAGCGCAGAACCTTTTCCCCGGTCATCCGGCTCTCCCCCGGAAATACATAAGCCCCTGTTTTCTCGTCATAAAGCTCGCTGGAGGCGGCGTCAATGGCAATCTGCACCTGCTCGCCCGGCTTGTAATCCGCCATTTGAATAGCCTCCACAATGCAGTCCAATACCTCCCTGGAATCCGCAAGATCGGGAGCAAAACCGCCCTCGTCGCCTACGGCCGTGGACAGTCCCCGTTTTTTCAGAAGCAGCTTCAGCTTGTAATAAATCTCCGTGCCCATCCGAAGCCCTTCCTTAAAGCAGCAGGCTCCCACGGGCATAATCATAAATTCCTGCAAATCAACCGTATTATCCGCATGCTTTCCGCCGTTTAAAATATTCATCATAGGCACCGGAAGACGTTTGGCATGGACGCCGCCCAGATATTGATACAGGGGAAGCTCCAGGAATTTTGCCGCCGCCTTGGCCGTCGCCATAGAGACGCTTAAGGTTGCATTGGCTCCCAGATTGGACTTGTTGTCCGTTCCGTCCGCATCCACCAGTAAATGATCGATATTGGACTGCTTCAGTGCATTTTCTCCGATAAGCAGATCCGTCAGCTTTACATTCACGTTGTGCACGGCCTTTTCCACACCAAGACCGAGATAGCGGTACTGGCCGTCCCGCAGCTCTACGGCTTCGAATTTCCCGGTAGATGCCCCGGACGGCACGGACGCCCGGCCTGTGATGCCGCCCTCCACCGTAACTTCCGCCTCCACGGTGGGATTTCCTCGGGAATCTAATATTTCTCTGGCCTGAATGTCGGTAATCGGTAAATATAAGTTCATAAAAAACCTCCTGTTCCAATTCCGTAATATTCCTTCAATCACACTTAGATGAATCTGTTTACAATCACCTTGACCTCTGTCCGTAAGCAGATTTATGCATTTTGAGGAATACTACTGTTTTCACAAAGCTTTTATACTTTCATCATTATCTATCCTTTGCACAAAACGGAGGTTCTATACTATTCTCTTACATAAAATCCTCTATTTGACGAAGCTGTGCCTGACATTCACCCAAACCGTACAAGATCAGATTCCATTTTAATTCTTGAAAATGCTCTTCATACAGATTTGCATAAAGCTCACCGCACTCCTTGGAAAGTCCTGTTTCTTCACAAAAGTCTCTTTCAACTGCCTCCTGCACATAAAGGCGCTTTACATAATAGTCCGTAAGGTTGTCAAATGCATGCAGTATTCCTTCAAACGCATTTTCATTTTCACCGTCCTTTATCTGATAACGCCGGGTAATATTGGGATCAAAACGCAGAACATAATTTAAAAAAATATCCTTAAATAATTCCATAACAGCTTCCGGATCTTTGGAAAACATTTCCCGTATCGGACGGAACGCCTTGTAATAAATTAAAACTCTCTCTACCTTGCCTTGTAAAATTTCAGCCGTTTTCCGCTCCCTGACTAACTCGGTAAAAATATCCAGCGAACAAGATTCTCTTTTCTTACAAAGGTCTTTAAAAGAAAATACTAAATCTAACATTCGATGTCCCAATTCCGCATCTTCATAAGCGGAAAAATCACTGTTCTCCTGCAAGTTCTGTTCCCACTCCGGATAATTACTGTCCAAATCCATCAGGATATTCTTAACATTTTGCAACGCTCCCAGCCTCCTCTCTATTTATTCGCGTATAATTTTTCAAAAAGTAGATGTTTTTGTTTTCATAATGATATTTTTGACGATCCTGTCTCTTTTCAAGAGAAGAGCAGGGAAACAAAGGAGTATACTTTTCTTCTAAAGAAGTCTGTCTTCCGCAGACAATGCTGACAGAATCTGATATATTTTTTCGAAACCGCTCTTTTTTGATAAATTCCTGCCCATAAAGCGTAAGAGAATAAAAGCTCATTTTCCCGGCCGCATAACGTTCTACACAGCCTGTCCTCTCCATATCGCGCAGAAGCTGTGAAAGATATCCTTTATTCAGTTTAAGCTCAGCACACAGCGTCTTATGCTGTGTATTCGGATGCCTGTAGAGATACTCCGCAATCGCTTCCACATGTGCTTTTTTGAACAATGTCGCGGCATCCTGGAAAAAATCCATTCTTTGTCTTGTAACCCCTGTCAGCAATACCATTGCATAAAGAACACCGGAAAATATCCCTATTACATATGAAATAGGATCACTCACCGCCTTTTTCAGCAGCCGTTGAAAGCGCTTTCCCTTTTCCAGGTTTTCCTGTACCTGCTTATAGTGGCCTCTCAAATAGCACTGAACAATCTCATTCAGCCATTCATCACTCAGCCTCCGCACCTCTTTTTCCCGCAGACCTTCTTCCAGCCTGTACTGAAAGTACTCATACATTTCTTTGTCCGGCATAAATTTCCCTCCATCTTTGTAGTAATCAATATATGCGGAAATATCGTAATTAATAATTACGATATTCCATGTACATATCCTGTGTATACAGACAATCCTTACACTCTTTCCCCTCTCTTTTCGGACATTCCTCCTCTCCAAAAGGCCAAAGTCCATTCTTTATATTGCTTCGCTTTCCTGTTTTTAAAACATATCCCAGCAAGCTGAAAGCTTTTTTTTCTGAAATCTTCTTTGCTGAACATGTATTTACCCATACAACATTACAGTCAAATGCTTTACACATCTCCAAATTTGTTTCAAAATCAAAAAATCCGGTAGAAAAGGACGGAATAATCAACAAAGTAACTTTCAGAATATCCAGCATATGAAAAATATAATTGCGAATCAATGCATCCTTGCATATAGCTATCGCGATTCTTCCGATTCCATTGCAATGTATTAAACATATATGCCGATCCCCTTCTATATCCTCCTCGTATTCCTGTCCGTTATTCAAAAACGAATAAGGATGCTGCTTTCCTTGTACACAGAGAACTTCGCCCATTTCATCCAGAACAATTGTCTTATTAGAGCGATTCTGCCAACATGAAGGAGCAGCTACCAAAGAAGGATACGGCTTCTCTCCTTCCTCCGGAAATTTCTGCAGACGTTCTTGCAAAGCTTTTAAAATCATTGGGCTGCCCAGCATCTCCGGATAGCACAAAATATCAACTTCTTCCTCCTTTGCTTTTTCCAAGATGGAAACGGCATTTACTTTCCGAATTTCCAAATCCGAAACAGCTTCCACCTGAAACACGCAATTCTCTTTCTCTTCATATATAAGAGTCAGTTCCGCTCCGTCATACAAAGGGGTTAATCCAATCCGCAGAGCCTGCCTCTCCAAAGCACGCTGAAATATGGATTCTCTTATAAAAATATGACTGACACAAAACCCTGTCGCCCTATGAAAAGTCTTTGTATCTATAAAATAGAAATGATTCAGCAGATGATTCAGACTGTAGCTTGAGTTTTTCGCTTTACCTTTATGCTCCCAACTGCAGTAGCATCTTGGAAGCAGCTGTATCTCCTGTTCCTTCCAATTATCGTTTAAACCAAAAATTTCCTCATATTCCGTAGTATAATTTCGTAAGGAAAGGGCTAAACACGAATCCAGCTTATTTAGAAATTCAGCCAGCAAAAGAAAATTTTCTTCTTCTAAACAACTTTTCGTAAATCCTTCTATCTTTTCAATTATTTTTTCAGAAATACCATATGGATAAGAAATTTCTTTTGGATTCCCTTCTTTTATAAATTCCGGAAAATAATTTGATAAAAATCCATCAAATTCCTCTCTCTTCTTTTGTGATATTGTAAAAAAATTTCGGATAAATCTATTATCCGTATTCTCCAAAAGCTCCCTTATCATAATCGCCATCATATCATAAAGGGTTTTCCTTTGAGACATATTATCACCTTCTTTACTTCAAGATATCACAAATTTTAAAAAAAGTAAAGAATTGTTTAGTGATTGTTTAGTTCTATTCACATAAAAAAATCCTCTTCACACACAGCTTTTCAGTGCTTAGAAGAGGATTTCATCAAATCATTTATTATTTTACCAAAAGGGATTTCCCTGTCATCTCCTCCGGCTGCTCCATGCCCATCAGCTCTATCAGCGTGGGAATGATATCTGCCAGACAGCCGCCCTCACGCAGCTTGTAGGCCGGATCCGCATTTACCAGAATAAAGGGCACCGGATTGGTGGTATGTGCCGTAAAAGGCGCGCCTGTGCCGTAGTCCACCAGCTGCTCCGCATTGCCGTGGTCCGCGCAGATAAACATCTGACCGTCCACCTCTTTGATAGCCTCCACAGCCTTGCCGACGCACTCATCCACTGCCTCCACAGCTTTGACAGCCGCCGCCTCAATTCCCGTATGGCCTACCATATCCGGGTTGGCGAAATTGATGATAATCACGTCGTACTTCCCGGAACGAATCGCCTCCGTCAGCTTATCGCATACGCCGTAAGCGCTCATCTCCGGCTGCAGATCATAAGTAGCCACCTTGGGAGACTTCACCAGAATACGGTCTTCACCCTCATTCGGCTCCTCCACGCCGCCGTTGAAGAAGAAGGTAACATGAGCGTACTTCTCCGTCTCGGCAATGCGCGCCTGGGTCTTGCCATGGGCCGCCAGGTACTCGCCGAAGGTATTATGAAGCTCTACCTTGTGGAAAGCAACCAGCTTATTTGGAATGGTTACGTCATATTCCGTAAAGCATACATAGGTCAGATCCAGCTTTTTCTCTCTTGCAAAGCCTGTAAATTCGTCGTCACAGAATGCTCTTGTAATCTCTCTTGCGCGGTCGGGACGGAAGTTGTAGAAGATAATGGAGTCTCCGTCCTGAATGGTTGCCAGAGGCTTTCCATCCCTCATCACAACGGCCGGCACTACAAACTCGTCGTTGACTCCCTGCTCATAGGAAGCTGCAATGGCGCTGACGCCGTCCGCAGCCTCCACGCCCTCGCCCTTTGTGAGAGCCTTGTAAGCAAGCTCTACGCGGTCCCAGCGGTTATCACGGTCCATCGCGTAGTAACGTCCCATAACGGAGGCAACCTCGCCTACGCCGATCTCCGCCATCTTATCTGTCAGCTCCTGTACATAATCCTTGCCGGATGCGGGCGGTGTATCGCGGCCGTCCAGGAAGCAGTGTACATAGACCTTTTTAAGTCCGTGACGCTTTGCCAGTTCCAAAAGGCCGTAAATATGAGTATTGTGGCTGTGTACGCCGCCGTCGGACACAAGTCCGTACATATGGAGAGCGGAATCTTTCGCCTTCGCATTCTCCACGGCCTTTACCAAGGCTTCATTTTCAAAAAATACGCCGTCCTCAATCTCCTTGGTGATACGAGTCAGCTCCTGGTATACGATACGGCCTGCGCCCATATTCAGATGGCCTACCTCGGAATTGCCCATCTGTCCGTCGGGAAGTCCAACAGCCAGTCCGCTTGCATTGCCCTTTACAAAGGGGCACTCCGCCATCAGCTTATCCATCACCGGGGTCTTTGCCTCGGCCACCGCATTGCCGTCTACCTTTTCATTCAGGCCGTAGCCGTCCAAAATCATCAATACTGTCGGTTTCTTACTCATTGCTCTTCTCCACCTCTGCTATTGCTGCTTTTTTCATGGGAATCCTGCAGTTCCGGTTGCTTCCGAACTCTACAATCACATCATCCTCGGTAATGTCAATCAGAACGCCGTAAAATCCGCTGGTTGTCACTACCACATCGCCTACCTCCATCGTGGAAAGCATGGCGTTGACGCGCTTCTGCTCCTTCTTCTGGGGACGGATTGCCATAAAGTACATCATGGCGCCAATCAGCACCACATACATAATGATTACTTCAAATCCCATAGCTCCTCCGCCGCCTGTTGCCAGTAAATTCATATAATTTCCTCCTAAAATTGACCCTGACCGCGGCTTTTTGAAACCCGGCGGATCTTCTCCTTAGCTTTAAGGCTGTTGCAGAGCTTTGGCCTCAAAGCACTATTACCATACTAGCACAATACGGAATCTTTGGTCAAGGGTGTATAGTATTTTCTTCCTATTATAAACCATAACAGTTTACTTCTGTCATTTTATCGAATCAGGTTCCGCCTCTGCTCATCCGCTCAAGCTTCTCCTTTTTATAAGCCCCGTAACGCCCTTCCTCAATAGCCGTACGAATCTCCGTCATCATGGTATTGTAGAAATACAGATTGTGCAGCACACAGAGCCGCATACCCAGCATTTCCTTTGCTTTCAGAAGATGGCGGATATAAGCCCTGCTGTACCGCCGGCAGGCAGGACACTGACATCCCTCCTCAATGGGCCGTTCGTCCAGCTCGTACTTTGCATTGAAAAGATTAATTTTCCCATAATTTGTATATAAATGACCATGACGGCCGTTCCGGCTCGGGTACACGCAGTCGAAGAAATCCACACCCCGATCCACGGCCTCCAGAATATTTGCCGGCGTTCCCACTCCCATCAGGTAGGTGGGCTTGTCCTCCGGCAGATAAGGCACCGTTTCTTCTATAATATGATACATTTCCTCATGGCTCTCCCCCACGGCCAGTCCGCCGATGGCATAGCCGTCCAGATCCATTTCCGCTATCTGCTTTGCATGTTCGATTCGGATATCTGCAAAAATAGCGCCCTGGTTAATTCCGAATAAAAGCTGCTCCCGGTTAATGGTATCCGGCAGTGCGTTAAGGCGCTTCATTTCCGCCTTGCACCTTCCAAGCCACCGGGTCGTCCGGGCCACGGAGCGCTCCACATAATCCCGCTCCGCCAGAGCCGGGGCGCACTCGTCAAAGGCCATTGCAATCGTGGAAGCGAGGTTTGACTGAATCCCCATGCTCTCCTCCGGCCCCATAAATATCTTTCGGCCGTCCACATGAGAATGAAAATATACGCCTTCCTCCTTGATTTTCCGCAGAGAGGCCAGGGAAAATACCTGGAATCCGCCGGAGTCCGTGAGTATGGGCTTATCCCAGGACATAAATTTATGTAAACCTCCAAGTTTCTTTACAATCTGATCCCCCGGGCGCACATGAAGGTGGTAGGTATTGGACAGCTCAATCTGAGTGCCTATGCCCTCCAAGTCCGACGTGGCGACTGCGCCTTTGATGGCCGCCGCTGTTCCCACGTTCATAAAAACAGGCGTCTGCACTGTGCCGTGTACGGTAGTCAGCTCCGCTCTCTTTGCATTTCCGTCTTTTTTTAAAATACGATACATTTATTTCAGTCCCCTTGCTTTCAATTCTTTCATTATCCGCTTGTAAACGGGAATATCCACTCCATAATCCGCTGCCAGTCTTTCCACCTCATAGACCAGGCCCTCAATCTCGGACGCATTTCCCCTGGCAATGTCTCTTTGCATGGAGGTTCCAGCCTCGGGGCTTAAGTCCGCAAGGATCTTCAGATTCGCCTCCACAATGTCTGCCTGAAGCCCCAGCTCCATAGCCTCGGCAAGAGCCTGAAGCTCCTTTACCATAGCAATAAAGGTTTTTCTTGGCTCCCCTTCCTTCTGGAACGCTCCGGCCTGGGCATGAAAATACTCCCCTGCCGCCGCCATAGGGCTTACATAGGTAAATTTCTTAAAGGCGTCCCGTTTTACCTGATCCGTATAATCTCCGTAAATGCCTGACTCATCGAGATCCCTCTTTACCTGACTAAGTTTTTTAAGCTGCTCCTCTCCCGCCTGCTGCCCCGGACGAAGCCCATAAACCACCCGGAAAATATCGCCGCCGTGGGTAATCTCCCCCGGAGCGGAAATATGGGCCGCCACATAGATACAGCCGTCCGTCACCGTCAGCTCCGGAAATTCCCTTTGAAGCCTCTCTCCTGTGCCGAAAATATTCAAAACCGGGATCACAATGGTTTCGCTGACTGCCGTGCGGCGTATCAACTCCGCGGCTTCATGCAGGGAGTAGCCTTTTACGCATACAAAGAGCACGTCCGGCGTATCCTGATATTCTTCCATCCTCATTGCCTTTACCGGATGGAGGGTAAAATCTCCCTTTGCCGTGTGCTTCATGGTGATTCCTTTTTCCTGCAATGCTTTTAAATGGGCGTTTCTGGCCAGAAATACTACATCCTTGCCGGCCTTTGCTAAAAATGCTCCTATGCTCCCGCCTACGGCGCCGGAGCCTGCTATTACATACTTCATTTCTCTCTCCTATTTTAAGTCGCTGCGCGACGGCACTAAAGGGTAAAGTCGCTTCGACACACTGTGATGAGAGGAACTTTTATTCGAAAGGGCACTCATAAAAGTTCCTCTCGTGCGCCTTTGTGACTTTACTTTCCTGACTGTTTTGCAGTATTCGGATAATTTCAACAATATTGAAAAACAGCCCTTCGCTGTCTCTAGTATAACAACTTAGGGCTGTCTGTTCAATGATTATTCACTTTTCCTCTCCGGCAATCTCCGTCCGAACTGTTACATCAGGCCGAAAGCCTTCATGGTTTCCTCCAAAAAGAGCAGCTCCTCATCCGGCATATGTACCTTTTCCCGAGGATACTTATTGATAAGCTCCCGATACGGCGATTTTCTGAATCTCTCATATGTATTGGCAATCACAATGGCATCATAACTGATACCGGGAATGACCGCCGGACTTTCCACAGGCAGCCCCATTCCCCGAAGCTGCATATAGTTGCGATCCACCCATGCGGCTGTAAGCAGACTTTGTGGACAGCTTCACGGATGCGGCAATCTCCTTTGTGGAATAGCCCTGCATTTTCAGCAGAACGATTTGTAACGTGCACCTGTCCGCCATGCCCTCAAGGTATTCGCCAAAGTCGCTCGCCCATCGGTAAAACCGCCTGTTGGAATTAAAATCTGCCCTGTCGT
>OFFT01001898.1_pt1 | contig 11673 bp, 11 predicted proteins | sample 1521581 | NCBI WGS metagenome assembly OFFT01 (sample SAMEA3504084, study PRJEB24116) | mouse gut metagenome | biome: mouse gut; feature: mouse-associated habitat; material: faeces | place: Denmark | collected 2011
CGGCAGGCGGCAGTGCTGCATATTCCGCAGTATTGCCGTCTGCATTCTGTTACAGCGCATGACGGCATGACATGCGAGAAAAATCATTCGGAGGTGATATGTTGAAATTAAGTTATTTTGAACTGCTCTCAAACGGTCCCGTCGTTCTGCCGGGCGCAGGAGGCATCCTCTCTCCGAAACTGCGGGAAATTGCCGCCCTGGGAATCGAAAACTACCGCCAATACCTGACCGTATTATCTATGGACGATTTTGAGCTGTTTTTGTCGATGGAGCCGTCTGCTCTGTTATTACAGCGTGTACTGAACTTTTTTATACAGGAAGAAGTCGTCTGCTCTCCCAGGCACAACTGCTTTTTCCTTAAAACCGGAAAGGAAACCACGGGCACCGTGACCAGAGAATCCTATCCCAAAATCTGCGACGTCATCTTTCAGAGAAATAATATCAAATCCATGCAGCAGGAGGATCCGTCCAAAATCGAAAATAAAAAAGCTTCCGAAATCATGAAAAAACTTCAAAAAGGAAGAGCGCAGAAAGCGGCGCACGCAAAAGCAGACGATACGATGGACCTGGGAAATATCATTTCCGCCGTCGCAGGCAAAAGCCCGTCGCTCAATCTTCTGAATATCTGGGATCTTACCATATTCCAGCTCTATGACTGTTTTGCACGTCTTTCCGCCAACAACATCTACGATATTCAATCCATGAGCGTTGCCGCATGGGGTGACAAAGACCACTCGTTTGACGCAGCCGCATGGTTTCAAAGAATATACCAACCACACTAATCTCATCTAAAAAAAAGGAGGAACTATTATGTCAACCAAAAACATGGCAAACCGTGAAGTCTGTGATCTTATTTTCGTCGATTACGAAAATAAAGTACCGTTTTTAAACTTAGACTTCGCAAATGTAAGCACAACCGAATTAACAGGAGAATCCACTTTCGCCTACGGCGGAAAAGGATACCCAAAACGCGTACGCTTCGCAGGAGAAAAGAGCGGTACGCTTACCATTGAGACGCAGATCCAGACCGTCAAATTGTGGCAGCTGATCACGGGCGGAGAGCTGTCCAAGACGGCACGCTTCGTTAAGCGGGTCCAGAAAACCGCTTCCGGTACGGACACCAGCACCATTGCCCTGGACGAGATTCCCGCAAATGGAAATATCAATGTCTATGCGGCCTCCGACGACTGCGGCACAGAGCTGGCCTGCAGCCTGTCCGGCAAAGAAATCACTCTGGAAACCCCGGTAGCGGCCAACACTCCGGTGATCGTCTACTACATGGCAGAGGTAACGGACAAGGCAGAGCGTATTTCCGTCAAATCCACCAGCATTCCCAAAGCCTTCACCGTGTACGGCGATACCGTGATGAAGACGGAAAATGACGAGGTCCTGCCCTACCGTCTGATTGCCTACAAGGCTGCACCTCAGTCCACCATGTCCTTGAGCTTCACCAACTCCGGCGATCCGGGAACCATCACCATCACCTGTGATCTGATGGCTGACCGGGATGACAATATTCTGGACCTGATTCTGCTGGAAGAAGAAGCCTAAGAAAAGCTCCGGGAAAGTTCCCACTTCCCAAGGCCATCAGCATATGAGTAATGCCGCAGCCCGGACATTGAAGATGAAAAATATACCGGAACAGGCAGGGAATGCCTATTCCGGTACATTTTACAAATCCATAATATCCGGCAAGGAGCAAAACTGCCAGTCCTGCTTTTCCAAGCCGTCTGCTATCCATCTTCTTATTCCGCCAGCTTATTCAGCTCGTTCTGAATCAGCGCGTAGGCAATGATTCCGCCGAAGATGTAGAGAATCAGATAGAGAACGCCTCCGTTGGAAGCCGGCATGCCTCTGTCCACTTTTGCCTTATCCAGCTTATCTCCACACTTATAAGCCCAGTAAAGACCGTAAATCCCGCAGGTGACAATCGTGAGGATAAGAGCCAACACTCCCGATGTTCCCTCCTCATTCGCCACTGTGTTTGTGTCATCTGTCATGCACACAAACCAATAGAGCCCGTAGAGTCCGCAGGTAACCAATGACAGAATCACGCAAAGGGCAATGTTTCTCTGCTGTACTGTTCCCATAACACTTCCTCCTTCATAAGATAATCATAAATTTTCTAGCAAATCTAATATATCACTTTTCTTCTTAAACTTCAATATCAACCTCTATATTTTAATCGGTTAACTAATGACAATTATTCTAAAGAACAATCCGTCCCACCGCATACTGCCTTCAAAAGCCTGTATATTCCATGTCTGAAGCCCGTCTGATCCTGTTAATAAATGGTAAGAAGTACTTTCCAAAAGCTCTTAAATGTCCCGGCTTGCAAGATATGTAACGCTTTTGAAAATCTTTCTAACCCGCAGAAATACTGGCCTTTCAGGTATTTTTCTTTTTTTCTGTCTTATGATAAAAGATTAAAATCAAAATTTACTCAGAAAGCGAGGAAACCTTATGAAACCAAAACAACCTTCCCTCTCCTTTGAACAGTTTATACGCTTCGTCTGCCAGACGGCCGAGGGCGTCTTTCTCTCTAAAGAGGACGGAACTACTCTCTACTGCCCGGAGCTTTTCGACGCGGTTCTTCATCTGGAGGCGGCTAAGGCCTACTGCGGATTTTCCGAATCCGGTGATTTCGCCAAAGATTACGAAGCCTACAAAAACCTGGACCTTGAGGCTCTGGCAGAAACGGGAGATATTGACAAGCGCCAGTACGAGGCCGCTTTAGAGGCCATCCGGGAGCGGATTGGCTTTGAAAAGGAACTGCTTTTAAACAAGCACATCTCCGTGGTCTCTCCCTTCGATGCCCTGGCGGAGCCTGCCGCTGTCTTTTTAAACGCATTGGGTGAAAAGCTGGCAGACATGGAGCCTTCAAAAGAAAAGGAGATGATAAAGCATGGCAGCTAACGACACAAATCTCGTTATTGACCGGCTGACCCTGGGGCGCAATGCGGCCGCAAGCCTTCAGGCGCAGCTTTCCAGGATCCGGAATCTGTCCGTAGATATCACTCAGGCCAGCTTGAGCCGGAGTGCCGTCTCGGAAATCCAGGCGGCTTTCCACGGAATACGGCCGGAGATCCAGGTCCAGGCAAACACGAAAGAAGCTCAAAAACAAGCTCAAAAGCTAAGCGAGAGCCTCAGCAAGATCCTGGCCGCCAGCGGGATCCTGGACCCTAAAAACGTCGGTAGGTGTAAAACGTCTCACCTCAAGTCTATTTCTATATAATGGATATAAATGTGCCGACCATCCCAGGTGTTCTCCCGGATACGGGAGTTTTCCTGGGATCCTTTGTGAACCTACACAAAGGAAAACCGGGCAATATGGCCTAAACAGGCGTACTTGATAATCAGTACCTGGGAAAGCGGTACAACGCAGCTACTCTTCTGCTCCGGCGACGGTTCAGAATCGTGACAATGCTGCGCTCCGCGGATCAGCAGGGATAGTTCTCATATTTGAGAAAAGCCCCCACAGTAATGACAACCCCGGCACGGCTCTACCTGAAACGATGGAGCTGTGAAGAGACATTCGGGACAAACCGGCTTGCTGGCCGGCTTATCGAAACAGCAGGGAGTTCTCCTGGCCTTATGTGGAAAGAAACGGAGAGATGAAAAAAGCAGCGGGTATCAAAACTCGCTGCCGCAGGCATCACAGCACCAGTTTTTAGAAGCCCTCCCTATAGCATACACATCCCCATAGTAAAGGCTGACTGCCTTGGAAAAGGCAGAAATTTTGTGGGTGCGCTTGCTGTGGCAATAGGGACATTCTACAACGGGTATGTAATAGGGGCTGTCGGGATCTTTGGTGAGATCCTTAAGAGGCGGCAGATCTTTATACTTTTCTGCCTGCTCCGTATCACAGTCTGCGTTTAACCTAAATACCAACTCTCCATTACAAACAGGGCATATCGCAGAATATGGTTTTGATGTATCAAAAAAATGTAACTTTTTACATTTGGGACATTTATATATATCTTTATTTATAATCATATAATTCTCCCCTCCTTTTGTAAAATATTATACTTTTCCACAAAGTATTTGTCAATCTGTCCGATAACTAAATCCATTACAAAAGCTTTGGCTAATAAATGGGAACAAAACAACAAAATTGATGAAAATATTATAGAGGGATATAACGATTGTATTTCTCAAGGCGTCACTGCAAACGAAGCATTTACAACAGCCGCCCAAGGCGCCAACCAGGCCACCCTGGATCTGATCTCCTCCGCAAAAGACGGAGCTGTATCTACGGAAGCGCTTAATAATGCTGTGAAAAGGTCTACTATGGTCTCAGAGGCCGGACAGGCCGCGTTAAAAGGCTTGGCCTCCGCCGGAAGCATGGTCGCACTCTGGGCAGTGGACAAAGGCATTGAGATGGCTGTCACTGCTTTGAGCAACTATATTCACCGGGTGGAGATAGCGAAAGCAAAAATAGAAGAAATTAATGCTTCCATCGACAACGTGAATCAAAATCAGCGCTCCCGCACGGCACTGTTGGAAGAGGCGAAAGCATCCTACTCCGCTCTCGCCGAAGGCGTTAACCTGGCAGACAATACCAACCTGTCCTTGTCCGATGAGGACTATGCCTCCTTCCTTGCCCTGAACAACGAGCTGGCAGAAACCTTTCCTCAGTTATTAGCAGGACTGGATGAGCAAGGAAATGCCATTCTGAATCTGGGTACAAGCGCCAAAAGTTCCACGGATGAGATCCAGGCGTTAATTGAGAAGGAAAAGGAACTGAGTAATTATCAGATTGCACAGTCTGTACCGGAGTTATTTTCCAATGTAAAAACTGCACTTACGGACTCCATTCAGGAAACAGATGTTTTGAAAAAACAGTTGGAACAAACACAAAACAACTGGTCTCTTTTTCAATCTCTTGCTTCCGGCAACTATATTCCTTCAGAAGAAAATCCTGCCCAGCTTTCGTTTGAATATCCCTCCTCGGATGAGTTGGGTATCGAACTTTCAAATGTAATGTCACAGGCTGTCCAAAAGTTTTTAAAAACTACGGACCTACCAAATGGAGACTTCCTACGTGAAGCACTCTTTTCAACAAATTTTAACGCATCCTATGATGAAACCGGAAATCCCATTTATCGTTCACTATTAGATGTCTCCAGTCTGACGGAGGAACAACGAAATAAGCTTCTCCGAATCATCCAGGAAGAAGCCAATTCTGCAGCCAGCCTTGTTGCCAACACGATTACAGATTCCATCGGAGATATGGAAAACCAAGTGTCCTTGGCCGAAACACAAAACAACAACATCTGGGCTGATTTTCTGCCTAATCTTATTTACACGGCCCGCTCAAAGCAAACCTATAAAAATCTGGATGTAGCTCTGCAAAAGATGACAGAACAAGTGATTGCTTCCCTTGACTATTCGACAATGATAACGGATATGGATACCGGCGATCCCTATGATTACGTTTTGGATCATATCATTACACCCCTTCAAAATCTTTCCGAGGAACAAAAACTGCAGGTTTCCAAACTTTTTTCCGGGGAATTATCCCAGGAGGATGCAAATGCTTTAAGAGCGCAGTTGCAAGACACATTTCAGGAAACCGGAATTGAAATTCCTCTGGATGTTATCCCTGTGTTCAAGGAACAAGCTACCCCGAAACAGCAGTTTACCGTCCCGAAAAATCTTGCCCGGGCTCAGGAAAGGGCACTGTCTTCTCTTGGCATGTTCTTTGAGGACTACGCTGCTGTCAAACAAAAAGCAGCAGATGCAGGTACGGATTTATTTCAGGCCCTGGACAAGGAAATCGATGCCCTGGCTATGGAAGGTCTTCTGTCCCAAGAGGCAGCCTCTGCCCTCTTCTACTACCAGCTTCAGAAAGCCCTGGCCAATGAAAACGGAATCAGCACAGCGGAAGACTGCAGCAATCTCCTGGCATTGGCGGAAAATGCGGGAATTACCGGGAATATCATCGAAGATCTGATCCGCCTGGAGCAGATCTACCAGGAGGTGTCCAAGGGCACTATACCCATTACCAAAGTGGAAACCCTTCTTGCAGAAGCAAATTCTCTCACCGCCTCCATAGAAACCCAGGCCGCCAATTTCAAAACTGCCGAGAATCCTGCCAAACAATACGCAGCCCAGACCGGCGCCCTTGCCGGAGCTCAGAGAAGCGCAGCCTCCGCTGCGGACCGTTATACCTCTGCCCTGGAAGAACAGAAATCTGCCCTGGAATCCCAAAAGTCCGCCCTGGAAGAGCAGAAGCAGCACTATGAAGATGTCATCCAGGCGGTCAACTGGTTTTACGATAAGCAGATCGGAAAGGTCCAGACCCTTATCGATGGATTGCAGAAGGAAAACAAACTGCTGGAGAAGCGCAAAGGCAATTACGACATGGCTCTCTCCTCTATCGACCGCTTCTACGACCGGGAAATCCAAAAGACCAAAGAGCGCCAGGATGCCGTCCAGGAGAAAATCGACGCCCTGAAAGCTGAGAACGAGGAGCGCCGGAAATCCTATGAACTGGAGAAAGCCGCCTACGAGCTGGAAAAAGCCCGGAACCAGCGGACAGACCAGGTCTATGTCCAGGGAAAGGGCATGGTCTACGTCTCCAATGACAATGCTGTACAGGAGGCGGAAAACACCTACGAAAATCTTCTGGAAGACCAGAGAGTCTCCGATCTGGAAAAGCAGAAAGCGGATCTGGATTTGACCATTGCCAAGCTGGAGGAATACCGCCAGCTCTGGTCGGAAGTGTCCAGCTCCTACCAGTTCGCCCAGGAAGATATGATGCTCTCCCAGCTCCTTGGAGCCACATGGGAAACAGACCTTTTAAACGGGCGCATGGAAACCCTCTCTCTCTTCCGGGATACCTACAACGAAATCCAGGCAGAAATCAACAGCAACGAACAGCTCATCGCCTCCTACGAGGAAAAGATTGAGTACTACCAGGGCTTAAAGGACCAGTGGGAGGAACTCACCGGGAAATACCAGGAGGAAACCTACATCCAGCTTCTGACCACGGAATTTGGCAACAACTACGAGAATGAACTGCTGAACGGCCGTACCGGCCGGTGGACGAAATTTTCCGAAGAGTATGCCTCCATCCAGAAACAGCTCAAGGAAGTCACGGATCAGATAGAAGCCCTGGCCGCCCGGATGGAAAGTTATGCCTCCCAGATGGAATCAGCGGCAAGCAGGGCGAAGGCTGCAGCTAATACCATCAATGGAATCTCGGTAATACCTGCGGGAGGAAATCTGCCGCGCTACAGAAACGTTCCCATAGGCGGCGGAAGAGCTAAAGGCGGAATTATTTCCCCAAAAGACTCCAATGCCCTGGACGGCCTGGCCCGCTCGGTAGGGGAAGATCACCTGGTCCCCCTGCAGGAAGGGGAAGCGGTCATTCCGAAAACCGTTGTCCGGGAAAACGCACCCATTGTCCAGATGCTTCTGGCCGGGAAACTGACTGAATTGAAAATGCCCCACTCCGAAAGAGGTATCCTGGATCATCCGGAGTTTCGCAAACCTCCGGCTGTCAGCTCGCCCCTCCCGTCTCCATCCACAGAGATCCTGAATCTCACAGCACCTGCGGACCGCACCACGCTCCAATTTTACGGAGATTTGTCCTTCCCCAATATTCACTCCGGGGATGATGCGAAAAAGCTGATTGAGGAGCTGTCCCACTTAAGCGGCCGGGGCCGGCAGTATTTTAACCGGCAGCACTAAAAAACAGCAAAACTAAAATAGGAGAACTCTATGCAAACCATTACTGACGAAATTTTGAAAACCATACGGGAAGCTGTGGACATCTGTACGAAAAAGCTGCCTTTTGACCGTACAGTAAACGCAAAGATCCTGGAACGTACCGAACACGGATACATAGCGGCCCTGGAGGGCCGGAAGCTCCAGGTAGAAGACGGCGGCCACACGGACTGCAGCAAAAATGATTCCGTCCGAATCACAATTCCCCAGAATGATTTAAGCCGGGCCTACGTCCAAGGAAAAAACCATTTTAGCAAAACGAGGTGACAAACATGTTAGAAACTATTATCGATCAATTAAAAGAACGCAGAACGGGAAACATCCTGTACCCGGAGACTTCCCTGGAAGCCGTCCGGGAATCCGCAGGGGAAGGCAGCAGAAATCTCCGGGAAATTCTTTCCCACAACGGAATTCCCCTGGACTACGAGCTGTACGGCTACCGGGTAAACTTAGCGGATTCCAATCCCCAGACCCGGATTTCCTACCTGGCTATGGCTCAGGGGAAACGGCCCGCTTTCTGGAATTATGCCAATGGATATTTTGACGCCGGAGACTGGGCCAACGCCTTCTTTCTTCGGAAGCTTTTCCCCTGTACAGTAAAAGACAGCGGAGAGACGGACTACCGGCTGGATCCGGACAACTATCTTCTCCGGGAGGACGGAACGCCCTCGGACATTACCAGCACGGCCTACGAGGGAAGCGCCATGTCTGCTTTTCCCACGATTTGGACCAAACGCTGGCAGGATGAGCATTACCTTTACTGCCTCATCTGTGACCGCCAGCTGGACGAAGACTACCACGCTTATATGCACACCCGGAAAGACGGCTCCGTGGCCGCCTGGAAATACATAGGCATGTATCTTCCTATTTTGTACAATGAGCGCTATAAGTCTCTGTCCGGCGTCAATGTTACTGTCAATCAGACCTTTGAAAAGGAACTTCTGTACACCCACAACATTGGGGAAAACTGGGAAATATTCAGTATCAGCGACTGGGCGGTTCTCGGAGATCTTCTGACTCTGATTTCCCGCTCGGACAATTTCCAGACCTCCTTCGGCTACGGGCTGGTAAATGCTTCCGCCCTGTCTGCAGCCTCTGACGGCGGAAACCTCCGCTGCGGCGGCGCATTTTTCAACAATGCAGCCTTGAATACAAATTCCTGGCAGAAAGTATTTCACCTGCACAATCTCTACAGCAACCATATGACACGGATGGGCGGCATTGTCTACAAAACCGGCGTCCTTTATGTGAAACCCTTCCCTCCCTACAATACTACAGGCGAAGGATACGAAGACACCGGCCTGACTATTACCGGAACCAGCGACACCTACTGCAAGCTTTCCGTGATGAACGACTATGGGCGTTTCCCCTCCGTGCTGGGAGGCTCCGCCACCACCTACGAGTGCGACGCGGCCGTCTACTCCAACACAGTCACCGCCATCGGCTGTACCAGGGGAATTTTCAACGGGACTACCAAATCGGGAAAGCTTGGGCTTCATCTTAACCAGACCGTTGCTGCCCATGCAAATATCGCGCCGCGCATTACTTGCTTTTCCGCAGACTAGAAAGGAGGAAATGAATTGCCTGTTGTCAAACCAGTTTTAAATAAAATCAATGCTTTCGACGCAGACCAGGGCGCTGTTCTCACCTTTTCCTGGACTGGTCCCCAGGCCCGGAAAAACCGAATCCTTATCCGGGAATATGACAGCCCCCATCGGATTGTATACGATTGCACCCAGGAGACCATGGCTTTAAAGCATACCCTGCATTTCGGAAAAAATCTGGAAAGCGGCCTTCTGCAGGCTGTTCCCTATGCCCTGGAAAACGGAAAACGCTATCTGGCTTCCGTGTGGATTTTTGACACTTACAACAATGAAAGTGAGGCCAGCAATGAGACGGCTTTCTATTGCTTTTCCGCCCCTGTCTTTCACTTTACCAATTTCACCAACCTGGATACGGCTTCCGGCATTGCCAAGGTTACCTTCCATTCCATTTACCTGAATGTGAAATATAGCCAGGAAGACGGAGAAGTTCTCAGCGAATACAAATTCCGGCTGTACGACTATATGGGAAAACTTCTATTGGAATCCGGGACCTTCTACGGTTCCACAGCGGATGATGAACTGCAGTATACCCTGGGCGGCGTAACCGACACGGCAAAAGATGAGTTCGGCGGCATCCAATACCAGACCTGCTACCGCGTTGTCTGTGAAGGCGTTACCGTTCACGGAATGCAGGTCCAGACGGAACAGAAATTTGTGGTCCATAAGGATACGGGCGGCGTAGGAGCGCTGGTAACGGCCGAGTGCCTGCCCGACTGCACCATCGCCGTCTCCTCCCATTTTAAAATCGTCAACGCGGACTTTTCCGGCCGGGAGGAGCTTTACCTTCTTGACGAAAACCAGAAACCTTATGCCATCGACCTGACAAACGGAGACACCATACGCTATTTCGAAGGCTTTCAGATGAAACCTCCCTACGGCCTAACCGCCATCGGCCGGGCATTTGTGCCTGGGAAGAAGCTTCTCTCCTGCTCCGGACAGACCGGGGAATCTTTTTCTGTCAGTTACCATGAAAAACGGTATTCCCTTGTCTCCAAAGCATATTTTCTGCTGGAAATCCAAAAAGGAACTATCCGTTACCTTCTGCGTTCCGAATATTTCCCTATTCAGGATCTATGGTATATCATCCATATCCGGTACGAAGGCGGCTTCTATACCTTCCGGGTACTGCCCCAGCACGAAGCCGTTCAAGAACAAACGATACATAGAAACGGAGGACTCACAGCATGATTATGGGATTTTCTCCCATGGGCGGTGTTTTGACTGCACCGGCTATGGGCCGGGAAGAGGCCGTCACAGAGGTTCTTTTCTCCAACGGCATTTTTGACACCCTGTACGGCACGGGACTGGATGAGCGCGTCAAGCCGGTGGATCAAATCCTGCCCCCGGATGCCTGGGATGAGGCGACGCATTTTCACGCCCGGTTCAGCGGTAACATTTACTGCGGAAATGCCGACTTCGGCGTGGACAACACCACCAATATCCTGGTAAAACGGCGGAAGAAAGGGGAATTCCAATGGTTTACCCTGTTTGACATTCCGGCCGCCAAAGCAGAAGATTATACCTTTACCGTCCACGACCCCTACGCACCGAAAGGCGATCTGGAATATGCAGTGGTTCCTATTATCAACGGTTTCGAGAGCGAATACAGCATCACCGGGATCCATTACGATTTCCAGGGACTTCTTCTGATTGAGAAGGAACGATCCGTGCAGACCATCCTGGACATAGCTGTCTCGGAACAGAAAAACGGTCCTGTAGGTATCCTAAGTACCCTGGAGGGAAAATATCCCTTTGTCTTTTACAACGGGGAAAATGATTACTATTCGGGCACCATTTCTGCAACCTTCATAGAAACGGACACGCACAAAGACTTCCGCATGGATCGGCTTCATGACCACTACCGGGAAGTTCTGGATTTCTTAAATAACAAGAATCCGAAAATACTCAAATTGGAAGACGGCAGAATGCGCATCATCAGTATTACCACACCGCCCTCCGATTCCTGTGAAGAGCATCCCGACAAACACACCATTTCCTTCGGTTACACGGAGATCGCCGACGCCCTTTCCAACGAAGATATGAACCGCTGCGGATTTTTGGATGTGGGAGAGGAATGGTGGGTGAAATAAAATGACAGGCATTACCAATTCCGACTTAACCCTCTGCAAATCCAGGGCAAAATACATCCGCATCCGGCTTCTCCTTTTAAATGAGCACCTGGTTCCTGTGGACGAGCTTCAGGGGGTATGTACCTCCGGCAGCATCAGCGTGGACGCCGGATCGGAAATCCGGCGTACCTGCAGCCTGGTCCTCTTTTCCAAAGACCGGAGTTACGACATAGGCGAATACCAGCGCATCTGGCTGAACCGGCGGG
>OFFT01001902.1_pt1 | contig 11654 bp, 7 predicted proteins | sample 1521581 | NCBI WGS metagenome assembly OFFT01 (sample SAMEA3504084, study PRJEB24116) | mouse gut metagenome | biome: mouse gut; feature: mouse-associated habitat; material: faeces | place: Denmark | collected 2011
TGGAAAAAGCAGCGCGAGGAACGGCGTGCCGCCCTGCGCGCCGTACGCCGTGCGGAACATGAAGCCAACGCCGCACGTAAACAGGGGCGGAATGAGGCCTAACCCCCGGGGGTTGCGACAAGGCAGGGAATTTTTTCGACACCGGAAAAATTTGCTTGACACTCTGAGCTGTCCGGTCTATGTTCTCTAAACAACATCGCGGGGTGGAGCAGCACGGTAGCTCGTCGGGCTCATAACCCGAAGGTCGTAGGTTCAAATCCTGCCCCCGCAACCAAGAAAATCAAGGGCTTACGATGAAAATCGTAAGCCCTTTTCCGTGGGGGGAAATTTTTCCCACCACTATTCCCACCAGTTTTTGTCATCGCGTTTTACGGATGATCTCGGCAGGCGTTCCATGACGATGAGCTATCCGACGAAAACTGGATTGGAAATATCTTAAAAAATGGCCTCCGTTGCGGCAAAAAGCCATGAACCTCTTAAAGTTCAAATGCTTTAAAGTGGCGAGGACGTCATCTTGAAAGAGAAAATTGTTGTTCCATACGCCCCTGTCCTCGTTGAGTCCACACGTTCGATCGGCTATTCGTTCGAAACTGCCGTAGCAGACATAATAGATAACAGCATCAGTGCGGCTGCAACATATATTCGGATATCTTTCATGTCCAAAGAACCTCAATGGTTGCGCATTGAGGATAACGGGCATGGGATGACTGAAGCTGAATTAGAGACCGCGATGCGTTATGGGAGCCACAGTCCCGGTGATACCCGGAGCAAAGACGATTTGGGTCGCTTTGGCCTTGGTTTGAAAACGGCCTCGTTGTCACAATGCAGAAAGCTTTCTGTCATGAGTAAACGGAATGGCCGAGTTGCAGCGGCTTGCTGGGATATGGATTACATCATCCAGACCGGGGAGTGGTCACTGCAATTATGGTCGGGAGATGAAGTTAAAGATCTGCCTGGTTATCCATTTCTTGAAGCACATGAGTCCGGTACGGTAGTTCTCTGGCAGAACTTTGATCGTCTTCAGCAGGAATCCAAGGATGCTCAGATCACATTTGATGAGAAAATCGACTTGGCCAGAAAGCACATCGCATTGGTTTTTCATCGCTTTTTGAATGCAGAGGGAAGCAGACCCCACATCAGCATCACCTTTAACGGCGATCCGGTGGAGGGACTGGATCCTTTCCTGGCTCGCCATCCGTCCACACAGCCCATGACGGAACAACCTCTGTGGATCAATGGAGAGGCGATTTCAGTCAAGCCGTATATCCTTCCTTTTGCCAGCAAGTTGAATTCGAAGGATATTCAGCGTATCGGCGGCATCGATGATTTGCGCCAGCACCAAGGGTTTTACATTTACCGTAATCGGCGATTGATTGTCTGGGGAACATGGTTCCGCCTGATCCGACAAAACGAGCTGGGCAAGCTGGCACGGATCAGGGTGGATATTCCCAATTCTCTGGATTTTATCTGGGAACTCGACATCAAAAAATCCAAGGCCTCGTTGCCGTCACTCATCAAAAAGAATCTTGCGGATATTGTTCTTAATGCTGTTGGCCGAAGCGAGCGGGTATATCATTATCGCGGGAGAAATATCCAGACAGATGCATTGACACATATCTGGGAGCCTGTCGATAAAAGAGGGGCTTTCCACTACAGAATCAATCGAAAAATTCCAATTTATAAGATGCTAACAGACTGTATGGATAGGAAAGGAGTGTCCTTGCTGGAGTCTTTTGTTAAAATGCTGGAGAATTCTTTCCCATACGCAGATGTCTATTATCATTTAGCGCAAAATGAAGCCGATATATGCAGAAGTAAATCTATGGATTTTAGTGAAGTATACAAGGTTGCAGAGCAAATGATACAGCAAATCAGATCAGGTGGCGGAGATTTGTCCCAATTTTTAAAGACGCTGGAACAGATTGATTTCTTTGTGAACTATCCAGAAGTTATCACAAAAATTCGGGAGGAGTATGCGGATGACTGAAAATCAGCAAAAGGTGATCGGACAGAGCCTGATACAGTTCAGTAAAGATGTTGCAGTCACGGAAGAAGCAATCGCAAATTATGTGAATATTTTTTCGATGGTAAATCCATTGACGGATACAGAGAAGAAAGAGGTCATTCGGGAACTGCAATCCAGATTGGCTGTCCGGATCGATCGCGGGGCCTGTGTCCGGGAAGAGAATCATACCCCATGGTACAATGCGGCGAAAGCGTCGATTACGCCCGCGTTTTGGAATCGATATCGTCTATACCTCCAGAGGGAGCAGGGATGGAACGCAAAACTTTTGGATGAGCTTGACCGCTCTACAGATGAAATCATGGATTTGCTGGGAAATCCAAAGCTGGCAAAGGGATTTCAGCGCCGAGGACTTTGTATCGGAGATGTACAATCCGGAAAAACCTCAAATTACATTGGGCTGATTAACAAAGCCGCGGACGCTGGATACAGGGTCATCATTTTGTTGACCGGAGTAATTGAAAAGCTTCGCCGCCAGACACAGGGACGTATCGATGCAGGATTTATCGGTCTGGACAGCACGGCCTTCACCCGCGACAATAAAACTGATGTGTGGGTTGGCGTCGGAGACATTGACCCCAGTGTTAGCGGATGGGCAGTTACCTCCACCTTCAGTGACTTCAACCCAGCCACCGCAAAAAAAATTGTAGGGCAGTTAAGCAATATCAGTGCTCCTGTCATTTTTGTTTTGAAGAAAAATAAGAGTGTTCTAGAAAAATTGGAACAGTGGATTTGTCGTTACAATACCAGTCAATCGACAAAAATGCTTGATCTGCCGATGCTTCTTATTGATGATGAGGCGGATAACGCATCGATCAATACCAGAGATGCAGGTGATCCTACGGCAATCAATACTGCAATTCGTAAGCTACTCCGTCTGTTTGAGAAAGCAAATTATGTAGGATTTACAGCGACTCCTTACGCTAATATTTTTATCGACCCGGACTCTGAAACGGAAATGCTGGAAGATGACTTGTTTCCAAGAAATTTTATTTATGCACTGGAAGCTCCATCCAACTACATTGGTGCACGGGATATTTTTCATGAAGGGGCTCCGTATGATTATCTTTTGAGATCGAACAATGATTGTGAACAACATCTTCCAATTAAGCATAAAAATGATTCAATTATGAGTACGCTTCCGTCAAGTCTCATTGAAGCACTTTATTCTTTTTTTATTATAAATACAGTTCGTGACCTTCGTGGACACCAAAAGACACATCGGACTATGATGATTAATATCTCACGCTTTATTCGTGTTCAGAACCAAATTGCACAATCAGTGGATGAATTTGTCCGAAATGCTCAGCGTGAAATTCAAAATTATTATCGATGTGGAAAGCTCGCTTTGGAATACAACACTTTCAGATGGCTGAAAGCTGTTTTTGACAAGTACTTTGCCCCGATTCCCAAGTTTGAATTTACTTGGAATGAAATTCAGCTGGCTTTGAAAGATGCTGTTATGCCTGTTGCAGTTCGGGCCATCAATGGAGGCAATGCGTCCAAAAATCTGAATTATGATGAAGTTGATGATGGTTTGCGCTTGATTGCTGTGGGTGGTTTAAGCCTTTCGCGCGGGTTAACGCTGGAAGGTCTTTGCGTCAGCTATTTTTTCCGTAATTCCATGATGTATGATACCCTGATGCAAATGGGACGTTGGTTTGGATATCGTGGAGGATATGCCGACATTTGCCAGATTTGGATGCCTGATTCCGCGATTGCATGGTACAGCTACATATCAGAAGCCACGGATGAGTTACGACACGATGTGCGCCGAATGCAGCAGGCAAACCGTACCCCGAAGGATTTCGGTCTGTGTGTCCGCTCTGATATTAGATCACTTCTGGTGACTGCACGAAACAAAATGAGAAGCGCACAGGATTACCAGATGACAGTCAGTCTGAGTGGTCGTGTTGTGGAGACGCCATATTTGCATAAAGATTTGCGGGAACTTCGTAAAAATTATGAAGTTACATATAATTTTCTTAAAAATTTATACTCCGAATATACTTTACATTTTAAAGATCCAGAACTTACGCTTAGAATTCCTCAATATTTGAATGTTAAAAAGATGTATATTCTGGAATTTTTGAGTCAGTACTCAAGTCACAAGATGAATATAGATTTTCATACAGATGAACTTGTACAGTTTATAGAGAGAAATACGGATGGGGTCATGGATTACTGGGATGTGGCAGTTGCAAAAGGCAAAGGACAGAGTATCTCCTTTCCCGGTTTTGAAGTCGAAGCGGTTACCAGAAGCTTTGCAGTACACGATGAAAGAGGCGGGGCTCTGCAAATGTCGGGGAAGAATTCCAGGCTTGGCAGCCGTGACCATGCCAAGGGCGGTCTGTCTCACGAGGTCGTAGAAGAAATTGAGGTGAGGGAACGCAAAATCAACGGGCGTGAGAAAGAACTGTCTCAGGAAATATACTTTAAGAGCGGTATCAAGAGAAACCCTCTGCTGGTCATATATCCTGTAGAGTTGATTGTGAAGGAGAATGACCCGGATACCCGGAAGCAGGATGTGATCCGCGCAATAATTCCACCTGTTATTGGATTGAGCATTGGAATTCCACTCATTGATGGAAAAGAACCTCAACAGTTCACCTATAAAATCAATATGATCAAATATCGCGAGTTGTTCGGTGCGGATGATGACGATTTTGAAGAGAATGATGAAACCATCATAATGGATAATGCATGAAAAGCGCAAAAGAACTGTTTGATGAATTTTCTACTGTTGATTCCTTCCGACGAGTGGATCCTTCCCACTTGCTGGATTTGTATTGCGGTTATGATCAAATGCACCGGTATACTCTTTTACTTGTCAGCACGACTGAACCAAAATGTCTGATATCTTCCAAAGTAATAGATGTCAGCATGGGCAGGCGTGCGACTGATGGCAAATGGGCTCTCTCCTTTTCGCTGGTAGACAATGACTTCAAGGAGCTGTTTCACCATTTTTGTGATGACATGATTGTGGCGTCGCAACTGCTCACTGATCCGGCCTGTGGTCCCGATTTTATATGTGCACGTTACATCAGCTGGCAGAAAATGCTTTCTGTTTCCAAGGGAGGCATTCTTTCCAAGTCTGAAATCAAGGGACTGATTGGTGAGATGCTCTTCCTGAGGGATGTGCTGATCCCGAAATATGGAAAAGAGGTATCATTGAAGGCGTGGACGGGACCTGAAATGGCAGATCAGGATTTTATCCTTTCGGATACCTGGTATGAGGTCAAGGCAAGCACCAGTGACGCAGAACTGGTGCGGATATCCTCGATTGAACAGCTGGACTGCGCGGTGGAAGGTACGCTTGCGATTTTGGCACTTGACCAGACCAGTGCTGTAGATGAACATCGGGTCACCATAAATACCCTGTTTCGGGAACTGATGCACGAAATGGAGAAGGATGCGCTTAAGGCAGCCTTTAGCAATCTTCTGTTGAAAATGGGTTTTTATCCACGTCCGGAGTATGATGAGTTTATCTACCGTTTGAACAAAATTTGCCAGTACCGCGTTGACAGAAACTTCCCGTGTCTGCGGCGGGCAAATGTTCCGGACAGTATAGTGAACGCCACTTGGACGCTGGCACTCTCGGCGGCAAAAGATTGGCTGAAGGAGTGAACTTGCTGTGGATGTAAGCGAATTTCGTACAGAACTCATAGGTGAGGTTCACCTGAATGCTGCCACGAACGGAACCTTTTCCCGCGAGGAGTTTGTAACTCTGTACTCCGCTGCGCTGATTGACGCAGAGGAAATGGTGAATTTTGAGCCTTTAGCCTTTGAAGGGACTGGGGCTAGGGGCAGGCGTATTCAAATCGACGGATATTATTTTGATGAACTGGATAAATGTCTTGGAATCGTAATTTGTCCGTTTGCTGACGGTTTTGATGTGGAGACCTTGACGGATACAGATGCAAAAAACTGGTTTCGTCGTGCACAGGCCTTTGTGGAGGAATCGCGTTCCGGATTTCTTTTGGAAAATGCCGAGGAAAGTTGCCCAGGCTATGGGCTTGCAATGGATATCAAAAATATTTATGCCCATGTGTCCCGGTTCAAAATTTTTATTGTGACGGATATGATAATGAGTAACCGTATCCGTGAGATACCAAACGCAGAGATCGACGGTATCCCGTTAGAGTATCATATCTGGGACATTGAACGATTGCAGGCATTACATCTAAAACTGGCAAAGAAGATATTGTCATTCTCCTGAAGGATTTTTCTGAAAATGGGATTCCCTGCTTGGAGGCGGGAAGCACCAGTGAGTATACAGCGTATCTTTGTAACATTCCGGGGAAAGTTTTAGCAGACCTATATAATACATATGGAAGTCGACTTCTTGAAGGAAATGTTCGCTCTTTTTTGACTGCAAAAGGAAAAATTAATAAGGAGATACGTAATACAATTCTAAATAAACCAGATATGTTCTTCGCCTATAACAATGGTATTGCTGCTACTGCCTCGGAAGTTAAACTTGAAAAATCCTCAGTCGGGACTTCTCTTGTTGAGATTAAAGGGCTTCAAATTGTTAATGGTGGACAGACAACAGTATCATTAGCAACAGCACTTGTGAAGGACCGGGATCGAGCAGATGACCTGAGAAATATCTTTGTGCCCATGAAACTTTCGGTTGTCAGCTCTGAAAAGGCCGTAGACCTCATCCCATATATCGCAAAATATGCCAATGCACAAAATAAGGTCAGCGATGCAGACTTTTTCTCCAATCATCCATTCCATATTCGAATGGAGGAGATTTCCAGACGCGTACTCGCCCCAGCCGTTATGGGCAACCAGTATGGAACATACTGGTACTATGAGCGGGCACGAGGTCAGTACCGCCAGGCTCAGGCATACATGACTAAGGGCGAAAAAAATAGATTTCTGGCCCGAAATCCAAAATCCCAGATGATTACCAAGACTGATCTCGCCAAATTCCACGAATTGTTCAGAATGCTCCCCCACCAGGTTTCCACTGGCGCACAAAAGAATTTTATGAAGTTTGCCGATTGGGTAACATCTGAATGGGAAAAGACCGATACTGTATTTAACGAGGACTTCTTCAAGCGTATCGTCTCACTCAATATACTTTTCAGAAAAACTGATACAATCATCAGGAAAGCCCCCTGGTATGAAATGGGTTATAAGGCCCAGGTGGCCGCTTATACCATATCTATGCTCCTTTATCTGATTCAGAAATATTATTCTGATATGGTTCTTGATTTTCGCTATATCTGGACACACCAAGATATAAGCAATTCCACTCAGTTGGAACTTCAAGAAATCGCAGCAGAAGTGTATAAATATTTGGTTGATCCCAAGAGAGAAGTACAGAATGTCACGGAGTGGGCCAAGCGAGAAGCCTGCTGGAAGGGCGTAAAAAGCCTTCCCATTATTTTACGAGACGATTTTGTTAATGAATTGATACCCTCATCTGTCTTGAGTCACGCAGCTAAAGATGCAAAAGCAATGCAGAAACAGGACAACAATATATCCGTCATGGAAGAGGTTACAAACTACGGCGTAGAAAACTGGAATGCTCTATTAAAATGGAGTATTGAAAATAAGATTTTGATACCACAAGATATTTCTTTTCTGGAAGCCTTCATTGCAGGACTGAAACGAGGAAAACTTCCATCCTCGGAAAAGCAGTATCAGAAAATTATAAAGATTTTGGAGAAAGCACGTATGGAAAGTTATCCTGTATGAATGTTATGCAACAATTCTGTAGTCAGTTTCCTCATGAGTCGATCAAAATCTCCCTTGATTTCGCATTCCCATAGAACAAGAACATTCCAGCCTTCTGCCTCCAGAATTTGTTTGCACCGTAAATCCCTTTCCATATTCTCCTCGAATTTTTTGAGCCAAAATTCGCGGTTTGTAGTCGGAGTGGTACAGTTTTTACAGCCTTCATGGCGGTGCCAATAGCAACCGTGTATAAAAACAACGGTTCTGTATTTGGGCAGGACGATGTCCGGTTTTCCAGGCATCTTGGAAACATTTTTACGAAAACGAAAGCCTTGCGAAAAAAGGTATCGGCGTACCTTAACTTCAATTTCAGTATCCTTTCCCCGAATTCGGGACATATTCCAGCTTCGTCTCTCGCGGGTCAATCTGTCGGCCATTGGAAGCACCTCTGTCACGAGTGATAGCACACTGCTGCCTGTCACCCCAAGGGGGCTGGAGTTGATTATATGCGCCCTGCCTGGTATGACCCTCTGGAGGTAAATACTGTGCCTAATTGTCTGGATCTGTTTGCCGGGGCTGGTGGCCTGTCAGAGGGCTTTCTACGCGCCGGATTTGAACCTGTAGCCCACATCGAAAAGGATGTGGCGGCCTGTTATACGCTAAAAACGCGGATGGCGTACAAATGGCTACAAAAACAGGGCACTCCAGAAATTTATCATCAGTATCTCTCAGGAGAAATCACACGGAAGGAATTTTACGCCCAAGCACCTGATCGCGTATTAAATTCGATATTAAATTTTGAAATATCAAAAAAAAATCTTAAGCATATTTTTTCGGTTGTCGATCGCTGTCTGGAGGGTGAACACCTGAATTTGATTATAGGCGGTCCCCCCTGTCAGGCATACTCTCTGGTTGGGCGGGCACGATCTGCAACAGGCATGCGCGGAGACTCGAGAAATTATCTCTACATTCTGTACGCTGAATTCCTGAAAAGATACCAACCTGAATACTTTGTATTTGAAAACGTGTCGGGGCTGCTTTCGGCAAAAGATAAAGATGGGCATCTCCACTTTGATAAGATGAAGGCGTGCTTTTCCGAGTGCGGATACTCTGTAGAATATAAAATACTGAATGCAAAAAATTATGGAGTCCTGCAAAATAGAAAACGAATTATTTTGATTGGAATGCACGGTAATTTTCATAATTTCTACCCGGAAATTGAAGAAATCCATCCTGGATGCCTAGTTAATGAGGTTCTGTCCGATTTACCTCCTGTAAATGCAGGAGGAGGCGACCCATGTCTTGTAGATACGTTGCCTTATTATGGAACCTATCTCTATGATGCACAAATAAAAAAAGAGGATAGACAACCAGTCACATACCATTGGGCACGTCCAAATACTCAACAAGATTTGGAGATTTACCGAATCGTTGCTAATGAATGGGTGCATAATAAAAAGCGTATTAATTATTGTGATCTTCCTAAATATCTCCAATCACACAAAAATACAAAAGTATTTGCAGATCGCTTTAAGGTCGTAGCTCAGGATCTTCCATACTCACAAACTGTCGTTGCCCATATATGTAAGGATGGCCATTACTATATACATCCTACCCAAAATCGTTCACTGACCCCCAGAGAGGCAGCTCGACTTCAGACATTCCCAGATGACTACTATTTTGAATCAATTTCTGGCAAACCGTCTAGAACTGCGGCTTTTTTGCAAATTGGAAATGCTGTTCCTGTGCTGTTAGCCGAGAATGTTGCAAGGGCATTGAAGAAATTACTGGAGAAGCATCATAGGGTACTATGACCAAATCGGGAAACTTTGGTCTTACCCCAAAAATTGTGCCATCAGTCTTCGTCAGAAGACAGTTCATCTTTTTTCGTAATCTATTCTGACATCTATTCAGACAAGTCTTCACCTGATCCTTATCCGTTGCACCGGGCGCTGAACATCTTTCTCTTCCTGTATGGCGGTCGTCTGCCTTTCCTCCTGTGGCCGGGGCTGTGTCTCTGCCTTTTCCTGTTCCTGCCGTTTGGCCTTGGCCGCCAGTCCCCGCGTCAGGCGCGTATCGCCCTCCATGCCAAAGGCGCAGGCCGTCATGCGTTGCGCATAGCGTCGCCAGTCCCGGTCAATAGGCTCGGACCACGTCTGCGGGGCGCACTGGAAAAGCGTATCTTCGACAACCTCCCGCGTAAAGCCGGCCTTTCGCATTTGCAGGGCGATAGAGGCATTGAGGCGATCCGGTGTGGTGTCGGGCACATCTTTGAGTATCTGGCGCATGTATGCGGCGTAAGCAACATGCGGTTCTCGCGTTGGCGTTGCCAGCACGGTGGGCGCGCCGCGAAAATTCTCCGGCAGGGCTTCCAGCGCGCTGCGATAGCGCCAGCGATTCGCCTGATAGTCCTTACCTCGCTTGCGTAGCCAGTCTTCAAAGCGCAGGCGGCGGGTAGATTTCATTTTTGACATCCGCCGCCGTAACTGGCGCAGATACTCCTGCTGTTGCAGCTTGAGAAAATGCCTGGCGATATTCAGGATGCAGCGCGGATATTCACGAAAATGCTCATGCAAGGTGGCTTGCTTTTCTTTGTGGCGTTTCTTCATTTGTTTGAGGGCAGCCGTCGCCTCGTCAGGCTCCGTTGTAGCCTTTTCTGCTTTCATTGCCGCGCATTCAGCGTGGTATTCCCGCCAGAGCTTCTGATTGATGGGACTGACCGGCTCCGGCTTGATTGAGGGCCTCTCATCCGTATAGCCACCTGCCTTGAAGTCCCCCAATCGTTTCTGCAGGTTACCAAGGCTGAAAGCCCTGTCCACCGAAGATGCTTTGACAGCCACATCGCCAACGAAAATGATCGCGCCGGAGCCTTTGCGCTCGAACCGCAGCCCAACAGCGGCCAGGTTCGCGTGCAGTTCCTCCCAGTTCTTTGCCGTGGCAATGATTTCATGGCCACGTTCCTGTGCCACGCGCTGAGCGGATTTTTCACCCGTGGCGCATTCAACATCCAAAGCTGCCTGCTTCGGTTTGAGAGCATTTTTGCGGGGACGCGGCACCACTTGCCCCGCCTCATCCACCCGATAACGGGCGTTGGCCTCCGATACCCAGCCCTGCCGGTGCTCCACCCGCGCCACAACCTTGTGCGCGGCCTCGATGTCAAAACCGTTATTGGGGTCGATTACCTTTAGGGTGACCGGGTGCATCCGGTTGACGGCAATATGCACATGGTAGTTCTCCGTATTCCAGTGCAGGCCATACACAGTCTGGCACCCTTCAAGCCCCAGCTCGTCCAGAAAAATATCCACCAGTTCATCCACCTGACCGGCCGTTGGCTGCTCATGAGACTTCCATGAAAAGACATAATGCGAAACCGGCATCCGCGAGTGGATGCTTTCCGTTGCCAAGGCAATCATCTCCATGCGCTGGCTTTCATGTCGCGCGGCCAGAAAATTTCTGCTGCCGGAGTGCTCGATTTTTTCAGCGGCATCCATACCGCGCGGCTGCCGAATATAGTCCACCAGGTCAGAGATTTGTCGTGCCTTGGTTTTGGAAGTTTTCTTACATTTGATCTTCTTCACGATCATGATTTCCCGCTCCAATGGCATCAATTTTTTGCCGGATGGCCTGCAAAAGATTTTCATGAAGCATCAGAAAATCCTCACTGACGTCCGCTTCCCGCAAGGTGGAAAAATGGTGCTTCAGCAAGCCGCCCATGCGCCGAAGCTCGCGAATGGTGCATTCATCCGTGCGTGGAATCAGCGGGCGACCACCGAAAATTTTTGTGCGGACATAGGCGGAAAGCGACACGCCAATCAGGGCTGCATGTTCCCGCAGCCTGAATTTTTCCTCCGGGGTGACACGCAAGGTTATCAACTGATTTGCCGCATAACGCGGCCCTGATTGCCGTTGTTTCATGACAATGCCTTTTTGTCTTTTGCCG
>OFFT01001903.1_pt1 | contig 11653 bp, 12 predicted proteins | sample 1521581 | NCBI WGS metagenome assembly OFFT01 (sample SAMEA3504084, study PRJEB24116) | mouse gut metagenome | biome: mouse gut; feature: mouse-associated habitat; material: faeces | place: Denmark | collected 2011
CTCGCCTTTCGGGTCTAAGATTACCATTGACGTGTTGCACTGCATCACGTTCGGCTTACAAAAAAATCTGGTCTTTCCTGCGCCAGAGCCGCCCGATTCTGTCAATATAGGACTAATAATTTTTTCAAATATTTTCTTTGTCAAAGTTTTGTGATAAAATAGCACTACTAAGAGAGGAGATCATCAATGAGAAAGAAAAAACCATTTTACTTAAGCGCCATTACATTGCTTACTATTTTAATGATATTATCGTGCCTAATTATAATTTGCTTTTGTGATGCAACGGTATGGAAACCTTTTAAAACTTGGACTTTCCTGCTTCAAGCAGATAAAGACAAAACACTATATAACATTGCTATAAGCTATGTGGCCGCATACATATTTTATATATTACAAGTGTATATTCCAGAAAAAAACAAGGAAGAAGGACTGATTCCATTACGAGCCGCCATACAAAGAGAAGTGCAATTTTTTACCATATGGATTGTGACTTTATGGACAGATTATTATAAATACGTAATTGAACAGGGCAAACTTAACAAACCAATATCTAAATCATTAGATTCTATTTTTGAAGAAAGCAATATGTATGATGTTTTGAAACTTATCAATTTGTCCGATACTTCCACTCAACAAGCCATTTACTCATCCAATTATACGTGGAGAAACTATACAAAGGATTCCCTTACAAAAATTATAAATTGGGGGAAGGAAATAATTGCTAATAGAGCTGCTGAATTACCACCAGAAATATATTATGCCGTTTTCTATATGACAACAGAAAGCAATATAGTTTTTTTAATGCAACAATTGCTTTCCCTTCCCCCATCATCATTCCCTTTTACGACATTAGCAGAAACTATACCGACAAAGTCAGAAACACACACAATAGACCTAAGTACAGATATTGCAAGCATTAAAACTCTTGTTAATTGGGTGAATACAGAATATTCTTTTTTAAACCACCAGAAAAAATATACCATTCCAAGTATTCATAAAATTGATATTTCATCATATGCGAAATGGTAAAAACTTTTCAGGAGCAAATTAAAAATGTGGCGCAAGGCATCCCTGCCCGAGCGCCACATTCCTCACTCCATTTCATCCCCAAAATTCCACCGAATCTCAATCCTCCCATCCGGATACACACAGGCCCCCTTCACGAACCGCTCCCAGATTTCCTCCGTCATCTCCCCCACATCCAGAAAAGACCTCGCCACATCCGCCCGTTCCCGTGCCTCCCCATCCGCATCCCTGTCAATCCTCTCCGCCAGCCCAGCATCCGAAATCTCCTGTTCCAGCCCCGCAATCTCCGCATCATACACCTTCTTCCTTTCCACGAACACCGCCCGCTCAATCTCCCTGTCCGCCAGCTTCTCAAACAGCCTCTGCTTCGCCTTCTTCGCCGCCTCCAGCGCATTCCTCAGGCTCTCCACCCTGCTCCCGGCTGCCGGGACATCCGCCCGCCTCTCCAGCCTCAGCTCTTCCTCGTCCAGGATCCGTTTTAATTTCCGTTTCAGCTCCCCCAACACCACTGCGTCCGCCTCTGGCTCCTTCATCACCACCTGCCGGCATTCACAGTCCTTCACCATATACCCCCGGTTACAGTAAAGATCTGTCCCGTTCCTCCTGGTCAGCCGCTTCCCGCACACCCCGCAGGCATAACGCATCTTCCTCTTCCCAGCCGCCGACTTCTTGGAGCCCACTATCTCCTGCACCCGCCTGAACTCCTCCTTCGAGACAATCGCCTCATGCATCCCCTCCACACGCACCCATTCATCCTTCGGCCTCGCCACCAGCTTCCCCTTCCTGCTGTCCATCGTGCTTTTCAGGGAAACCACAGCCCCTGTGTAAATCTCATTCTGGAGCACTCCATTGATGACGCCGCCCGTCCAGCACATCATGTCAAAGCCATCCTTCCTGTTCACAGCCTCCCCTTTCCCATGCAGGAACACGGTCGGACAGCCGATGCCCCGGTCATTCAGATTCCTTGCAATGTCAGAGAGCCCCATGCCAGCCAGCCTCATGTCAAATATCTCCCGGACAACCGGGGCCGTTTCCGGATCAGGCTCCAGCTTGTGTTTATCTTCCTTTTTCTTCCTGTACCCGTAAAGCGTCTGCCCCGCCGTGTACTTCCCCTGCACGGCCAGCCGCTCCCTCGCCTGCCTGACCTTCTTTGACAGGTCCCTGGAATAAATATCATAGACAAGGTTCTTGAAAGCAATGTCCAGCCCGCCCTCATCCCTCTCACTATCGTAATGGTCATTGACAGAAATGAACCTCACCCCCAGGAAAGGGAACAGCTGCTCCAGATAATCCCCCAATTCCACATAATCACGCCCGAACCTGGAGCAGTCCTTCACGATGATGCAGTCCACCTTCCCCTGCTTCGCCAGATTGATCATATCCGTAAACTGCGGCCTGGTATCAAAATATCTGCCCGAAAGCCCGTCATCACACCGCTCAATGACACGGCATCCTGCAAACTCCGGCTGTCTGTCTATAAAATCCATAATCAGCCTGCGCTGTGAAGTAATGCTCCCGCTCTCCACCTTCCTCCCAAAAACATCCCTGTCCTCATTGGAAAGCCTCATATAAGCACATATGGTATACCCCACCGACAACGCCGCTGTCTTCTCCCTCATGCCGCACCATCTCCTCCCTTTTCCACCAGCTCCGCCAGTTCCCCTGCAAAAGTGTACTCCACCTCAAACCGGTCACTGCCATAGCAGACAATCTTCCTTATGAATGTCTGCGCCATCTCCTTTGTCAGCTCCTCCGCCCCCAGGTACTTCCCAAAGGCCGCCGCCATTTCCCCATTCCCGGCATAATCCAGAGCAAGCCCTTCCATCTCCTCTTTCAGCCTTGCCATCTCCCCGTCCAGCGCCTCCAGTTCAGAAACATACCCGGCCTTCATTTCCAGATACTCCTCCTCGGAAAAAACACCGTCAGCAAAATCCGTATACAAAGCCTGGATGAAACCGCCAATCTTCTCCCTGCGGGCTTTCTTCCCGGAAAGCTCTTTCTTCAATGCAGACCTCTTCTCTGCCGCCTCCGGCTTCTGGTTCAACATCCGCATCCGCTCCCTTGCATCCACATACACCGCCATATGCGCTTTCAGCAGCTCCATCACAATCATTTCCATGGCCTCCGCCTTGACATTCTTCGGCGGGTCAGCCTCTCCATAAGTAGCTGCACGCCTGCATACATAAGTGCTGTAGTGTCCGTAACCGTTCACCAGCTTCACCGTCTTCCGGTACAGGTTCATCTTATTCCCGCAGTGCCCGCAATAGAGGAGCCCCTGCAGCTTATCCTCCCTCTTGTTCCGCTCCCCGCCAAGGTTCTGCCGCGCCGCCTCATAACCGGCCTTCGTCTCCTGCATCAGTTCCTGCACCCTGTCAAAAGTCTCATGGTCAATGATCGCCTCATGGTGCCCTTCCACATAGAAACGCTCCCCTTTATCCCTTGATACCGCTCTCGTGATGCCCCTGTAATATGCCCTGTAGGTCTTGGATATCTCCACATCCCCGGTATAGACCACATTCTCCAGGATGCGCCTCACCTGCTTTCCTTCCCACAGGTTCCTATATTTCTCCTTGTGTATCACGCCAATGCTCTGCCAGTACACGCTGGGGGCCATGATGCCGTCTGCGTTCAGCCCCCTTGCGATCCGCGCCAGGCTCTTCCCCGCCAGCCGCTCCTTAAAAATCCTGACCACTACATCCCTCACATTTTCATCCACCAGAAGGCTGTGGCTGTCCTCCAGGTCCTTCCTGTACCCATATGCCGCCGTTGTAGCCAGATAGACCCCCTTCTCAAACAGCCCGTCAAAAGTGGAGCATATCTTCTTTGAGATATCCTTCGCATACGCTTCATTGATCAGATTCTTAAGCGGCACCACCAGTCCGTCCTCCGCCGTGCCGGATATAAGGCTGTCATAGCCATCCGTCACCGCAATGAACCGCACCCCGAAGAACGGGAAAATCTTTTCAATATAATCCCCTGCCTCCAGGTAATTCCTGCCAAGCCTCGATAAATCCTTGACCACGATGCAGTCGATCATCCCAGCCTTCATATCAGAAATCATCCGGTTGAACTCCGGGCGGTCAAACTTCGTGCCAGTCACATGCCGGTCAACATACATGCCCGCCAGCTCCAGAGACGGCTCCCTGTCCACATATCCCTCCAGCAGCTCCTTCTGGTTCTCCACCGTGTCGCTTTCTATCTTCCTTCCGTCCTCCCTGGAAAGCCGGACATACACGGCAGTCCTGTAGACCTTCATGCCTGCTGCAGGAGCGGATGCCGCCACTGCCCTTGCAATTTCTTTCCTGCTCTTCCTTGCCATGTCAGACCGCCTCCTTCCTATACATCATCACAAAGCGCTCCATCTCCGCTGCTTCCTTCTCAAACCGGTAGGACACCTGCAGGGTATCCGAATCCATGACCTCGATCCGGTCAATGAGGAATGCCGCCAGCCTCCGGTCAAGCGTCTCCACGCCCTTGTAGCCTTTCAGGGCATCAACCCATTCCTGCCCGGCCGTCTGCCCCGTCTGGATGCTGTCCCTCTCCTTTTCCAGGGATGCAATGGCAGCCTGGATCCCATCTGCCTGCTTCTGGTACTGCTCCCGGAGCATGGCATACTCTTCTTTGGTGAGGATGCCATCCTTGAAATCCTCATACAGGTTCTTCCGCCTCCTGCCGCAGTCCTCCGCCTCTTCCCTCAGCTTCGCAATCCGGCTTTCAATCTTCCCCACGTCCGGCGCCATCCCTGATGCCCGGCTGACAATATCTGCCGCCTCCGACAGCATCAACACCTTCCCGATAAAAGTCTGTACCAGCGCCAGCACGCTCTCCTCCAGCTTCTTTGCGGAAAAACTATGGGATGAGCAGGAAGCCCTGTCATTCTTATGCCCGGAACAGACATAATACACATACCTCTTATCCCCGGAAGGGACCGTCTTGCGGACCATCGGCTCCCCACAGCCCCCACAGAACACCATCCCGGCCAGTGGGAAGACCTTCCCCTTTTTCGGGGACACCCTTGTATCCCTCGCAAGCAGCGACTGCACCAATTCAAACTCGCTCCTGCCCACAATCGCCTCATGGGCATCCCCCACACGTACCCACTCGCTCTCGTCCTTATACACACGCTTCTTGACCTTGTAATTCGGCGTGGTACATTTCCCCTGGACAACCGTGCCGACATACACCTCATTTTTCAAAATCCGCAGAACCGCATTGTAACTCCACTTCGGCTCCATGTCTTTCTGGAAGGAACTCTCCAGCCGGATACCGATGCTCTTCTTATACTGCAGCGGGGACAGTATGCCGTCCCGGTTCAGTCTGTCCGCAATCGCTTTCAAGCTGCACCCGGCCAGCTTCATGGCGAAGATATCCCGCACCACATCCGCCGCATATCCATCAACCACCAGATGGTTCTTATCCTCCGGGTCCTTCAGATACCCATAGGCGGCAAAAGCCCCGATATACTCCCCGTTCTTCCTCTTGACCTCCATATGGCTCCGTATCTTCACGGAAATATCCCGGCAGTACGCATCATTGATGAGGTTCTTGAACGGGATGACCATGTCATTCCCATACTGCCCGTCCAGGCTGTCGTAACCGTCATTGACAGCAATGAACCGCACCCCCAGCATGGGGAAAATCTTCTCAATGTACCTCCCGGACTCAATATAGTTCCTGCCGAACCGGGACAGGTCCTTTACGACCACGCAGTCAACAGAACCTTCCCGGATATCGCTCAACATCCTCTGGAATTCCGGCCTTTGAAAATCAACGCCGCTCCATCCGTCATCCGTATAAACGGAATAGACCTGGATCTCGGCGTGGGACCTCAGATAGTCCATGACCAGCTCTTTCTGGTTGGAGATGCTGTTGCTGAGAGCCCTGCTGCCCTCCGCAACGTCACCGTCCTCCCTGGACAGCCGCAGGTACACGGCTGCATGATATGTTTTAGAATTCAACGTTTCCATCTGCAATCCTCCTGTCCTGTTCTTCCTTATCCGGTGCCCAATCCGGATAATCCAGAAACCAGAGGCCGCACAGGCAATAGTCCTTTAGGATTCCACCTTACCACGGTTCCCGGGATTTTTCCATGACATGGCGCGATGTCCTGCGGACTTCTTACAATGTCCGAGAACTCAAAGGGTTCTTGCGAACTGCTCAAACCGCTCCCTCAGCGATACCCCGTCACCGCTGTACACGTTCTTGACCACAACATTCCCAACACGGAAGCAGTACGGATTTTTCACCTGCCGGACAAACTCCTTAAGCCGCTCCTCCTTCGGCAGGCCCTCATCAATATGGACCCGCGTCACATCCACCAGCGAATCCCGGTCAACCGTCCTCACATCTACTAACCTCATTTCTTCAAGCGTCATTGGCCGCCACCTCCTATGCCACAGTCCGCAGAAAACAGCAGTTTTAAAACCTGGAATGGAAAAACAAAAAAAGCCTGCGGGCAGTATCCCGCAGGTTCCCTTCCATCCGCTCCATTCCTTCCCCATCACAGCCTCTCTGCCTCCGCAAGGAGCGCGGGATATTCTGCCGGATCAATCTCCGACAGCCGCCCCGCCCCACGCCCTTTGATGAGCGCTTTTACTTCCGCCGTATGTCCGGCGTTGGCCTTCTCTGCCAGCACCGCACGGACTTCCGACATCCTCTGCAATTTCCCTCCCTGTTCTGTGGCATAGGCGATCTCCGCCGCCATCCCTTCGGTGGCTTCCCCGAACACCCACACCTCGTCACACAGGGCGAGCAGCTCCATCCCCATAGCGATGCCGAGCCGCCTCTCTTCCTCTATCCCCTCGTTCAAGAACTGAGGGAATAAAAGGTGCGGCGCAATGGGCAGGTACCCTTCCTCACACGCCATGCGGCTGTAGACAGCCGCCCTTCTCGCATTCCCTTCCATGTCGCCGCGGAAGGGGCTGCAGATAAAAACCTTCTTACGCATCAGCGCCTCCATCCTTTCTTCATCTTCCTGTCATGCGCCGCCTTTGCGGCTTCATAGGCTTCCACTTCCTTCTCGATCTGCACCAGCTTGGCGGCGAGGCTCTTCGCCACGATACTGATTGCCTGTAAGATGCCGATAAGCTCCTGTGACTTTTCCATAGGCTCCGTTCCTCCTTTCCGGGACAGTTAAACCTATCCCCTTCACTGTCGTAATGACACTTTTCCGAAATGTGACGATGAAAATTAAAAAGTTTTTTAAAAACCATTCGACAAACACCTATTATCTTGTCAAACACTGTCACTTTCTTATCTGAAATCCCTTATCACTGAAAAAACGGCGCAGTTTCTCCAACACCCTCTGCTTTCTGGAAGAAACCGTTGTCCTGCTCTCCCCCTTTAATCTTGCAAATTCGCTGACCTGCATTTCTTCCCCGAACACTTTCTCCGCCAGCTCCCTTTCCTCCGGCATCAGACCGGACAGAGCCTCTTCCAATACATACAGCAGAGCTTTCTTCTCCATCAGTTCCTCCATGCTCTCCGCAAAAAGCTCCGTCCTCATATCGTTCTCTTTCCATTCCTCATAGGATTCTTCCGTATACCCCTTTTCCTCCATTGCCGCCCTGTTCCTCTGCTCCCTCTTTTTCTCCTGCCACCATGGGCGGTAATACTTCCTATATTCCTCTTCTGTAACCTCCATCCACATTTCTTCATTTCCGGACCGGATCTTGATTTTCCGTTTTGACATACGGCTTTCCTTTCTTTACCCTGCGGTAAAGCCAGGAAAAGCCTGCTGCCATTCCTATAAACACAAAAAAAGACCGCAAAAAGCCGATATTCAGCCTTCTGCGGTCTTCAAAACATTTCCCTTCGCACGGGGAACGCCCTAACGGACGCATTATTTGATTTTTAACTATACTGCTGTGGTATTCATAACAAAAATCCCAAAACACAGCACCGCTTTTTTCATTGGCGGCTATCGGTATGCTCACCAGCCCTTTTCCGGATGATGAAAGCAAAGGGTCAGGCATCGTTTCTCCTTCCTGGCAGTACCGCTCATATTCATGATTTTTCATGTACTAATGCAATCTGCCTTGGGCCTGTCTATTACGATGCAATCCCACTTTCCATAATCTACCATGTATAAAAAGTATTCCCCCCAAAAATACTTTCTCATCAATATTCTAAAACTTTTTACCAAAATAAAGAGAAACAATCTTACTGCAGACTGTTTCTCTTTCTAATCTTTTAACCGAATTAAATAATTACTCATCCACAATGTCCCTATATAATTTTTTAAGAGTTTCATCACGATTTTTCTTTTTCAATTCGCATTCCCAAATTATTAACACTTTCCAACCTGAATTTTCTAATTTTTCCTTATTTTCCAAATCATTCTTTTTATTTTTTTCTAATTTCGGCAACCAATACTCTTCATTTGATTTGGGCAGCACTGCTCTGCTGCATCCCTCATGCATATGCCAAAAGCATCCATTAACAAAAATAATTGTTTTATATCTAGGAAGAACTATATCTGGATGACCAGGATATCTTTTGTCGTTTTTTCTATAGCGCAGCCCTTTAGAAAAAAGAAATTTGCGAACCATTTCTTCGGGTTTGGTATTTTTACTTCTAATTCGGGACATATTATAACTTCTTTCCTCTTTTGAATGATTATCTGCCAAAGTTATTCCCCCTCATAATTGCAGTTGCTATTATCCAGCAGTTCAGCAAGTTTTTCTGCAATGGCCTCCGCCAAAATAGGCGGAACCGCATTTCCAACCTGCTGATACTGTGAATCTTTTGTTCCTTCAAATCTAAAACTATCAGGAAATGTCTGCAGTCTTGCCGCTTCTCGAATACTTACTGCTCTATTATGCTCCGGATGAATCCACATAGACTTTCTAACATTAACAACGGTTCCTGATGGTTCATCATACTTTAGTCTCAGATAAATCGTATTTTGAGTTCTGCTGGCATCTGTATAAGTATCCTCTTTCATTGATGCATCCAAAGAATGAAAATTCTCTCCTTGTTTAATCACAGCAAAACGCTTTTTAGCCGTTTCTCTAGTTGCTGTAATTATGTGATTATATAAAATATCTGAATCTCGGAGTTTATCGGCCAACTTACTCAGCTTTATCCTAGGAATATCTTCTAACGGTATCCCTTTATCTTTAGATGCATCTACTATAGTTGGAACCATAGATATATCTAACATTGCATCCTCAACGGTTGCATACTTATTGGGAGAAACGCAGCCTTTAGGAAGTTCTGCCGATTCACTGATATTTTTTTTAATTCCCATAATCACATACCGCATTCGTTTCTGCGGTACTCCAAAAGATGCTGCACACAACACATCATCATCAATTGTATAACCATTGTCATCCGATTCTAAAATATTCTTAATGTAATCAAGCACTGCAAAGGATTGAAGCACTGCACTAATTGGACCGTCTGCAGTATACCTATCTACAACAATTTTATTATCAAAAAGCTCTTTTGCTTTACTCAGCATCCTTTGAATCATTATTGTACGTTCAATTAAATCTACTGTATCTTTTACAGACAAAGCATTTAGAAAATACCCTTCCAATGCCTCAGCAGCTTCATAATTACTTTTCAATATCTCATCTTGATCCGAATATTGTTCTTTTAAATGACCTGCCAATTCAAGCAGCTTCTTTTTATATTTAATAAGTGTTTTTTTACACTTTTCATTATTCTTTCTACGCCGATAAACCACATTTAACAAAAGATAATCTGCCTCTGTCCATAAATACTTGTTAATCAAATCAATATTCTGAACAATTTGAAGAAAAGTTTTGTCAGCATATGTTTCTTCCAACAACACTAATGTATTTTGTATTGTCGGTATTTCATATCTTTCAACTACCTTTATATCATCCTCATTCATATAAAACCTATGAACGTTAGATTTCAGCATACTTACATTTTCCATAATAAATGCTTTAGGATTTAGCTCCAAAATTGCCCTAACATATTCTTTTACTAAAATATTATTTTGACTGATTGCATGATTTTTCTGACGATTGGCATTAGAAAACCCCTGACAAGGAGGCCCCCCAATCACTACATCAATTCTGCCATATTTATTTATAATATCCTCATAAACCGCTGTACAAACATCCTTATACATGTCCGTATCTTTGTGATTTTTTATATAGGTTTTCTGGGCATTTAGATTTTTCTCAAAAGCTGCTTTAATCTCAAATTTTTGGGTTTGTCGAAATCCCAAGCTCAAACCTCCGGCACCCGCAAACAAATCTACCACTGAATACATATGACAACTCCTCGAAATTAAATTATGAATCCCTCTGACTGTGCTCTTTCCAATACAGACAACAATCTCTGACACTGATACATATTCGGAAGTTTTTCCGGAATCCGAACAGCCATCCTCAAAGCATTTTCTTCATCTGGTGAGATAATTTTTTTCACTTTAACAAAATCAAATATCTTTCTCCATTCTGCAGAACTATACTGCAGCACTTTCATTTGGGCTTCTGCACCGGATGCTATTTTCTGTTCCTTTTTAGCTTTTCTCTCAGCTGCTTTTACTGCAGACTTATCAATCAGCAATATCTGAATATCACCGGGCAGCACTATCTGCAATTCCTTAACCCTTTTCCAACACTCTTCTCTTTTACACCATTGAGTAACATTAATAGTTGGACGATCCGCATCTGTAATCTTATAGAAAACTTTTTCTGTAATGATTTCCAATGCTTTTGTAATTATTTCTGGTATCTCCTGACGATTCCATATAGCTGTCAAATCCAGTTCCTGTTCTTTATACTGATTTTTCAGCAAATGATGCAGCAGAGCGATAGAGTAAGTTACTATATTAGCCCGGTATCCCTGTTCATACCATCTTTGCTTAGGAACCAGCTTTTCCGTATGTCTAAATAAAATTGTTAATGCTACAGATTCCTGAAAATATTTCTCATTAAAAATAACTTCATTTTCTGTCCATTCTGCATCAATTAATTCTGCATATTTCATAAAGTTTGTCTGAGCACCCTTACTGACTATATGCGGCAGGCATTCCCAGGTGTTTCTAACCTTAGCCAAATCTGTTTTTGTTATAACTTTTTCCTTCGGATTTTGCAGTATAAACTGTTTCTTTTTTGCAGGAGCCATACGTATCTGTGCTTGTAAGTATTGCCCCCTTGCACGTTCATAAAACCATTTAGTTTCATATTGTGCTCCTGCATCTGCCGGAGCAAATATTCTTCTCGAAAACTGTTCCATCCGTACATGAAATGGATGTGTTGAAAAAAAATCAGCATCACTTACCTTATTTTGGCTATTGGATGAACGAGATATATTTCTTATTAAATCTGTGGATTTACTGTCTTCCATTTCTCCTATCTCAGTCAATTTCATTTGGACAAAAATTCCATCTAAATCTTTTTTGTCTCGATGTCTTGTATTAGAAAGAGATGCTGTCGTCTGACCTCCATTAATAATCTGAAAATCGTCTGCCTTTACAATAAACTTTCCATTCATTGTATCTTCCACTTCAACATTCATTGCCGTTGCAGATACACCATTATTAAACGCAAAGAACATGGTAGGATTCCTTAGAATGGTTTCTCGTATTTCTTAACTTCCTGAAATTTTCTCACTCAAATTGACCTTTTTTATCATTACAGCC
>OFFT01001907.1_pt1 | contig 11643 bp, 9 predicted proteins | sample 1521581 | NCBI WGS metagenome assembly OFFT01 (sample SAMEA3504084, study PRJEB24116) | mouse gut metagenome | biome: mouse gut; feature: mouse-associated habitat; material: faeces | place: Denmark | collected 2011
GTGATATTTTTTTTGAATGACAGGCACCCGGTTGACCAGGGCCTGATAGATATGTATTCTGAGTTTCATAGCCTTTCTATGTGTTCCATCGGTATATTTTGCTTTTCATCCATATAGTCTTTCTCACTAAGTCCCACTTTTTCACAGGCCTCTCTTAAATCTATATGAAATTCTTTCACCATCACATCTACCGCCTCGGTAAGTCCCTTGCGGCGGCCGTCTGCTTTCCCCCTGCCATAGCCGACTTTTTCGCCCTCACAGTATCCGTCCTCGTGCAGTTCTCTCCTGATATACTCTTCATTATATTCATAGATTGACATAGCAATTACCTCGCTTCTCTGTTCCAGAAAAAAGTCCTTTACAATATCTTTCTCAATACACTCCGCAACCGCTGATTCTGCCGCTTCTTTCAGCTCCATAATTTCCATGTTTTTTCTGACCGCAGCTACAAAATAAGCATATCCATAAAGGGACGGGCTTTTGTCAAGTAAATCTTTATTATGCTCCAGATTAATATTCAGCGTCTGCACTGTAAGCTCCATACATCCTTTATCAGCAGATATTCCTTTCTCAGGTATCTCGTAAGAGTCCGACAGTCTCTGTATAAATTTTTCTTCCCTACGCTCTTTTCCGTTATAAAACACCACATAATGCGGCATTGGAATTGTAATTCTCCTGTTACTGCTTAAATCAACGTCTCCAAGTATTTTCTTGTATAAATCGGCAAAATACAAAAACCCCCTAAGCGGCATGTTCGGACAACAGGTAGACTGATGTTCATACAGACATAAATTATTGTCTATAACAAATGACACATCATTTTTCATCTTAATAAAAATAGCATTATCTAATGTATTAACTTCCAGTTTCTCATGAGATGTATAGTCCGTATCATTCAGTGCGTTGTAGAGTTCAAGCAGTCTGCTCTTATCCTTAAAAACCATCCGGAAAACCCTGTCCTTATAGGTTATATAAGGCCTGATTGCCTGTTTTGCTTTTCTTTGATTATTTTTCTTCTTTTTCGTCTGTGTTTTCTTTCGTGGCTGTTTTCTTTGGTTCATTGTTTTTCTCCTTTCCCTTTGCAGAGAGAAAACAATGACTGTAAAGAAAATTCACCAGCGAAAATTCCGCAAAAATCCTTTCATTCAGGTCCGGCTCCCTGCTTATTAATAAATAGTTGGTTGAATAGTAAGCAAGGATTCCATTCGTCAGCAGCATACAAAACATTGCGTTTTATAATCACATTTGAATGTACATGTGGTAAACTGCTCTCAATGTTCAACAGACAATGCACTTAATATGTGCATAAAAGATAATCAGATTGTTTGAACGTCTTTTCGTCAGAATTTCTTTGCTATGAAATTATAATATCAAAAGGCTTTTTCACTGTCAAGGGCAGGATGGGAAAAATATGGAACACCTATGATACTTTTCCCATAAAAGCCATCTTGAATTTTCCTATACACATGAATTACTTTTCATTATCTTCTTTGTCCTCTAAAATCTCAATTAAACCAAGCTTTGTTAACAAAAATGCTGCTCTTTTTCCGTCAAACAGCCTTGTTAGATTCGGCTGCGAAACCACTTTTACTCCATAATTTACAAATTCAGATATTTTTACATCTATATCATCCGTGCTGTAACATATATGATACAGATAATTCTTTCTTTTGAGCAGGTCTTCTACAATTTCGCCGCTGACAAGCTCTATTTAGGTTCCATCTTTCAAAATAATCACACATATCTCTGCCCCTTTACGCTCATCGAATATTTTTTGAACAAACAATTAATCGGTATCCCTCTAAAGAGAATATTCCCACATTATCTTTCCATTCTCATCTATATTAACCAGTTCAAAACCTAACAATCCATAAAAGTCTTTTACGATTCCATTCTTTTTCGTCGGAATATATTCCCCAACTATTTTCTTTACTTGCCTTTCTCTACATCTCTTTTTCAAATATTCAAATAGTTTATACTCCCCATTTCTCCTAAGTACCCGACAGCTCATAAGCCATAACTCAATGTATAAAGTCTTCTCTGCAAATCTCCCTAATAAAATTGTGATTAATCCATTATCTCCAAACTTATCTGCCATTCGTCCTTGTATGCACAAATAGCCTTCCGGGTCTGTTGCTCTTCTAATTACTTCATTCATACTTAGCCGCATAGTAGTTAAATTAAACTGATTCGTTTTATTAATTAATTGTGTAATCCGTTCAAATGCAGCCTCCTCAAAGTTGGTAAAGGTCCATATCATATTTAATGATTCCAAATACTCATTATAATCGGGAAAATTTTTTTGTTCTTCTTCTCGCTTAGCGTTTTGCAAATAGTAGATTGTCCTTATGCCATCTTCTTCTGTATGCGTAGTTACCTCAAATAACCGACATTCTTCAATTTCATTTATGTAATTCTCCACTTTAGTAAGAACCGGTGCTATGACTGCATCCAGTCTATTCTTTATCTCATCTCGTTCAACAGGATTATCATCTATGAATACAAATGAGTCTACACCAAGATTTAATTCCAAAGCCATCTTGACAAGATTCTCACTTTTAGGATTCCAATTTGCAATAAATGAGGTGAAATCCTCTTTTTTTATCATCATTTCACTTCTTTCAAATGCGCTACCTGCAATACTCTCATCATTTTTTGATATCACCCCCAAAATGATTCCTGTTCGCTTTAGCCTCCGCACATATTCCTGGAATGCAATATATGCCTCGCCCTGTGGTGAATCATTCCCTATCACAATCTGCTCCGGTCCATCATCTCCTACAGCACCGCCCCACAATGTATTATCAAGATCAAGTGTCAAACACTTTTTATTTAAACCGCATAATGATACAATTATTGCAGATAAATTCTGTGCAATTAGCGGAATTGCATCAATACACATTGCATATTTATATCTATACCAATAAGACGGAGATGCCCACTCCTTCACTCCATAATAGGCGGCCAGATAATTAATATCATTGATATAAAAATTACTGTTTTCTTCTGCCAGGGAATTCATTAGCATATTCAACCTGTTTATAAAATTAACTGTTCCTGAAGTATCCCATATTTCACGATTTCCCATTATCCGATAATATGGCAGTTCAAAATTATTACATATTACCGGACAAACATATTTCTCTGATAATGCATTTACAACCTGCTTTATTCTGGCGAATTCTGTTTGAAGCTTTTTCTCTACTATTTTTTTTTCTTCAAACGGTTCTGGCAAATTTAAAATATTTCGGCTTGATATATGTATGTAAATAAAATCATATTTTTTATTTTCAATTTGAGAGTTGCCATACAGAGCATCCTCATAATATCTGCCATAATCACCTTGTGAAATTGTAAGTTCAATTCCTCTGGAAAGACAAAATAAATCTAATTGCTCCGCTAATTCTCCAATTGTAGAACCACTAAGCATCAATATATTTTTGGAAATCCTCAAACCTTCTTTTTCTAATAAAGATTTTTTTATCCCACGTCTTTTTCTTATCAAATCTCCTGTACTATACTGTTGGCCACAAAATTGAATATTCATATGCATTCCTTTTCTTTACATCTCAAATGCCTTGCTCTTTGGCTTTTCCACCTTCGGCGGGTAATCATTTGTGTCGAATCTTGGAATCAGCAAGGGATTAATTTTATCCAAATCTGCCACCTTCGGTTCTATTGTCACTCCTGCAACACAATGAATGCTTTTACAATAAGAAAGCAGCTTTTCCTGCGTCTTGCCATATGGATATGCAAATACCCAATGATTACAGTCTATTACGCCTTCCAGAACATCTAATGCAGAATTAATATCCCTCTTATATTCTTTTTCTGACAAATGGTCGAACGAATAATGCTCATAACCGTGCAGGCCAAAAAACATATTGTATTTCTTCATTGTTTTCACCTGTTCCATGTTCAAATAAAGCTTAGAGGCAAAAGCAAATTCATTGTAAGTAACAAATTTTTCAAATAATTGTTCTACTATCCGAATTCTTGCATTCTCATCTATTGCACTCTGCAGTATACGCTTAACAAAAATTGTATCTGCTGAATCAAAGCGATTTTCCACTGCATATGTATTATACAATTCCTCATCATCAGGTATCGAAAATCCGAGTTTCCTGCATTCATTCAACTTTATATACAGTTCTTTTTTTATCTGTTCGATTGGTTTCGATGCTAATATAAAATGAATTTTGTTGACATCCAAAACCTTACCTTCTTTCAAAACTTTTCCTGGCACTGCAAAAAGCCCGGAAATCCCTTTATTTGCAAGTATAGGAAATACATTGGTGTAATGTTCTATATATCCATCGTCAAAAGACAGCATAATAGCATTTTCCGGAAGCCTTTTACCTTCATAAACAGCATCAAGCACCTCCTGCATGCCAACAAATGTATAATTTCTTTCCATATATGCAATCTGCTGTCTGAACAATTCCATATCCAGACCTTTTATTTTCGGATATCTGCTATTCTTTAAATCTCTCACATAATGATACATAACGACTTCTAATTTATTCATATTTTCCCCTACATATACGATTTGGCCTCTCTTGGTCTCCATCCGCTTTAAACATTCGAAAATTATCCATTTGACTTGTAAAAAAATGAATATCTATATTACTTTGTTCAAATGGTTCAAAGTGATTTGGAATAATATTCATATCTGTTTCATTCAATTCCTTCATTCCCATATCCCTTAGAAAATCATCTGACAATCCATATTCATAGAAATCTATATACTCACATTCATTATCTTCCATCAGGCGTTCCAACGATTTTCCACATAACCGCAGTACCCTTTCATCACCCAGAAAATCTACGATTCTCATTGCTTTGCTGTTATTGGCTTCCACAATTTTAGTTACAAAAATAGCATCAATTGTGCCTCGACTTGTTTTTACTGCAAAAAGCTGATATGTATATACCAGATTGTAAAAATACTTTTTAATTACATAGTTGCGGTCTTTCCATGGTGCCGTTACCTTAAATATAGCCCTTTCATATTTAATTATATTTTTAAAATCATTCTCGGAACGAATCAATACCAACTCTATATCATTTGAAACAATATAATCTGGCATTTCAGTATTTGAAACAACCGCAATTCTGCATTTGCATTTTTTATTTAATCGGTAAAAATGTTTCAAGGTTCCTGTTTTGAAACCTAGAAATTCGTATAATCGCTTCACTTCCTTTCTTATTCCACAACATGACAATACATTACAATTTAATGTTTTTTTTAAAGTATTTACAATATCCATCCCCAGACTTGGAATCCCGGACGGAATAACCTTCCACAATGCAAGCCAAATATCAGGCTCACTCCTATTATTTGCATAAATAAATCCACATACACCATATATTTTTCCCTGCTCAACAGCAACTATATAGTTGAGCATATCTCCGTTTTTATGATAATCGTCAAACAACTCCGGCCATCGCACAAATATATGATTTCTCTGCCAGTTTTTATCTATAAAATCCAAAATTTTATTTTTTTCCGAATAATTTGCAATCCGTATTTCCATAATCTTTTCTGCATCTTTCTTATTTATTACAGTTATTTTCAATCACCTGTAAAAAATCCCCAAAGGTTTTTATCTGGAAAACATTATCCATATCGATTTTAAAATTAAATGTTCTTTCAACTTCTTCTACAAGTAATACTTGCATAAGTGAATCCCATTCCTCAATATCATCCGTTCCTGTTTCATTTAGCAATTGCAGACTTTCATCTGCAAAGATTTCTCTGAAAATAGATTCCAATTCATTTCTTATCATTTCTCGTTTTTCCTCACTGTTAACTGTAGTTTTGACGCAAATATTCATATGTTGATTCCGGAACTAATCCTGAAATTTTTTCCCATTGCTTTTCTTTTAAATATTTTCTGACTAATGACGCACTTATTGGCAATCCATCTTTTTCAATTCTGGGGATTTCTATAAAATCTATTCCATGACCAGGTAAATATTTTTGCATGTCTCTATTATATTGAGCAGTAACATTATCATTTGGTTCTGCGCCTGCAAATCTTTTAGTAATTTCTAATTTGGGTGCAATTTTTTCCCAAAACAATCGTAAATCTTTAGATGTATCTATCACCACATCTCTGTTATCTTCTTTTACAAAATATTCTGGAAAGGTCAACGATGATATCATAAATTTACCACTTGCTAATACTATTACATTACTTAAATCTTTTACCCCATTGCGTACAAGCATCAAGCGTTCTTTAAACGGGAAGAATGACTTATCTTCCTCAACAACAAATACGTATAATGTATCTACTTGTTTTGCCGCACTTTCTATCAGATACCTATGTCCCCTCGTAAATGGATTACAGTTCATAACAATTGCACCATTAACATTTTTCCTGTTTTCAGGCAATTTATTTATATATGATTCCAATTCATTTTGAAATTTCCATTCACTTTCATCTAAATAGTTAAGCTGGTACAATAAATTATCTTGATTTTCCGGAACTTCAACCATACTTATTTTCTTTTGAATATTTACTTCCACAAAAGTTTTTCTGAAAATAGCCTCGGCCAAAAGAGAAACGCCCTTTGCATTTAAATGATCTCTGTCTGCAAATATTTCCCCATGTAAATGAGGCCTTTGTATAAAGTTTTGTTTTCTATTGATATGTGCATTATGTTCTTCAAGAAAATTTTCGAGATTATTATCCAAGTCAACCAAAATAATAACATCGCCTTTATATGGACAAATATTTAACATATTATTAATCATTTTTTGCCAATGCATACCCGGTATTCCACAATTTACTACTTTATACTGCATAGAACTTTCATTCAACATTCTTTGAATACAACTTGCAATTGTATCATCATCCTTTTCATATTTTCCAAATACCCAACTTGGCCCCACAATATAGACTGTATTTTCATACATATCTTTCTGGTTTGTAACAACTCTTTTTCCATCTACAATATTTATATATCTCGAGTGCATGTCCTGCAACTCAATTGTTTGTCCTTTATTAATAATAGGTGTAATTATATTTATCAAATATTTATCAATATTTTCTTCCGAGTCATTATACCCTATTACTTTTAAAATTCTTTCCTTATACTTTTCAAAATTTTTTCTATAATCAGCAGGAATAATTTCATTATCACACAAAAATTTTTCATTCAGACTTTTATTAATAATGTCAGTTGCTCTGGGATATCTAAAATATTCAAACTTCACTCCATTTTGAATCCAACAGCTAATCAAATTAAGCATTTTATTATATTGTGTAGCTTCGTCAAAAAGCTGATTTACAATATCTGACACTACCCATATCTTTGCCTTTACATTTCTTGATTTTATTACATCTATCAAAAGTTTTTGAGTATTAAGGTATAAAATAATATTTGCATCAGATTTATCCAACTGTTCTGCTTTTAATTTACCCCAGTTTCTACTTCTTACCCCCCCCCAATTCAAAAAATTGATGATCAATGATATAGTTTAAACTAATTTTATTTTTCGTCAAATCATTATACAAGGGAACTATAAGTTGCGGTCCTCCTATCAAATTTACACTTCTGACATTTCTTTCCCTTAACCATCTCCCTAAAGAATAACCATATTGCAACAGTATAGAATATTTAAAATAAAATTTATTTTCTTCAATATCTCTATCTAAAATATCTTTTTCAATACAATATTCTACTTTTCCTTCTTTGCTTACTACCGGAAGTACTAACAAATTTTTGTCTTTTCGAAAATATCCTCTTGCCTTTTCTTTTATTGAGTCAGCATCCCCGCTATCAACCAAAGCATCATATTTCCTATATATTTCTTTCAATTCTTCAACTCTGGCGGCTTTATATTGTCCAAATAAGTCTTTTTTACATATAACTCCTTCAAACAATAAAGCCCCACCATGAACAATCACATATTTCAAATCATATTTAAGGAATGAATCATACAATTGGTTTACACTTTTATTCTTATTAATGTTAGGAAACGATTTTCTTATTTTTAGCATAACAAACCTCGTTATTTTCTATGTGTCAACATAATACATTTTTGCTCTGTAGCATAAAGCATGCCTTCCAATACCCTTTCACGGATTGATGTCTTCTCATCATTTGCTTTTACCTGAATCCCTGCGTTTACGAGCATCCTGTCTATTCTGGTATGCATAAAAGTATGTCGCAATTCTCCATCCTTTGATAGCATAAATATCCATCCTTTCTTTTCTTCTATTTCCACCCTAAGCGATGTTTCTTCAATTCTAATTGGTACAATATATTCCGCCCAGGAATTATTATCATCTCCGAAAAACAATACATCTTTTTTTGAGTCAATAAAGACAAATACATCATCTTCCTCCATATTATCCACCATCTCATAAATATCAATTTCAGTTAACTGATTTGAATAACTCAAATCATCAATTACAATAATTCTTCTGTTTTCATTATTCGGCAAATCAGCTTTATCATATTCCCAAATTTCAATACCCCTTATACCTTCTTCTTTGAGGAAGTATTTAATTTGATGTACATCCGCTCCTATTCCATATATAGAATATTTATCTTTAATTGTTGCAATAATTTTTGATGCCACATAATATTTGTTAAAGCTCTGAAGCATTTTTTCCGTTCGTAAATCCTTGTTTCTAAATGAATATATATCTATTGCATTATCTTGCAATGATCTAAAAGAAGTCGAACACAAGGATATCAATTTATCGATTTTATTGCCTAAACAATATGGTATGAGTTCAGACGGCGCAGATTTATTCAACTCTGTTATTGACAAAAACCAAGCACGATATGTACCCTGATGGTCATTTGGATGCGGCTTGATAAAAACCTCCATATTCTCACAAAAATAATCAATTAGCAGTCCATAAACCATCCTTTGTTCTTCCCAAGAGCAAATCTTTGCGTTCGCCAAATATTCAGTTAAAATCAAAGCAACTTTTTTCTTTTTTTTATTTATGTAATTCGTATTAACACAAAAAACATTCAGAATTAATCCTAATTGATGTTTGTTAATTTCTTTTAATAATTGGGAGACACAAAAATTAATTGCTTTTTTATTATAATAAGTTTCATCCTGTCTATCCAAATCTACATACCAATCGATTACACAATCTGCACTTCCGTAAACCCCTACCTTCTTACTAATTAAATATAAGAACTGATTATTTTGTTCCAAAAGTTTCTGTTGCCAAAGTTTATAACAACAATGAACCCCTGCGGCTTCCTCAATATAATGATAAGGGACATTTTTGTACGCTAAAACATATCCCAAAGGAAAATGATCCGCTAAAATATATATGTCATCGTACTGTTCAAGTGGTCTAATTAAGGATTGAATACATAATTCTGTAACCTTATCCAATGCTGAGTATAGTCTTTCCTCATGCTTTAAATCTACCTCAGTCCCCATTGCCCATGCCGGCTGATCATTAAACACAACCACTTCTACAAAAATACCAGTTTTTTTTAATCTCTCTATATAATCAGACTCAATATAATTTCCATTACTTAAATAAAGGTGCGCCTCTTCATCAGGTGCAAACAACAGTTTATGCAGCATACTCGCCAACTGCTGATACCTTGTCAATGTATAATATAAAATCATCCTCTTTCCTTTCCTAAACCAAGACGATAGGAATATGGGTTTCAAGATATTCATTATTTACGGTTATATTTCGTAATATTAGAATCATATCTCCTGCTCCTATATTTAACATCTCAAAATCATCTTTCCATATTGCCCTATAGTCATTAATAAAATCTTTAATTCCTCGTTGAATTTCTGTTATTGCATCATACTTCCATGGACATGCATCATCAAACCGTGTTTGATACTGACCCTTTTTATTCAAATAAAAATAACTAAGCCTTGGAACTTTGTCCGAAAATACGCTTTCAAAATAATTAGCCTGATCGATATTTATAGGCAAACTAAGTCCTTCAACTATTATATTTGAAGATATAAAAGCACTCGCGGTTCCATTTAAATACGCTGCATCTTCAAATTTGAGTGTTTGAAAAGCGGTAAACTCTTTTACTTCACATTTAATATTCAGCCTTTCATTTAACAGCCAACTTAATGCTTTTGCAATATATCCCTGCCCGCGTATATTAACTACTCCGATTTTCTCTGTCTCATACCTTTTCTCTGTTAAGTACTGACAGAGCAAATCTCTTCCTCATACTGAGATTTTATATCAGTTAAATTGTCTCCAATAAAATCTAAAAAAGCCCAGTATATCTCCCCATTTAAACTCATGATATCGGTGGTTTTTATCCCATATTCCACCAATCTGTTTTCTATTGCCGATAATCCCATTCTTTCAATATAAAATGAAATTGTATATTCTCCATTAATTTTTCTATCTATATAATATTCAAAAAAGCAAGTTGGTTCTATATCAACCAGACATCGAACAGCAGTCTCTTCCGAAAAGAAAAGTGTGTCGCTCTTTATTCCATCTCCCATATAGCAGCTATCATAGTTATCCTTCAGGATATTGCTTGTTCCGAAAATAAATTCAATTCTTGTAATAGCACTTTTTTTGCATTGTTCTCTAAGCCAATTTAAAAAGCCTATCGTTAATACTCCAAAATATTTATATCCCAATTCTCTTCTCTGGGAATGCTGATAATGCCCGCAATACATATGCTGATTGATAATTGCACTATATGAGTCTGCCTTTATTCCTGACATACCAATCGGTCTGTATTTATTGCCGCATTCATTTGCATTTCGATATTCCCAAATATGCCATCCGTTCTTTTTTGCCAAATCATTTTTATGTCTTTCGCTTCCCATATAGATGATTTTATCAGATATCAATTCAGCAGAAATATAAGGAAACATATTCCCATCATCTTTTGCTTTACATATTTCGTTACTCACAAATATTTTCTTTAATTTTGAATAACCTTTATTCATCAAAACTTCTTTTATCTGTTCCGAAGAATAATATGTACTATCAATAGCCACAATATTATCCATGCTATAAGAGAGCATATCATAAAAATTCTTTATATAAATATTTGAATAAGATATTCTTTTTAATACCTCAATTTCCTTATTCACACCCTCTTCCACGTTTATTCCTGTATATTTTTTTAATTGCTGATATATATTGTTTATAGTTATTTCTTTTCCTTTTAACCTTGCTTTGCCGATTGCCTCCCGTTCAGCCCGCTCTCGCATTTCACTAAAATGTGAAATCTGAAATTCCTTTTCAAGAATTTGGTAAAAACTTGTTTTGCTACTTACTCCCAAATAAATCAGCGTATCAAAAATATCAAACACTACATATTCGTATTCCAGAAAACGCTTTACTAAATGAACCTCTTTCCATGAAGAATACGACTTAGACTCGCTTTCCCAAAATGTATTACAAGTCCATTTGCTATTTGTCAGTTCATTGTTATTATAAGTTATCGATTTTAGTGCGTTTTCTTTTGGAGCTAATGGTTCATCCCAATATAGATACGGAGTATTTTCCTTTTTTACCCTATAAAACCAATTTAATTTTATAAGTAATTTAGAACAAAAAGCATCAAAAACATTGGTAGTTTTATATCCAAGTGTGTCCTTATTGTGATGCCACAAATACAGTGTGCTGCATCTTCATTCTTTTGTAC
>OFFT01001923.1_pt1 | contig 11554 bp, 9 predicted proteins | sample 1521581 | NCBI WGS metagenome assembly OFFT01 (sample SAMEA3504084, study PRJEB24116) | mouse gut metagenome | biome: mouse gut; feature: mouse-associated habitat; material: faeces | place: Denmark | collected 2011
ATGCGAAGGAAGCCGTATACACGGGTGAGCCGGGATATGCGGAGGAAGGTGCATACGCGGGTGAGCCGGGATATGCAGAAGAAGGTGCATATGAGGGCGAAGCCGTATACGCGGACGAAACGGAATACATAGAGGAAGCCGGAGCAGAGGATGCGCCGGAAACCATGGAAGGCGAATACGGTGAGGCCATATATGACGAGGCGGCCGACCTGGAGGGCAGTTCGGAATACACATATGCGCCGGATGGCACAGAGCCCGACGACATCATCGGAGAGATAGAAGAAATCCAGGAACAGATAGAGAAAGCCGAGGAGAGGGAGCATCCTGCCCGGACAGGTAGGCCAAAAACAGGAAAGACAGAAAAACAGACGGAAACAGACGAAAAAACGACCATAGAGCGGGATCAGGCGAAAGTCAGGAGCCTGACCCGTGAGGAGAAAGAACTTTTCGCCCCTTTCATCCAGAACCGCCGTTCCAGGGAGCAGTTGGTAAAAGCCCTGGACAGCATCAGCATGGCCGCGTACACCGGGAACCTTATCATTACAGGCGAGGAGGGCATGGACACCCTGACGCTGGCCAAGAACATCATGCGTGAAGTGCGCATGATGGACAGCAATTTCTCAGGCAAGGTGGCCAAAGTGTCCGGCCAGGGGCTGAACGAGAAGGACGTGGCCCAGACCCTGGAGCAGTTGGGCAGCGGCGCGCTGATTATCCAGAAAGCCTCCGGCATGAGCCCCCAGACGGCGGCCATGCTCCACAGGCAGCTGCAGCACGAGCGCTTCGGCATCATCGTGGTCCTGGAGGACACGGGGAAGGCGATCAAGAAGCTGTTCCTGGGCACGCCGGATCTGTATGGCGATTTCACGGCCCGCATCGACCTGGAGGCGCTGAGCAATGACTCTTTGGTGGCCTTCGGGAGGCAGTATGCCCGGGAGAAGGAGTTTTCCATCGACAATCTGGGAATCCTGGCTCTGCACACCAGGATAGAGGAGCTGCAGACCATCGACCATGTGGTGACGGTGATGGAAGTGAAGCAGATTGTGGACGAGGCCATACGCCATGCGTCCAGGAAGACGCTGGCCCATTTCTTCGATGTGCTCCTGGCGAAACGATATGATGACGAAGATATGATTATACTGACCGAAAAGGATTTTGCTGCATGAAAGGTGGGATAGAAATGGCAGGAAAGGCAACTGCGAAAACGGCAAAAAAAACAACGGGAAAGGCGAAGGCGAAACCCTCCGCCGGGACAGCGGTAAAGGCCGCCGGGACAGAGAAGGTCTTCATCTCGGAGGCCGACCAGTACCTCTTTTCCCAGGCGACCCATTATGACATCTACAAGAAGCTGGGGGCCCATTTGTCTGAGGAGAGAAAGGAAAAGGGCGTCTACTTCGGCGTCTGGGCGCCCAACGCCAAGGAAGTGCATGTAATCGGCAGCTTCAACGGCTGGGACGAGGAGGCGCACCCTATGGAGAAGCTGGGGCCCGTGGGCATCTGGGGGCTCTTCATCCCGGGGGTGGCCACAGGGGAACTGTACAAATTCCTGATTACCGCCAAGGACGGCAGGAAGATATATAAGGCGGACCCCTTCGCCAACAGCGCGGAGTACAGGCCCGGCACGGCATCCGTCATCACGGATCTGCGGGGGTTTCCGTGGAAGGACGAGAAGTGGATGGAGGCCCGGGACGGAAAAGAAGTGCAGAAGCAGCCCATGGCCATCTATGAATGCCATATCGGCTCTTTTATGAAGCATCCGGGCGACGGGGAAGGCTTCTATACCTATCGTGAGTTCGCTGACAAGATTGCGGATTATCTGAAAGAAATGAAATATACCCATGTGGAGCTGATGGGCGTGCTGGAGCACCCTTACGACGGCTCCTGGGGGTACCAGGTGACCGGCTACTATGCCCCCACTTCCCGCTATGGGACGCCGAAGGACTTCATGTACCTGGTGGACAAATTGCACCGGATGGGCGTGGGCGTGATCCTGGACTGGGTGCCGGCCCATTTTGCCACAGATGCCCACGGGCTGGCGGAATTCGACGGAAAGTGCATCTTCGAGCATCCGGATCCCCGCCTGGGCTCCCACCCGGACTGGGGCACCAAGATATTCAATTACGGCAAGCCTGAGGTGAAGAATTTCCTGATTGCCAATGTGCTGTTCTGGCTGCGGGAATTCCATATAGACGGCATCCGGGTTGACGCCGTAGCGTCCATGCTTTATCTGGATTACGGCAAGAAGGACGGCCAGTGGGTGCCGAACAAGTTCGGCGGCAATCAGAACCTGGAGGCCATAGAATTCTTCAAGCATCTGAACTCCGTGGTGCGGGGGACCTACCCCGGTTTCCTGACCATTGCCGAAGAGTCCACGGCATGGCCCAACGTCACCGGGGATATCGGAGGCGACGCCCTTGGCTTCACCTTTAAGTGGAACATGGGGTGGATGCATGATTTCTGCGAATACATGAAGCTTGACCCTCTGTACCGCAAGGGGAACCATTATGCCATGACCTTCGCCATGAGCTACAACGAGTACGAGAAGTACATCCTGCCCCTGTCCCACGACGAGGTGGTGCACCTGAAATGCTCCATGGTGAACAAGATGCCCGGATTCCAGATGGATAAGTATGCCAATCTGCGGGTGGGGTATACCTATATGTTCGGGCACTGCGGCAAGAAGCTGCTGTTCATGGGACAGGACTTCGGACAGGAGCGGGAGTGGAGCGAGGAGCGGGAGCTGGACTGGTTCCTTCTGCAGGAAGAGGAGAACCTGGGGCTGCAGACCTATGTGAAGGAGCTTTTGAAGCTGTACCGCAAGTACCCCGCCCTCTATGAGGCGGACGACAGTTGGGCCGGCTTTGAGTGGATGAACGCGGACGATGCGGAGAACAGCGTCTACTCCTTCGTGCGCAAGTCTTCCAAGGGCACACAGAACCTGCTGTTCGTGCTGAACATGACCCCGGTGAAGCGGGAGGGGTACAGAGTGCCGGTGCCCTCTACCTCCCCCCGGAAGAAATATAAGCTGCTGCTCAACAGCGACGAGGCGCGCTTCGGCGGCTGGGGCAATGAAGTGCAGAGAGAGGTCGCGGTGGAAAAAATTCCCTGCCAAAACAAGGATTACTCCATCTGCATGGACATCCCTCCCTACGGGGCGGCGATATTCCTGTTTTAATGCAGGTGCGGCTAAAGGTTTTTCATGATTTTACCGAAATAAAGAGCAGGTGCGGGGGATGCGCCTGCTCTTTTTTTCATTTTCGACATTTTTACATACCACTATTTTTTCGATAGGAGATACGATTTTGAAGATATCATTCAACGAAAAAGCAATCAAGGAGGCGGAACGCAGACGGACGGAGCAGAACCGCGAGGCCCAGCAGACATCCGCCACGGCAATGGGGCAGACGGCTTTCGCCGATATGTTCGGCAGGCAGGAGGACGGCATCCTGGCAGCAGGGGGCGAGAAGGGCAAGAGCCTGATCGAGCTCCAGGAGGAGGCCGGCAATGTGGACGTGGCCGTCCAGAGGGACTATATGACAGTCATGTCACATACCATGTCCGAGGAAGACTATGCCAAAATGCAGGAGGAGGGCTTCGACCCGGGCGCGATGGATCCGGAGGATGTGGTGACCATCGTAGATAAGATCAAGGCGGAGCTGGTCCGGGCGGGCAAGAACATCGTGGGCTACACGGACGACATGGACATCGGCAAGCTCACGGCGGCGCTGGGCAGCGAGGTTCTGGCCAGGTCCGTGGTGGACAGCTTCCGGGAGGCGGATGTGCCCCTGACGAAGGAAAATCTCTCGGCGGTGTCCCGGGCCTGGAATATGAACCTGGAGCTTTCGCCTCTGGCGGAGGGCTCTTACGACTATCTGATAGACAATGATATGGAGGCGGAGATCTGGAACCTCTATCTGGCCCAGAGCAGCGGCGCGGGACAGGGGACCAGCGCCCCCAAGTTCTACGCGGAGGACGTGCAGGGATACTATACCCAGAGCGCAGGCAGGGCGGACAACACCCAGCTCCAGGGCCAGATTGACCGGATCATAGAGCAGGCGGGCGGCCAGGTGAACGAGAAGAGCCGCATGAACGCGGCATGGCTGCTGGACAAGGGACTGCCCCTGACAGCGGAGAACCTGAAAAGGCTGGAGGCGCTGCAGGGGATTGAGCTGCCCATGACGGAGGAGAAGTTCGCGAAAGCGGCGGCCGCCGCGGTGGCGGAGGGCAAGGATCCCGTCCATGCCTCCTTCGGGGAGAGCGGCGGGAACCTGTACGAGCGGGCGGCGGCCATCTCCGAATTCTACCACAGCAGCGAGCTCTGGGAGGCCACGGTGGGGGACATCACCGCCAGGAGGCAGCTGGAGGAAGTCCGTCTGCGGATGTCGGCGGAGGTGAACGTGCGGCTGCTGCGGAGCGGCTTTTCCATTGACACAGAGCCCATGGTGGAGCTGATAGAGGCCCTGAAGCGGGCGGAGTACCAGCTGGCCAACCAATACTTCCCCAGGGACAACATGGCCGTGGAGAAGTACCAGAATTACCAGAAGGCCAGCAATGTGGCAGGCCAGCTGCCGGGACTCCCCGCGGACGTGCTGGGCATGTTCGCCAAGGGAGAGGGCTCGGCGTCCCTGGAGACCATCTATAACGAAGGCAAGGCGATGCAGGCCGCCTATGAGAAGGCACAGGCCAGCTACGAGAAGCTGATGACAGGACCCAGGAGCGATCTGGGCGACAGCATCGACAAGGCCTTCGCCAGCGTGGAACATATCCTGAAGGATCTGGGCGCGGAGCTGACGGACGAGAACCGCAGGGCTGTGAGAATCCTGGGCTATAACCAGATGGAGATGAATCTGTCCAATCTGGAGGCTGTGAGGGATGCCGACAGGCAGGTCCAGGGCGTTCTGGAGAAGCTGACTCCTGCGGCCACGCTGAAGATGATCCGGGACGGCTTCAATCCTCTGGAGAAGAGCTTCGGGGAACTGGAGCAGTACTTCAAGACCCTGCCCCCGGAGTACAAGAAGGAGGCGGACAGCTACAGCCGGTTCCTGTACGGCCTGGAGCGGAACAATGAGATTACGCCGGAGGAGCGGGAGAGCTACATCGGCATCTACCGTTTGGTGCGCCAGCTGGAGAAGGCGGAGGGCGCCGCGGTGGGCGCTCTGGTGAACGCCCAGACGGAGATTCATTTCTCCAATCTCCTGTCCGCCCTGCAGAGCAGCAGAAGCAGGCCGCTGGATATGCTGGTGTCGGACGAGACAGGATCCAAACTGGGAGTCACGCGCAAGGGCGAGAGCATATCGTCCCAGATTTCCAGAGCCTTCAACAAGACCGTGCGGGAGATTCGGGAGGCCAACGCGGCAGCGGCCAGCATAGAGGAGGCCAGGTTCGAGGCGGAGCTGAAGGCGAGAAAGGATGCCGGAGCCAAGGAGGAGCAGCCCGCGCCGGGTGCCGGGGCTTCCGCTGCAGACAGGGAGGCCCGGTCGGCGGCGATGGCGTCCGCGGAAACCATGGCCGCCATGCCTTCTGCCGGTACCGCGGCTCCCGCGGCATCTTTCGAATCCAGGAATACCAGGGCATCGGCGGATGCCCAGGCAACCATGGCGGTGGCCCAGATGGCGGGAGCCCAGATGGCGGCAGGCAGCCGGGCAGAGGTGCCGGAGGCGGCTCCCCAAGCGGCCCAGACGCCGGACAGCGCCAGGGCGGAGAAGGTCTCCGAAGCTTTGGTCAAGGCGGCCAACGATGTGCTGACAGAGGCGTCTTCCAATGCGGAGGCCACCCAAGAATACAACAAGACCCAGCTGGAAGAGCAGCGCCAGGCGGTGAGCTCCGCGGACAAGGAGAGCGTCGCCATGCTGCAGAGGGGCGCGCTGCCCTCCAACGCGGACAATCTGATGGCGGCCCAGGCCCTGAACCGCGGCGTGGACAATCTCTTCGAGATTGCCGACAGGAAGCCCGCGAAGAAGAAGGAGCAGTATTCCATGAACGATTTGATGGCCATGCTGGCCAGCAAGTCGGGGGCGGGAGCCCAGAAGCCCCAGCCGGAACCAGCGGCGGAGGAGACCGGTTCCGCCGCGCTGTGGCGGAAGCTGGACAATATGGAGGAATTCGTGGAGGATTACGGCCGGATGACCGAGGCTGCCCTGGAATCCGTGGAGGAAGCCACCTTCGCGGAGGCCGACAGCAGCGTGGACGTCCGCAACATGCAGTTGAACCACAAGCAGCTCACCGTGGCGGCGGCCCTGGCCAAGAGGGAGGAGTACTATCTGCCCGTCTATGTGGGCGATACGCTGACCAGGGTGCATCTGACCCTGGACAAGGGGAGCCAGGAGAAAGGCACAGTCACCGTGGGCGTGACGCTCTCCGAGGAAGCGCATATGCAGGCCCGTCTCTATCTGCAGAATGGCCAGGTTCACGGCATGATGTTCGGCGAGGGAAAAGTGGAACTAATGAAATTGCGGCAGATAGCCGATACTTTTAAAGAGGAAGCGCAGAAGAGCTGGGAGGTGGGCAATATCACCACCATAACTTCGGAGGCCAGGATGCCGGAACTGATCAAATCGGGCGAGCATACCCCCACGGACAGCGCCGAGCTCTATCAGGTGGCAAAGGTATTCCTGCACTCTGTGGTGCAGACCGCCTCATGAGGAATATTCCTAAGGATTCACGGGACGAACGGATGCGTCTTGCAAATAAGAGCCTGCGCAGCGCCAGGGATGCGCGCACGGAGCCGCAGGCGACAGGAAAGGCATGGTTTAAGAGATGAGAATCAATTACAATGCAGCCGCAATGATCACCAACAACAATCTGGCCAACAATGACAGCGCAGTGGCCAAGTCCCTGCAAAGGCTGTCCTCGGGCCTGAAGATCAACAGCGCCAAGGACAATCCCGCCGGGCTCGCCATGGCAAAGCGGATGAACGCCCAGCTCATGGGGCTCTCCATGGCCAACCAGAACGCCAGCGACGGCGTCTCCATCATCGAGACCGCCGACGGGGCCATGTCTGAGATCAGCGAGATGCTGCAGCGCATGAACGAGCTTGCCATGAAGGCTGCCAATGGGGTGGAATCCGACAGCGACAGGGAAGTCATTCAGGACGAGGTCAAGCAGCTGACGGCGGAAATCACCAGGGTAGCGGACAGCACGGAGTTCAATGGGCAGAGGCTGCTGAATGGGGAATTTTCCCTGAAGGGATATGTGGACGCCAGCACGACCGCGGCTAATCTTAAGGTCAAGGTATATTCCTATTCTTCTGAGGTGGAGAAGAAGGTGTACGAGATAGACGAACTGAAAGTGGACACAGATCCAGTGACAGGAGAGTATAAGGTGGAGATGACATTGGATGCCAATAAGGGCGGATTTCCCAAGGATGTCACTGCCTCCTTTAAGGACAATCTGGTGACGCTCAAGGCAGTCAATGGTTTTGAGATGACGCTGGATGTGTCGAAATATGGGACTCCGCCGTTTGCTATTAAGGACTTAAATCTGGACGCTACCGGAATCGGAGCCATGCGGCTGCAGGTGGGGGCAAACGAGGGGCAGGTGCTGGAAATCAATATCCCCAAAATCTCCCTGCGCGAGATGGGGCTGGAGACAAAGTTCGTAAAGAATGAGAACGGCCAGGAGATCTGGACGCTGGATGTGAGCACGGAGGATGCGGCTACGGAAGCCATCGACCGAATCGAGGGAGCCATCCACTTCATATCCGGCGTCCGCGGCCAGCTGGGAGCCTACCAGAACCGCCTGGAGTCCACCATCAACAGCCTGGACATCACCTCCGAGAATATGACCGGGGCCTACTCCCGCATCATGGACGTGGACATGGCGGAGGAGATGACCAACTACACCACCGCCCAGGTGATGACACAGGCGGCCACCTCCATGCTGGCCCAGGCCAATGAGAGGCCGTCCCAGGTGCTGCAGCTGCTGCAGTAAAAGGGTGGAGAAGGATGAAGAAAGAGGAAAAACAGGATTTTACACTGAGGATTACCCAGGCGAACCCCACCCAGCTGGTAGTGATTCTGTATGAGATGCTGCTGTGCTATCTGGAGGACGCGGTGCAGGCGCTTGCGGAGGGCGGGGAGCCTTCAGGGGAGCCTGACGGGTTCCGGGAGGCTGTCCGGAAGGCCAGGGGCTGCCTGAACGAGCTGATCGCTTCCCTGCATATGGAGCATGAACCGGCGCCGGCGCTGATGCAGCTCTATCTGTTCTGCATCAGGCGCCTGGCCCTTGGCGAACAGCGCCGGGACGGCGAAATCCTGGGCGAGGTCGGAAGGGTGATCGAACCGCTGTGTGACGCGTATCGGAAGCTGGCTGAGTTGAACGACGCCGGGCCTGTGATGCGCAATTCCCAGACGGTCTACGCCGGCCTGACCTATGGAAGGACGACCCTAACTGAGAACATGGCTGATCAGGGCACGAACCGGGGAATGTTTGCATAGCCCTTCATCCCCCGGGCCTACCTCCAGAGCGGCCAGGTTCGTCAGATGCTTGTATCTTTTCTGGAGTGAGTTGATTTCATAAATGTAGCTGTCGATCATGTCCACATCTACGGCGTTATCAAAACCCGCATAGGCATCGTTGAGTGCCTTACGGGTTTTTTCTATGGAATCTTTCAGTGTGACGGGAGTGTAGTCTTCTTCCGTCATGCTGTCCGGGCCCGATTTCTGGCTGAAATACATTTTCATGGCAATGCCTCCTTTTTTGCCGGAATTGGCTTATTGTGCTGCAGGGTATGGGGGATACGGTAAAAGTATAGGCTCGGCGCAGGCAGATTATTCCAATTTTGGGAAAAAATATGAAATCCGCATATTTCCCCCGGGCGGACATATCTATATTCCAAAGGATCCATGCCGGCAGAGCTGTCATGGACGGATTTTGGAGCGTGGACGATGGAGAAGATTCTGAATGTGGTCATGAGGGGCATCCTGGGGACGATCGCCATGTATTTCATCAATTCTCTGCTGGGCGGCATAGGGCTGCCGCTGGGGGTGGGCATCAATGCGGCTACGGTATTGACATCCGGAATCCTTGGATTTCCGGGGCTTCTGGCCCTTTACGGGATTGGGATTTACAGAATTTTGTGAGAATGTACCAAAGTTCAACTTTTTTCGACATGGCTATTGCAATTGGAAAACAGAGCGGGTATAATGCAACTATCATTTCAAATCAAGTATTTCAAATGAATTCTACGACTCAGATAATCCCGGAGGCAGGTTTCGCCTCGGTGACCAGGCACTGTGAAAACGAAAAGGAAAGGGATGATGTGGTTGGCAGCGCTATGTGTTTTTTTGGCGGCGGCCTGCAGGTATGACTATGGGGAAAGAAGGATACCCAACAATCTGATCATATGGACGGCTGCCGCGGGGGCGGTATGGCGGCTCTGGAACGAAAGGGCGCCGGGGCTGCTGTGGTATCTTGGACAGGCAGTTCTCGTCATGGCGATACTGTATCCGCTTTTTAAGATTGGGGGCCTTGGAGCCGGGGACGTGAAGCTCCTTGGCGTGACGGCGGGCTATCTGCCCGCGGAAAAGATTCTTGTATTCTTGTTTTGTTCCTTGCTGGTTGCGGCAATGATTTCAGTGGTGAAAATGTGGAAGAGAGGCGCAGGAGGCGCACAAGGTGGGATCTGTCTGTCCGGGCCTGTGCTTGTCAGCGTGCTGTTGCTCCTGGGAGGTGTCTATTGAGAGAAAAGGCGTGTAAGGTCATGGCACTGTGCGATACGGAGGAGGAATACGCCCAGCTCATGACGGAATTTATGAGAAAACAGAAGAATCTTCCCTGGGAGCTGCATACCTACACCAATGTGGACACCCTGCTGGGCACCGAGCAATCAGGGCTAGCCATGCTGGTGGTGGCGGAGTCCGCTTTCCGCCAGGAGCTGCGGGGGCTTGCGCCCGGGTGCCTGGTGGTGCTGGGGGAGAGCGGGGTCATGAGATGGGAGGACATCTCCTATGTGGACAAGTATCAGGAGGCCGAGGAAGTGTTCAGGCAGTTGCTGGGCGTCTATATGGAGATTGCGGATATCCAGCTCCCTTTTCTGCGGACCAACCGGAAGACCGTGTTCATCGGGAATTATTCTCCCGTGCACAGATGCATGCAGACATCCTTTGCCATCACCATGAGCCTGATGCTGGCCAAGAAGCACTCCACGCTCTATCTGAACTTTGAGCATTACGCCGGGATTTCCGAGCTCCTGCCGGACATGCAGACACTGGATCTGGCGGATCTCCTCTATTTCCTGAATGCCCAGAAGGACAAGTTCAGGCTGCGGCTGCAGACGATCCTGAAGCACAAGGGCGCTCTGGCCTATGTGCCGCCCGTGAAGTCGGGGCAGAACCTGATTACGGTCACGCCTCAGGAATGGCTGGGACTGCTGGAAAGGATCGAGGAGCTGGAAGAATACGAATATGTAGTCCTGGATTTGGGAGAGAGCATGCAGGGACTGTTTGAGATCCTCAGGATGTGCAGGCATGTCTATACGCTGACGAGGGAGGACAGAATCGCCAGGGGCAAGCTGCTCCAATATGAGCAGGTCCTTGCGCTGTACGAATACGGCGATGTGCTGGGGAAGACGAAGAGACTGTCCCTCTCCCATATCCGGAAGCTGCCGGAGGAGCTGGAACAACTGACGAAAGGGGATCTGGCGGATCTGGTGAAGGGGCTTCTCGGGGATCTGGAGGAGGGAGGGGAGAGCTGATGGAATATACGGAGCTGAAAAGGGAGCTGCGGAGCAGGGTTCAGGAGCGGATGGACTTTGTGAAGGATTTCACGGACGCCGAGGTGGAGGATACCATAGACCAGGTCATTCTGGAGCAACGGCTGATGGCCTGGCCGGTGGAACTGCGCAGAAGGCTGAAGCAGGAGCTGTTCGATTCCCTCCGCAGGCTGGACATCCTGCAGATATTCGTGGAGGACAGCTCTGTCACGGAGATTATGATCAACGGAAAGGACCATATCTTCGTAGAACAGAACGGAAGGCTGCGGGAGCTGGACATAGGCTTCGAGTCCACGGAGAAGCTTCAGGATGTGATACAGCAGATTGTGGCGGGATGCAACCGGGTGGTGAACGAGGCCTCCCCCATCGTGGACGCGAGGCTGGCCGACGGAGCCAGGGTCAATATCGTCATGAACCCCATAGCGCTGAACGGCCCGATCGTCACGATCAGGCGGTTCCCCGAGAAGCCCATTACCATGGAGCAGCTGATCCAGAGCAATTCTATCTCCCGGGAAGCCGCAGCCTTCCTGGAGAAGCTGGTGAAGGCCAGGTACAATGTCTTCATCAGCGGCGGCACGGGAAGCGGGAAGACCACCTTCCTGAACGTCCTGTCCCACTATATCCCCTCGGAGGAACGGGTCATCACCATTGAGGACAGCGCGGAGCTGCAGCTTCAGGGGCTGCCCAATCTGGTGCGGCTGGAGACCCGCAACAGCAATGTGGAGGGCTGCAATGAAATCACCATGCGGGACCTGATCAAGTCCTCCCTGCGGATGCGGCCGGACAGGATCATCGGAATATATGGAGCAACCGCCCCTATAATCCCTTATTTTCGGTCTTTATTAC
>OFFT01001925.1_pt1 | contig 11542 bp, 14 predicted proteins | sample 1521581 | NCBI WGS metagenome assembly OFFT01 (sample SAMEA3504084, study PRJEB24116) | mouse gut metagenome | biome: mouse gut; feature: mouse-associated habitat; material: faeces | place: Denmark | collected 2011
TTCTGACGATTATGCCTAAATTATACTGGCTGTTCTTAAAAAGAGCAATCTTTTTAGGGTCTTTTTTTGTCAGTTTTGTAAGACGGATTTTATGAAAACGATTCCCTTATTTGACAAATTTTAGGGTATACGGCATCTATAATAAAAACCAGCAGAGGAAGCTGGAGGTGAAGAGTGAATTATGAATTTTATGCAGATGTATTTTTCCTGACAAATTTTTATATGGATTTTCTGGCTGTGTACGCAGCCGGGGAAATACTGCAGCAAAAGAAGAAGCTGATTCGCTATATTGTCTGCAGCGCTTTAAGCAGCCTGCTTGGATGCGTGCTGTTTTTGTCGGCTTCCAATTACGATTTTTATCTTCTGTGTGTACATTTTATGGTAAACCCGGCAATGATATTCTGCTGTTTTTTTCCTGCCCCTAAAAAAACATACATAAAAGCGTTTGGCCTTGTTTATTTTATGGTACTGCTGCTTGGAGGAAGCGTGCAGTGGATGTATGTCACGGTTGCAGACGGCCGGTATTATGAACTTTGCCTGCTTGCCTCGGCTGTTCCGGTAATGGTATTTCTCTATATTTTACGCAGGAAACGGAAAAATGTGCGTTTTTTTTATCAGGTATGGATCGAACATCAGGAAAAGGCGGTTATGCTGCGGGCTTTGTATGATACGGGGAACGGGCTGTATGATCCGTATGTAAAAGACGCGGTGCATATCGTATCAAAAGGGACATTTGAAGCGTTAGGAGGAAGGAATGCGTTTCGGACGCGTCTGATCCCGTTTTCCGCCGTAGGGTGCAGACAGGGGATGTTGGAAGCGTTTACCGTGGAACGTTTAAAAATAGAAACGGAAGACGGCGGGATTTTGATTTCCCCGGCGGTTCTTGCGGCCGCAGAAGAAGCGCTGTTTGAAAACAGGACGCATCAAATGATATTACACAGCAGCATTCATGAGAAGATGCCCTTAAAGGTTCCGGAGGCAGCATATTTTAAAGACGGGCTGCCCAAGTAATAAAATGAAGAGAGGAAAAGATATGTACATAAAACTGAATATTCCCAGGCAAATCCAGATGAAATGGATGTCGTCCGTATACCATATGGTATTCGGGCAGAAAAACGATATATTTTATATCGGAGGAGCGGAAGTGCTTCCGCCGCCGTTAGAAGCGGAAGAAGAAGCGGCCTGTATCAGCTGTCTGGGCGAGCATGGGGAGGATGCGGCAAAAAGCAGGCTGATTGAGCATAACCTGCGCCTGGTAGTATATATTGCCAAGAAATTTGACAATACCGGAATCGGTGTGGAGGATTTGATTTCCATTGGCACAATCGGGCTGATTAAGTCGATCAATACGTTTAACCCGCAAAAAAATATCAAACTTGCGACTTATGCGTCCAGGTGTATTGAGAACGAAATTCTGATGTATCTGCGCCGCAACAGCAAGACCAAAATGGAAGTCAGCATTGACGAGCCGTTAAATGTGGACTGGGACGGCAATGAACTTCTTTTGTCCGATATCTTAGGGACGGACGAAGACGTGATTTACCGGGATATTGAAGCGGAAGTGGAGCATCATCTGTTAGGGAAGGCGATTGATAAGCTTTCCGGCAGGGAGCGGATGATTGTGGAACTGCGCTACGGGCTCGGCAGGGGCGGCAGGGAACTGACGCAAAAAGAAGTGGCCGACCGGCTGGGCATATCGCAGTCTTATATTTCAAGGCTCGAAAAAAAGATTATGCGCAGGCTCAAAAAAGAAATGATCCGGCTGGAATAACATGAAATAGAAATCCGTGTAAATCCATAAAAAAACAGTGTGCAAGAGTATCCCTGGTATGTTATAATCGGATACAGCAGGAGGTTTGCCCCGCCGCGCGGCGTCTGCGCGGCATGGGGCAAAAGCTGTACAGAGCGAGTTTAAGAAAGGTAGCTTCGCATGCTTTTTAGCGCGGACTTTTCCAGACGGCTGACCTGTGCCTGTGAAATGTGGATTTCTTCTGCGACTTCCATTTGTGTTTTGCCTTCGAAAAAGCGGAGTTTAATAATATAGTTTTCCCGCTGGTTTAACCGTTTCATGGCGTCGTTTACAGAGAGCGCTTCAATCCAGTTTTCTTCTTTGTTTTTTTTGTCTTTGACCTGATCCATCACATAAAGCGTGTCTCCGCCGTCGGTATACACCGGGTCATAGAGAGAAAGCGGGCTTTGGATAGCGTCGAGGGCAAAAACAAGTTCTTCCTTGGGGATTCCGGTAGATTCGGATATATCCTGTATCGTGGGTTCTTTGAAGGAGGTTTTGGAAAGCTGCTCTTTGGCGTGGATCGCTTTATAGGCGGTATCCCGAAGGGAGCGGCTTACGCGGATGGAAGAAGCGTTATCCCGAAGGTAACGGCGGATTTCGCCGATTATCATAGGTACGGCATATGTGGAGAATTTGACGCCGATGGTATCATCGAAGTTGTCGATGGATTTGATTAGCCCGATGCAGCCGATTTGGAACAGGTCGTCTACATTTTCATTGTTGCCTGAGAAACGTTTAATAACGCTTAAGACCAGCCTTAAGTTTCCCTTAATGTAAGTTTCTCTGGCAGAAGCGTCGCCAGCTTTGATTTTTTGGAACAGTTCTTTCTTTTCCTCTTCTTTGAGGACAGGGAGTTTGGATGTGTTTACACCGCAGATTTCGACTTTGTAGCCAGCCATGGGAAGACCTCCGATTTCTTAAAGTAGTATGGTAAAATCATTCTCACTTTTGGCTTTTTTTATTCATTGGAAAAGGACGTTTGCAATAAGATACAAATGAGGTGGAAAAGGATGAAAGATTTAATTGATGAAAGAAATTTCAGGGAAAAATGTGCCAGAAGCATTGTAAAATCGTATAATGTGCATTATATTATGCCGGATGAAACAGAAGAAAAACAGGAAGAAGCCGCTAAGACGCAGGAGGATACTTCGAAAAGCGTACTCGACGACGAAAGCAGGTGGGCGCATGTCCCGTCTGCCGGGTACGGCAAAATAAAAGAAAGCGATCCGGTGACAGAGGAACAGATACGTAAAATTTTGGGGCAGCAGAGCGAAGGGACGCTTGAACTGTTAGCAGAGTTGGAAGAACATTAAAAAATTGCAGCCGGGGGAAGGGCAATGGGCGCTATGGATGCGTGTAATACGCGTCTGTGGCGCTTTTTTCTTTTTTGGGGGATAGAAATAGTCCGGGTGAAGAACTGGAAAAAGCTGACGAACGCCTTATTACAAGAGAAATGGCAAAGCTTCTCATGCAAAAAGGCGTTTCGTATCATCAAGCTGTAAGAATTTTTAAAGATGTAAAAAATTTGGAATTTGTGAAATGCCGCTTACTCAATAGTGAGTACAAAATGTTCAAATTCGTTGCAGTTACCCATTTCTGCTTTTTTGTATTCTTCTAAAGCAATTGCTGCGGATTTGGCGTGTTTAAAGGCTTCTTCTGGCAACACGTTCGAACAGTTCGGGCAGTAAATATAATCTTTTTTTATCATGTATTTTAATTCTACATTGAACTGTTCACCGCAATTTTGGCATTGTAAATGAAATTTATACATGGTAATTCTCCTTTCTTTCGTACTTGGCGCAAAAACGCCTGTAGCTAGATTATAGTGGAAATATATTTTTAAAGCAAGTAGGTAGTTTTATGGCAAAGTATAGTGCCGGGGCATTTTCATTTTTGGGTTGCAATCCATGCCTGATGCGCTGATGGAGGAATACAGGCGTCTCCAGAAGGAATATGAAACAAGGTGTAATGCTTCGTTAATGAAAGCGTTTGAAAGGATAAATAAGCTGCTTGGCTAACCTGTACTGTCGTTTATGAGTGTCGTATTAGTGACAAAGAATACCAAAACCCTGGATTATCAGCCGTTATTAATTTTATAATCTTAAGGATTCCTTAAACAATTCCTACTAATATCTTTATTGTACCTTTTGTGATAGAATGCTAAACTAAGTGTATCAATTGTATTAATACACTTAGGGATGGCGTTCGCACACCGTTCCTTAAGACAGGAGGTTATAGGATTGCTGCAATTAAATTACAGGGATGCAAAGCCCATTTATGAACAGATCAAAGACGGAATCCGTCATTTGCTGCTGTCCAATGCCATTTTGGCAGATGAAAAGCTGCCGAGTGTACGGGAGCTGGCATCGAATTTGGCAATTAATCCGAATACGATCCAAAGAGCGTACCGTGAACTCGAAGCGGAAGGCTACATTTACTCCAAACAGGGAAAAGGCACGTTTGCAGCCGAGGCGTCTTTTATCCATAAGACGAGGGAGCAGGAACTTTTGACGGCGTTTGACGACGTAGTGGCCGAACTTTTTGTATTGGATGTGACAAGAGAAGATTTGGGACAGCGTATGGAAAATCTGGAACAAGGGAGGTTTGCTGACAATGGTTGAAGTAACGGATCTGGTAAAAGAATTTGAAGGGTTTCTGGCCCTTGACGGCGCGAACATGAATGTAAAAAAAGGCGCTATTTACGGCCTGGTCGGGCCAAACGGCGCGGGAAAGTCAACGCTGCTTCGGCATCTGACAGGCGTGTACCGGCCAAATTCCGGTACGGTAAAGATAGCCGGGGAGGAAGTGTATGAAAATCCGAATGTAAAGGCCAAATTTGCATTTATACCGGATGATATTTTTTACTTTATGCAGGCAAATACGATGGAAATGAAGCGTTTTTACCAGGGCATATACCCGGAATTTGACGAAAAGATGTTTATGCGGCTGATGGAATATTTTCCTACGGTTAATCCGAAGAAAAGCATCAGAAGCCTTTCTAAGGGCATGCAGAAACAGGTTGCGTTCTGGCTTGCGGTCTGCATTAGGCCCGAACTTTTAATTTTGGATGAGCCGGTGGACGGTCTTGATCCGGTGATGCGCCGCCAGATTTGGAGTATCGTTATGGCGGATGTGGCGGAGCGCGATACGACGGTTATTGTGTCCTCCCATAACCTGCGCGAACTAGAAGACGTCTGTGACCATGTGGGGATTATGCATAAGGGAAAAGTTATGATTGAGCGTTCCTTAAGCGACCTGCAGGGAAGCGTATGCAAAATCCAGGTTGCGTTCCAGGCGGAAATGCCCAAGCTGCCGGAAGGGTTTGACGTACTGCATATGTCGAACACGGGAAGGGTTTATACCCTGATCGTCAAAGGAGACCCTGCCGAGGCGAAGGTGCAGCTTGAAAAAATGCATCCTATGTTAATAGATATCCTTCCGCTGACACTTGAAGAGATTTTCATATATGAATTAGGAGGAGTGGATTATGAAGTCAAAGACATCTTATTTTAATAAGACGATTTTTAAGAAAAATTTTACGCATTACTGGCCGATTTGGGGAATGATCCTTTTTTGGAATTTGTTTCTTTTGCCGTTTATGATTTATGACAATTCTTTGCAGTACCGGTATTATACCAATATGACGCAGACGCAGATAGAGCAGCAGCGTTTACATGATATCACGTCTCTGCTGCAGGTTTATATTAGTCCGGGTATGCTGTTTGTATTTTCGCTTGCGGCAGTTATGGCGGTGTTTTCCTATCTGTACAGCACAAGGAGCGCCTATACGTTTCATGCGCTTCCGGTTACGCGCTTGGAACTGTTTGTGACAAATTATATTTCGGGTTTTCTGTTTCTAGTAATACCGGAAGTAGTCGGCTTTTTAACAGGGACGCTTGTCAGCGTGGTATGCGGTTATACGAGCATTAACTACTTGTTTACAGGTATGCTGTTTGCGGTTGGGATTAGCTTTTTCTTTTATACGTTTACGGTATTTGTGGCTATGTTTACCGGGCAGCTGTTTGCGGTTCCGGTTTTGACGCTGATATTAAACGTCCTGTTTGTGGGTAGTAAGTTTTTAGTTTCCGCTATGGTTGAGATGCTTTCTTACGGAGTGTCATGGGGATATTCGAGCAGCCGGATGGATGTTTTGTCACCGCTCGTTTATCTTTTGCGTAATACGGGAATAAGATTTGATTATATGGATGATTCCACGGTTACGAGCGGATTTGAGGGAACCGGGGCAGTGGCGGGTTATGCGTTTGCAGCCTTGTTTCTTTTGGCAGCCGCTTATTATGTATACAAAAAAAAGCATGTGGAAACGGCGGGGAGCCTGATTTCCGTTTCCTGGATCAGCCCTGTGTTCCGGTGGGGCGCGGGTCTTTGCGGGGGCTTTTTGTTTAGTATGGCATTTTGTTCCATGCTAGGCATTGGATCCGGCAGGAAATTATTTTTTGCAGTGCTTGCATTTGCCGTTTTATTTGGCGCCGTTTTCTTCTTTGGGGCGCAGATGTTCCTGGAAAAAGGATTTCGTGTTTTTCGTAAAAAAAGGCTGGCGGAGTATGGTATATTTTCGGCTGCGCTTTTTTTGCTGCTGTTAAGCATTGAGTGCGATTTTTTCGGGCAGGAGAAAAAAATGCCGGACAGCGCCGAAATCGAAAGCGCATACCTTTCGGGAAGCTATGTTATCGGAGGGGACAGTGAGGAAGACATACGGCGTATACTTGAAATCCACAGCCAGATTATTTCATCCAAAAAAGAATTTGAATCTTTTGCGGCGAAGCGGAATTTGTGGATGGACAGCGATTTGTTGGGGGTAACCGTTAATTATTATCTGAAAAATGGTTCCATGCTGCGGCGCGCCTACAATATACCTGCCGGAACAGAGATGATTTCCGATCCGGAAACCGTGATCGGGAAGCTGGCGGAGGCTTGCATGGATCCGGAAGTGTATCTTGACAATATGTTCGCCGGGGATTATGAGAATGTGATGATTAAAGACGCCAGAATGGATATATATGACAAAGACGGGGCGTATGATGAACGCGTGTTCTCGGAAGAAGAAGCTAAAAAAATCTATCAGGCTGTGATAGACGACGCTATGGAAGGAAATTTTAAGGAATTTGTCCGGAACGGCTTGCGGTATCAGGATATGGAGGAAACGGCGGACGAGGTGTATTATAATTCGCTTACAATACAGTATGTTATAAAAAATGATAAAATTGGAAACCGGGAAGCGCGAAACAGGGAGTACAATATGTGGAGCGCGGAAGGTTCGGCTGCGATTTCGCTTCATAAAAACTGCAGAAATACAATTCATGCGCTGATTGAGGCCGGTGTAATTAAAAGTGAGGATGATCTTTATACCAGGGATGAAATGGAGACGATAACGACAAATGCAGATGCAGTAGATGCAGAGTTTGCAAAATAGGTTTTTGGAAAACCTGCGGGAATAGAAAGACGGGCGTATGGATTAGTCTGTATGCCCGTTTTTTTGCAATGAAAAAGGGAGAATTTTTACTGTACATAAGATTGTTTGGTCTGTATAATGGATAGCAAAGATGCCTCTGCGCAAAAACGACACAGGAGGAAGCCCATGCAGTACGATTTTTTAAAACAGTTCCCAAAGCGCATGAAACACGTTGGCCGCTATGCCCTTCTTTTTGTAAACAGCAGCCAGAAATCAATCTGGAAGCAATACGGGTTTGTCAAAATCGACGAGCAGGTCAATGTGATTTTTGCCGTACTGCTCTATGTGATGGAACAATCTTTAAAAGACGAACACTGTACCGCGGACGATATCGGGGCGTATTTAGACAGCCTGAATATGCGTTATCTCGGAAAGCCGATGGGGTATGCGGAGTGCAGGGCGTTAGGGGATTACATTTTAAATGTCATCCTTTCAAACGAAGGGAAGGCGATGTATTTTGACGGGTTTCATTTTGAAAGCGGCGCGTACGAGGCGATGCATGTCAGTTATGTGGCAAACCGGATCGTCTATGTGGATTCGGAGGTGCGCAGGACGTCTTATTATCTGACGGAGGACGGCTATAACCTGATTTTGTCTACGATGGAAATTGAGGACAATATGCGCTTTAGCGTCCATGAGATGATTTTTCGGATGCACCTGGAAAAGCAAAGCTACGATAAAGCGGTGGACGATATCAAAAACGTGTTTAACCTGCTGCGGATCCAGCTGCAGAAAATCAAAGAGGCCATGGGCAAAATCCGGCGGAATGCGCTCAGTTATTCGGTGGCGGAGTACGAAGCGGTTCTGGAAGGAAACCTGGCGACAGTCAGCGATACGAAGCAGAAGTTTCTGGATTACCGCGCTCTGGTGAAAAAACGCGCGGCGGAACTGGAAGAGATGGATTTAAACGTGGGAAAGCTGGAACCGAAGGAAGAGGAAAAGCTGAAAAACCTGGGCGTGATTGAACAGTATTTAAACCGCACGATTGACGAGCACCAGAAAATCTTAAGCAGCCATTTTGATTTGAAATCGCTGTATACGCATGAACTGGAGCTGTTGTCGCAGATGTCTTATATCCGCCGGTTTTCCATCCGGAACGAGCTGTATGAAAAAATACTGGATGCGCCGGAGGCGCTGGGACGGCTGGACGCGTTTTTAAGGCCGTTGTTTATAGGGGATCCCGGTAAGGTCTATAATCTGAATAAATCAATGGAGCTGCAGCGCCCTCTGCGCAGGAAGGCGGAAAAAGAGGAGGAAGGGCGTCTGGAGTTTGGCGACGAGGCGTGGATGCGGGAACAGGAGCGAAGGCAGCAGGAAAAGCTGGCCAAATACGAAAAGAGCCTGGGCTTTCTTTTGCAGAAGGCGTCAGAGGCAGAGGGCGGCGGGGTGACGCTTGCCGAAATCGCGGACATGCTTTCGGCAAGCCCGGAGGACAGCGGCATTCTGATTCCGGACGTGCAGATTTTTAAGGAAATTATGGTGGAACTGATTCGGAACGGGGATGTGGATTTGCGGAAGCTGAAAAAAGAGCGGCGGGAATATATCAGCGAAGGGTCCGGCGGTTTTGTGCTCAATGAGATGCTTTTGTCTTTGGACGAGGCAATGGGGCTTGGGCTTTCGGCGGTTTCGGTTTGCCGGGAACCGGACGGGCAGGCCGTTGCATTTGAATACGATGAGGAAGGCGTAAGGAAGCGGATCCTGTGCTCGAACGTAAGGCTTCGGATCCGGCGGGAGGACTGACAGATGGCATATGAAATGGAAGAGATCCGTTTGGGACAGGAAATTTTTTATTATTTATTAAAGCACCATGAACTGAGCGAGGAGGATCGCGAGCCGCTTTACCGCGCGTATGCGCAGCAGGAGCAGATACAGAACCTGGTCAAATCGCAGGGGGAACTGGCGGAATGCGACATTGAGCGGTACGGAAATGTGATTTATCTGATTCCAAAAGAAGAAAATACGTTTCTCGGGTTTTCCAAAGCCGGGTTAAAGCAGGCGCTCTGCAAATCGACGGGGACGGACCGGGATTATTACCTGTCGCAGTTTGTAATTCTGACGCTTTTGACCGAGTTTTACGACGGGCAGGGAGCCACCTGCAAGACCAGGGATTATATGCGCGCCGGGGAGCTGTTAAACTGTATTTCCGATCGGTTAAAGGAGGGCTGCGAGCGGTACGGCGAAGAGGAAGAGGAGCGGGCGGGCATTGCGTTTTCCGATATGGCGCAGGCGTATGAAGCGTTAAAGTCCGACGAGAAGGGGACGCGGACGAAGACGACGAAGGAGGGGTTTTTGTACCATATTTTACATTTTCTGCAAAAGCAGGGGCTGGGGGAGCGGTTCCATGTGGCCTCCGCCGCCACCGGCACCGAGGAGCTGGGCAACCCGGTCCATCCCGGCACCCGGCGGCGGCTGGCCCAGGAGGGCATCTCCACCTGGGGAAAGACGGCGGTGCAGCTTTGCCGCCGGGATTACCAGAAATACCACTGGCTCATCGGCATGGAGCAGCGCAACGTCTCCGGAATGCTGCGCATCCTGGGGGGCGACCCGGAGGGCAAGGTGCGCCGCCTCCTGGACTTCACCCCCTCCCCCAGGGACATCGCCGACCCCTGGTACACCGGGGATTTTAACCGCACCTACGACGACATCCTGGAAGGGTGCCAGGGACTGCTGGACTACCTGCTGGAGGAGGAAGCGCCCCTATCCCGGAACTGATTCTGATAAAATAGCGGCACATCAAAAGAGCCTGCTCAAAATCTCCTGCCTTTCTGGCCGATTGGGAAATCTTGAACAGGCTCTGTCTTCTTAAGTAAAAGCTATTCACGGTTCAAAAAGGAGCCACCCATAATCCTGCCTGCCATCCACCACATAGTCAATATAAACTGTGTCATTCACTATTTGATAGATCAGCAGATAGCGCTTTCCGATCACAAGCTGCCGGTATTTATTGGGGGGAATAAATTCACCCGTCAGGTATTTTCCACGGTGCGGCATTTGGGACAGAGAACCGACCGCTTTTTGGAAAGCGTCAATCAGGCGTTCCGCCGCTTCCGGGCTGATTCCGGCTAAAAAACCGGCGTGGGAAACCATCATCTCGGCTGCCCGCTGGGAAACAATGACCTGATATTCTTTATTGGACATCCTTTCGTCCCTCAACCGTATGGCGCATCATTTTTACCACTTCGTCCACCGAATAACCGGTTTCTCCCCGCAGGCGGCCTTCCTCCACGGCCAGAAGCTCTTCCCGTAGCTTTAGCATCTTTTCCCGGCGGTCAAAGGCTCCAATATCCATCACCACCAGGTCGCTTTCGCCGTCCTTGGTGAGATAAACCGGCTCTCCGCTTCTTTTGCAAAGCTCCGCAATCTCATCGTAATTCTGCCGGATGGCGGCAGAGGGCCGAATCGTCATAGGCGTAGTCCTCCTTTTGGCTGTCAGCCCTTCTCCTGGCGGATGAGGATACGCACCGCCTCCACCGCCGCCTGGATGGCCTTGGTGGTGTCGTGGCACTCCGGGTTGGAAAGGCCCTGGCGCTTTCTTTCCTGGTTCCAGCAGACGTTCAGGACGCACCCCGCCCGCATCCCCAGCACCGAGGAAACGATGAAGAGGGCGGAGCTTTCCATCTCCGAAGCCAGGCACCCTAACCGCTTCCATGCCTCCCACTTATTCATCAATTCATAACTGACCGGTTTGGTCTCCGGCTCATGCTGGCCGTAAAAAGCATCCTTACACTGCACCACTCCCACATGAAAAGGATATTCCTTCTTCTTCGCCGCCGCCGCCAGGGCATTCGTAACTTCCAAATCCGCTACTGCCGGAAACTCGATAGGCGCATATTCCTTACTGGTTCCCTCCATTCGGATAGCCCCTGTAGCCACCACCACGTCTCCGCTTTTCACTTCTGTCTGCATACCGCCGCACGTTCCAATACGGATAAAAGTATCCGCCCCACACCGATACAATTCTTCCATCGCAATCGAAGCCGAAGGCCCGCCAATCCCCGTAGAGGTCACACTCACCTTCACCCCATCCAGCGTTCCCGTATACGTCACATATTCCCTATTATCCGCAATCAGTACAGGATTATCAAAATACTGGGCAATTTTCGCACACCGCTTCGGGTCGCCCGGCATTATCACATAACGCCCCACCTCCCCTTTTGCCACCTGTATATGATACTGCCTGCTGGCATCCTCAGAATAATTCTTCATACCTCTGCTCCTTTCCCATCCAACCTATACTTCTCAATCCCCCGCCATCTATCTTATCCCACAAAGTCAAGACC
>OFFT01001930.1_pt1 | contig 11514 bp, 10 predicted proteins | sample 1521581 | NCBI WGS metagenome assembly OFFT01 (sample SAMEA3504084, study PRJEB24116) | mouse gut metagenome | biome: mouse gut; feature: mouse-associated habitat; material: faeces | place: Denmark | collected 2011
ACTGTTGGAATTAATTCGTGTAATTTTGGTGCAAGCTCACTTGCAAACGCTTCTGAAGCAAATGCACTTGATAAAAATCCAGCTAAAGTAACACCAATTTGAATTGTTGCTAAAAATTTGCTTGGATTTTCAAGCATTTTCTTTATTCTTTTTGCTTTCTTATTTCCTTCTTTTGCTTGTAAATCAATTTTAGCATCATTTAATGATATAAATGCTATTTCTGCTGCCGCAAAAAATGCATTACAAGCTATAAGTATAATTAATAAAAATATCTGAGTCATTTTTATCTCCTTAAAATTTTTTATTTTTTTATTTTATTTAAAAATTTTCATTTTTAAACTATGTAAAATATAAATCATAATAAATTTTATTTTAATAATTCTTCTGATAAATTTTCTAATTGAATTATATCTTCACTTTTCATAGTTGACTTTATTGTTACAACTTTTTCACATAAATTGATATTTTTCATTTTAGAAATACTTTCTTTCATACATCTCGCTGCTGATGGAGCCCAAGATCCATTTTCAATAAGTGCTATTTTACGATTTTGATAATTCTTTTCAATTAATAGATGTAAGAAATTACTCATTGGTGTGAAAACACTTCCGTTGTAACTAGCAGATGCTAAAACTATTTTATCATATCTGAAAGCATCTTCAACAGCTTCTGCAATATCATCTCTTGATAAATCACTTATTGCTACTTTTTTTGCCCCCTTTTCTTCCAATATTTTTTTCATTTCTTTAGCTACTTTTTCTGTATTTCCATGAATTGAAGCATATGCTATAAATACGCCATCATTTTCTGGTTTATAACTACTCCAAATATCATATTTTTCAATATAATGTGCTAAATTTTCTTTTAATATTGGACCATGTAATGGACAAATCATTTTTATATCTAAACTTGCTGCTTTTTTTAATAAAGCTTGCACTTGAACACCATATTTTCCTACTATATTAAAATAGTATCTTCTAGCTTCACAATCCCAATCTTCTTCTGTATCTAATGATCCAAATTTTCCGAAACCATCTGCTGAAAATAATATTTTTTCAGTTTTTTCATATGTTACCATTACTTCTGGCCAATGTACCATTGGAGCCATGAAGAATTGTAAAGTATGTTTTCCAATAGAAATTTCTTCCCCTTCTTTTACCACAATTTTTCTATTTTCTATTTTATCTATATTAAAAAATTGTGGTAACATTGAAAATGTTTTTTCATTTCCTATTAATTCCATTTCTGGATATTTATTTGCTAATAATTCTATATTATATGCATGATCAGGTTCTAAATGAGAAATTACTAAATAATCTGGTTTTTCACCATTTAATGCTTTTTCTAAATTTTCTAACCATTCATCAGTTTTTCTTCTATCTATTGTATCCATTATAACATTTTTATTATCTTTAGAAAGATTCCTTTTCTTTGAAAAGAGTATTTTGGTCTTTGACTTTCAAATAAATCTATTGTTTTATCATCTGCTCCTATGTAAATAATATCTTCTGAAATTTTTATATCTTTCATAAAAAACCCCCAATATATGTTTATATTTTCTCGGATATTATATTATAAAGAATTCTAAAATGCAATATATATATATTTATTAAAAGTTGCATTTTTTAATTGACATAACTTGATTACCGTAATATAATGTATATGCAAAATAATATATAACAAAAGGAGGCGTAAAGCTTATGTCAAATGAATTACGGTTATCAAAATCATCTACGGAGATGATCAATGAAGTATTGGAAAATATGCGGAATTACAATTTTCATTCTGTTAACTTTCCATTGTTACTCTATGGTGTAGTAAATGCTATTGAAGAAAATGGCGAATGTAGTCCCTTACAAAATTATTTCAACACTATGGAAGCTTATCCTTTAGAAGTTGAAGAGTCTTTATCAATGATGTTTACTGATTATATCTTAAAACTCCAAAAAGATTATGAAGAAAATCATAAACATAACAGTTCATCAGATATCAAATCAAGTAATAAATCTAATAAAGAATCACACAACAAGAAAAAAAGCAAATCTGTTAACAAAGATTCTACCAATAATTCAAAAAAGAAAAAAGTTTCCAAAAGTAATGCTATAAAAACAGACTTTTCTTCTAATCTTATATTTATTGATTATGAAGGAAAAGAAATAGCAATTCCAGCCAGTAAAGATATTGTTGAATTCAATTCACATTTGATGGATATTGTTGAGGGATTTCCTACAAAACAAATTGAGCTTCTTCACTTCACTGTTGCAATATTTATGACAGAACATAAAAGCTTAAAAAATTTCTTCACAGAAATTAATCTGAACTATTTAGAAGCCAAAAAGTATTTTAGAGCAGAAAGAATTCTTACACTTGGATGCATACCATTTACTCTGGCTGGTTTTATGAACACTCTTAACGATAAAATTGATACAAGCAAACCTTGTGAAATTTTAAAACGTGATAATGAAGTTGAAAGCCTTTGGAATATTATGCTTAAGAAAAATAAGCGTAATGCTATTCTTGTTGGTGAAGCTGGTGTTGGTAAAACTGCACTTATTGAAAAAATTACTTATGATATCAATAATTGCACATGTCCTAAAGAGTTTCAGGATTTCAAAGTTATTGTACTTGATGTTAATGCATTAATTGCAGGTACATCTTACAGAGGTGATGCTGAAGAAAGAATTAAAGATGTTATCGAATTCTTAGAGACTAATAATGATGTAATCCTTTTTATTGATGAAGTTCACACTATTCTTGGTGCAGGTTCTTGTTTTGAAGGTGAAATGGATTTTGCAAATGCTTTAAAACCTATTCTTGCTCGTGGTGATACCATTGTAATTGGTGCAACAACAGAGGATGAATATAAAAAGTACTTCAAAAAAGATGCAGCTCTTTCTCGAAGATTTGAAAAAGTCGAAGTTAAAGAACCACAAGCTAAAGATGTTTATCCTATGATAAAAAACAAACTTGATGTACTTTCTGAGTTTCATGGAGTAAAAATTACTCGTAAAATGGTTTTATATGCCATTATGATTGCAAACTGTTTTGCTTTTGAAAAGAAAAATCCAGATAAAACCTTGGACTTAATCGATAGAGCAATGGTAACTGCCAAAAGAGCTAGCAAAAAGTACGTTGATAAAAGCTCTATTCTCAAAAATTTCGGAATTTTCTTTAAGATGTGGGATAATATGTCTGAAGACTCTAAAAAGGAAATTGCATACCATGAAGCAGGACACTATATTGTTGGAAAAGCTTCTGGAAGGTTAATTAATTTCAATTGGCTTGCAGTTTCAATTATGCCTGCTGAAGATTATCTTGGTGTTACTGTATTTGAAGAAGATGATTCAAAAGTTCCTTTTGCTGATCACAATTATTATATTGATACTATTGCATTTGATCTTGCTGGTAGAGTTGCTGAAAGTGAATTCAGAGGAACTTATACCAGTGGTGCAAGCGCAGATTTGAAAGAAGCAACAGCCACAGCTTATTATGTAATAAGTAAACTTGGTTTTGGTATTGGTTATGATATTTTAAAAAATCATATTTATCTTAATACTGAGAACTCCCCTATGTTATCTGATAGCTCAATCGACAAAATTGACGATGAAGTCCATAAACTCATTAATAAAGCTTATGATCGTGCAACAGAAATAATTGAAGAAAATAGAGATATCTTAGAAGCAATTGTTTCAGCATTAATGGAAAAATATATTATGAGTGAAAGTGAACTGGATAAAATCTGGCAGGATGTTGTAAAAAAACGTAATAATTAGCATAAGCAAATTTATAAATCAATAATTTGTAACCTTAAAAAGGATGGACTAAATTAGTCCATCCTTTTTGTACATATTGGTTTTTAATTTATAATAAAATTAACACTATAATATTTTATTTTATTTCTATAATAGACAAAATGGTTTGTCCCAATACCTTGATTAGATGACTAACTTTCCTGTTGGGATCGTTTTCTATTTCTTTATTATATTCAATTACAGCGTTTTTATCTTCTAAACTTACTTCCACATTAGTTATTCCTTCTATAGAACTTAATGCTTTTTCTACAGTCATTTTACAATGATTACATTGCATTCCTTCAATTAATATTGTCTTCATGCTATTTACCTCCTCATTTTTTTTATTATTTAATTTAGAATCATTTTTAATATTAGCTTTACATTTTACTAAACATTCTTCAGTATTATTTTTCTCTGTTTTTACTTCTGTTCCATCAATTTTATTTTTTTCTATAATATTATTACTATTTTTAAAATATCTTAATCGTAAAGCATTAGTTACAACACATACAGAACTTAAACTCATTGCAGCAGCGCCTATCATAGGATTAAGCTTTAGTCCAAAATTCAAATAAAATACTCCGCTAGCTACAGGAATTCCTATAATATTATAGAAAAATGCCCAAAATAAATTCATTTTTATATTTCTTATAACCGATTTACTTAAATTTATTGCAGTATCTACTTCTAACAAACTGTTTTTCATTAATACTACATCTGCAGATTCAATTGCAATATCTGTTCCAGAACCTATTGCTAATCCAACATCAGCTTTAACTAAAGCTGGTGAATCATTTATTCCATCACCTACAAATGCAACTTTTTTTCCACTATTTTGAAGTTTAGACACTTCTTTTTCTTTATCTTGTGGAAGAACTTCTGAAATTACTCTTTCAACTCCTATTTCTTTAGCTATTGATTCTGCAACTAATTTATTATCTCCTGTAATCATTACAACTTCAATTTTATTTTTCTTAAGGTTTTCAATTGCCTTTTTACTAGTTGATTTAACTGTGTCACTAACAGCTATTACTCCAATTAAATTATTTTCTTTTGCAAAATATAAACAAATTTTTCCGACTACTAGAAAGTTGTGTTACTTTTTCTTCATAATCAACTGTATTTATATTATTTTCTTTCATAAATGATAAATTACCACCATAGTAATTTACACCATCGATTTTCCCTTTTACACCTCTGCCAGATACAGATAAAAATTCTTGCACATCTTGTAATTCAATATTCTTTTCTTTTATTTCTTCCATTATTGCTTCTGCCAAAGGATGTTCTGAATTTCTTTCTAAGCTTCCAGCTATTTTTAGTAAATTGTTACTAGATGCAATATTATTATTTATATTACCAACAAATTTAATTTTTCCATTTCCAATTGTAGATTCAGACATTATTTCTTGGTTAGTTATTATTTCTACAACTTTAGGTTTTCCCATAGTAATTGTTCCTGTTTTATCTAAAACAACAGTATCAACTAAATGAAGTAGTTCTAAACTTTCAGCTGATTTAAACAAAATTCCATTTTCTGCACCTTTTCCTGTTCCTACCATAATTGCTACAGGTGTTGCAAGCCCTAATGCACATGGACATGAAATTACTAAAACTGCAATCCCTATACTTAATGCAAATTCAAAACTTTGACCTTGTAAAATCCAAAATATTGTAGCCAAAATTGCAATACATATTACTATTGGCACAAATACACCAGATACTTTATCAGCCAATCTTGATATTGGAGCTTTTGAATTACTTGCCTCTTCTACTAATTTTATAATTTGTGAAAGTGTTGTATCTTCACCAACCTTAGTTGCTTTTACTTTTACATATCCATTTTTATTTATAGTACCTGAAACAACATTATCCCCTACTTCTTTTTCCACTGGAATACTTTCTCCAGTAATACTTGATTGATCTATTGAAGTTTTTCCTTCTATAATTACACCATCTATTGGTACATTACTACCTGGTTTTATTATTACTATATCTCCTTTTAATATTTCATCAATACTAACTTCAACTTCATTATTATTTTTTAATATAATAGCTGTTTTGGGAGCTAAATTTATTAATTTCGAAATAGCATCACCTGTTTTTCCTTTAGATTTTGTTTCTAAGTATTTTCCTATTGTAATTAATGTAAGAATTGTTCCAGCGGATTCAAAATATAAATCCATCAAGAATTTTTCTACTAATTCTATATTACCATGTCCTAAACCATATCCAATCATATACATAGCATATATTCCATAAATTATTGCAGAAAAGCTTCCAATTGCCACTAATGAATCCATATTAGGAGTTCCTTTAAATAATCTTTTAAATCCAATAATAAAATAATTTCTATTTACATATATTATTGGCAATAAAAGTAAGATTTGAGTAAAAGCTAATATAATAGCATTTTCAGATCCATGTAAAAATTCCTTAATAATTTCTGGAATGGATATATTTAACAATTCAAATATCATGTGATACATTGCAACAAACATAAGTGGAATCCAAAAAACTATTGAAATTATTAATCTTTTTTTCATTTCTTTTATAGCTTCTTTATTATCAATATTTCTATTATTTTCTTTCAAATCATTCTTCGTTTCTAATACAATAGAAGCACCATATCCAGCATCTATAATAGAATTGATTATTTTATTATTATCTAATTTCTTTTCATCATATTCAACAATCATATTATTAGATAATAAATTAACATTAGCCAAATTAATTCCATCAAGTTTATTTACAGCTTTTTCAACATGAGCTTGACAACTACTACAGGTCATTCCTTGAATATCAAATTTAACTTTTTTCATTTTTCCTCCTTAAAATATAATTAGGATATTTTTTCTGTATTCTAAAAAATTTATTTTTTAATGTTATACTTAAAACTCTACAATTGTTTCTTTTTTTCTAATCTTTCCTCATAATCATCTAAAAAATGATATGTATTCTCTCCTCTTTTATAGGAAATTATGGTATCTAAATTAACATTTTGAACACTATTAAAAATATTTATATCAATATTTTCATAGTTTTGTTTCATTTCTTTTATAAGACTTTTCATTTCCTGTCTTTTGGATTTTCCATCTTTATTGTCATTAGCTGTATACTCTTCTGTAAATCTACATGCACATTCAATAAATTCTAATTCATTTTTGTCTCTCCACATTATAATGTCTTCTTCTTTTACAAAATATAATGGGCGAATTAGTTCCATACCAGGATGAGAAGTACTTTGAACTTTAGGCATCATTGTTTGCATTTGTGCTCCATAAAACATCCCCATTAAAATTGTTTCAATTACATCATCAAAATGATGACCTAAAGCAATTTTATTACATCCAAATTCTTTTGCTTTTTCATACAAATACCCTCTTCTCATTCGAGCACAAATATAACAAGGATTATTTTCTATATTTACAACTCTATTAAAAATATCTGCTTCAAACATAGTTATTGGTATATTTAATAATTTGCTATTACTAATAATTTTTTGTTTATTAAGTTCATTATATCCAGGATTCATAACTATAAATTTCACATCAAAATTCATTTTTCTATGTTTTTTTAACTCTTGAAAACATTTTGCCATAAGCATTGAGTCTTTTCCACCAGAAATACATACAGCTATCTTATCCCCTTCAGAGATCATTTCATATTCACATATTCCTTTTACAAATCTTTTCCATATTTCTTTTCTAAACCTTTTGGTAATAGTTTGTTCTATTTCTTCAAATTTTTCCATTTTTTCCTTCTTTTTACACTTTACAATATATTTAAAATATTCTATTATTTTAAATTTAAATTATATTCTTTGTATTTTCAAATCTGTAATAACAATTTTTTATATTTGGATAGTATTCAGCGTGTACAAAAATTTTAAACTATTTTTCCACCACCCAAAACTATATCATCAATGTAAAATACAGCTGATTGTCCAGGTGTTATAGCTCTTTGCGGTTCATCAAATATAACACGAATATTATTATTTTCTTCTATAATTTTAGCTTTAGCTATTTTAGAAGAATATCTTGTTTTTACATCTACTTCTATCCATTCTTTTATTTCATCTACTAATAATAAGTTTATATTAGTAACTAAAATTTCTTTTTTATATAATTTATCTTCTTCTCCAACTATTACTTCATTTCTATTTTTATTAAATCCTAACACAAAAAGTGGTACTGGATTTGAGATTCCTAAACCTTTTCTTTGTCCAATTGTATAATTATATAATCCAGTATGCTTACCTAAAATTTTCCCTTCTATATTTACTATATTTCCTTCTTTAGGTTTTATACTTGAATTACTTTCTAAAAACTTTTTATAATTCCCATCTGGAACAAAACATATATCTTCACTATCTGGCTTATTAGCTACATTTAAATTATTATCTCTTGCTATTTGTCTAATTTCTTCTTTACTTTCAAAATCAGATAATGGAAATAAAATATGACTAATTAATTCTTTAGGAATATTCCATAAAACATAGCTTTGATCCTTTTTTCCTGCATTCGATTTTTTTAAAACCCATCTTTTATATTTTTCACTATATTCAGTTTTAGCATAATGACCAGTTGCAATATATTCACATCCCATTTCTTTTGCCCTATCATACATTGCACCAAACTTCATATATTTATTACACTCAATACATGGATTAGGTGTTTTGCAATTTGCATAGCAATTAATGAAATCATTTATTACATATTGTCTAAACTCTTTTTTATAATCAAATATACAATGTGATATTCCCATCTGATTACATACATTTTTTGCATCTAAATATGTATTCGTATTAGAGCAACTACTTTCAGAAAAAAATTCTAAAGTAGTTCCTATAACTTCATATCCTTCATTTTTTAGTAATAGGGCTGATACACTACTATCAACTCCACCACTCATACCAAGAAGAACTTTTTTATTTTTTTCTGTTACTTCACATACTAACTTTTCACTCATACCATGTAATACTTTTCTATTTTCCATATTTTGTCCTTTATTTTATTATTTTAAAAATCCATTAATAATAGCTTCTTCTGCTTCCTTTTCTGTTAATCCTAATGTCATTAATTTAATTAATTGTTCACCTGCTATTTTTCCGATTGCTGCTTCATGAATTAAATTTGCTTCTACATTATTAGCAATAATTTCAGGTATGGCAATTATTTTTGCATTATCTTTAATAATCGCATCACATTCAACATGTCCAAAACATTTACTATTTCCAATTACTTTTGAAGAAAATTCCTGTTTTGAATTTTCTGTTGCAACAGATCTTGAAGTAACTTTAGTACTTGTATTTTCACCATTTAGTTCAACTTCAAAAGCTGTTTTAGCAAACTGATTTCCATGTGTCAAAATTTTTTCACTTACTATAAAATTGCTATTTTCCTCAAGCACACCTTTTGTTACTCTTACTGTTGAATCTACACCTTTTATTTGAACAGAATCCATTTCCATTGTAGCATCATTTTTCAAATACACTTCTGTAACTGGATTTAATATTCTTTTTCCTGTTCCTTCTCCTTCGCCATAATGTTTTTCAATATATTTTACTCTTGCTCCTTTTTCTAAAAAGAAACGATGTATTCCATCATGTTGAGAATCTTTGTGATGATTATTATGAATACCACAACCTGCAATAATTGTTACATTTGCGTTTTCTCCTATATAAAAATCATTATATACAACATCATTTAATCCACTTTCCGTTATTATTACAGGTATATGAATAAATTCATATTTAGTATTTTCTTTAACATATATATCAATTCCAGAAACATCTTTTTTAGTTATAATATTTACATTTTCTGTAATTTTTCTTTCAATTCCTTTTCCATCTTTTCTAATATTATATGCACCTGTAAACTCAGCATTTTGTATTCCTGTTATTTCTTGTAATAATTCTTTATCTTTATTATCCATTTATTAATTTTCTCCTAACTTACAACATAAAGGTTTTTCTGTCACCATTCCTAATAATTTATCTTTAGTTCCTGTTTGCTCTATTTTTCCGTTCTTTATTAAAATTACTTCATCTGCAATATTTAAAATTCTTTCTTGATGAGAAATTATTAATGTTGTTCCTTTAATAATTTTTTTCATATCTTCGAAAATTTTAATCAAATTTTGAAAACTCCATAAATCAATTCCAGCTTCTGGTTCATCAAAAATAGTAAGTTTAGAATTTCTTACAGCAACTGTTGCAATTTCAATTCTTTTTAACTCTCCACCAGATAAAGAACTACTAATTTCTCTATCAACATATTCTTTAGCACATAAACCAACTTTAGATAATATTTCACATGCTTCTGATTTATTAATTGATTTTTCTGACGACAATTTTAGTAAATCATATACTGTTATTCCTTTAAATCTAACTGGCTGTTGGAATGCAAAACCTATTCCCACTTTTGCTCTTTCATTAATAGATAAGTTTGTAATGTTTTGTCCATCTAAAAAAATTTCGCCAGAATCTGGTTTTTCAATTCCCATAATTATTTTTGCTAAAGTTGATTTTCCAGATCCGATTTGGACCTGTTATTACAATTAATTTATTTGTATCTACTACTAAATTAATATTATCTAATATTTTTTTATTATCTCTCTTAAAACATATATTTTTTAATTCTAACATATTTATACCTTTCCTTTTATAGAATTTCTTGTACAACATCTACATTTTTCTTTATTTATGTCATAATTACAATCTAAATTATTGAGATCTAAAACTTTATGAACATATTTAGCAATAAGTGCAGAAATATTTTTAGAATCTCTTCCATGCATAGCTTTTTTCTTTTCTCTTGCGACTTTATCTGGATAACCTACCCAAACACTCCATGAATAATCTGGAGAATAAGCAGACATCCAACTATCTTTACTTTTTCCTCTTAATGCAGCAGGAATATTACTATCACTTGGCCAATTTGATGTACCAGTTTTTGCACCAATTTGTAATCCCATATTTAATTGTGAATAATTTGATGAAGATTTAACATAGTTTGTCATAACATCACGAATCATAAAGGCAGATTCTTTAGAAATTGCTTGTGATTTTTGATTATTTAAATCTTGATCTATATTGATAACTTCTCCAGTAGCCATAAGTTCAATTTTAGCAACTGTATGAGGTTCGATATAAGTTCCACCATTAGAAATAGCAGCATATGCAGCAGCTTCTTCACCAGGTGTAACACCATGATCCCAACCTCCAATAGTTGAAACAAGACCAATTTCTCTTTCACTAGACATATCAAAGCCAAAACCTTCTAAATATTTAAATACTCCATCTTCACCAATTTTATCAAAAACTTCTTTAAATGTATTAATAGCAGCTAAATTCCAAGAATTAGAAAGAGCATTTTCAATAGAGATATCTCCATGTAATTTTCCATTATAATTCTTTGGATGCCAACTACCAGATGAATAAGGAATATCATGAACATAATGAGCAGTTGACCAATCTAAGAATTCAAATGCTGCAGCATAAGCTAAAATAGGTTTTAATGAAGAACCAGGTTGATGAGGTTGTCCATAACTATCAACTTTCTTTTTATCACCAGTATAAGCATTTGTAATACCTAATGGTTCATAATTTCTAGAAGAAATAACACCTATAACACGACCATTTTTTGTTTCTTGAACAACAGCACCTGTTTGAACATCATCATCTATAAATTTATATGATTTTCCATTAGCAATATCA
>OFFT01001933.1_pt1 | contig 11501 bp, 8 predicted proteins | sample 1521581 | NCBI WGS metagenome assembly OFFT01 (sample SAMEA3504084, study PRJEB24116) | mouse gut metagenome | biome: mouse gut; feature: mouse-associated habitat; material: faeces | place: Denmark | collected 2011
CCACGAGCGCATCCAGTTGAAAACGGGAGAGACGCCGCTTGCGCAACGTCTCTCCGCTTAATTCTTAATATTTCCTACCACAGGCCTTTTTGTGCTGTCCGCACAAGTTGGGGCGGTTCAGGAAGAGAACGGGGTCATCTTCTCATCGCCTCTTCGGCCACCTTTATTATAATCATAGTCAGCAAAAAAAGGAAGTCATTTTCCAAAATTCAGCGAAATCACGAAGAAGGGCGTAAAAAGCCAAGACTGCGATAGTTAATTTTTTGACAACTACTTCGCAGGCCTGCTTTTGCGCCCTTTTTCGCTTGTGATAAGTGCTGCTTATGTGACCGGTGCGGCCCTTTTATGACAAAATATTGATTTTGTCTACTGAAAGGGGAGCGGCGTCGTGGGATACTCACGCAAAAAGCTGGACCTGACCGGCCAGAGGTTCGGAAAGCTCACCGTCCTTGAACTGGCGGCGAATGTCAGTACCAAAACCGCCTGGCTATGCCGCTGTGACTGCGGGAAGGAAGCCGTGGTCACTACCCAGCGCCTCCGGGACGGACACCGCACCTCCTGCGGCTGCGACAAGGAGCTTTTCGGAGAGCCCCCGTCTGCCATCGGCCGGGCCAGCCTGACCTATATCGATGGCACCTGCGTGGAGATGATCCGCACCAGGCCGGTCCGCAGCAACAACACCAGCGGCGTCACCGGGGTGGACTGGCTGGCATCCAAGGGGCGCTGGCGGGCTACCATCTGCTTCAAGGGGAAGCGCCGCTACCTGGGCAGCTATGAAAAGCTGGAGGATGCCGTGAGGGCCAGGAAGCGGGCGGAGGAAGAAGTGTTCGAGCCCTTCCTGGACGCCTGCGCGGGGGAGCTGCCGCCAAGCGGGCTGCGTTCTATCGAGGAGGCTTGCCCCCCTGTTGCCAGAGATTACAGCGATCAGCGGCTGGAGCTGGCCGGAGAGCGGTTCGGTATGCTGACGGTGCTGGAGCCTGCGGAAAACATCGGAGCCATGACCGCGTGGCGGTGCCGGTGCGACTGCGGCAAGGAGCTCGTGGTCATGACCGGCCATCTGCGGAGCGGGCAGACCAGCTGCGGCTGCAAGCCCTCCTGCACCTATGTAGACGGCACATGCATCGAGCTGCTGCGGGCCAAGACCATCCGGAAAAACAACACCAGCGGCGTGACTGGGGTGGACTGGAACGCGAGCGCCAACAAATGGAAGGCCAGCATCTGCTTCAAGGGCGAGCGCCATTACCTGGGATGCTACGCAAATTTCGAGGACGCGGTGAAGGCCAGGAAAATGGCCGAGGAGCGATATCACGACAGCTTTGTCCGAGAGTTCGACGAGGGGCTCGTTTCAACGGATCAGGCGGCAGTTTGACAGCTTGTCCGCCGGCCCGCAAGCCATGCGGGAACGGCTGACATAGATTTTCCCGGCAAATACGGCAAAGGAAGGAGGGCCCCATGGGTGGTGGGGCGCCGGACGGGCGAACCCGGCCGGCCGGACCGTCTGCTTGGCGCATCGGGCGGCGGAACGGAGCACGAAGGACAAGAGGGTCCACATGACAACTGAATGCGCTAATCAAAAATTTGGGCAACCGCAAAATTCATTTTACCCATTTTTTTCGGCAAACCGCAGGAAACTGCGGGACGGCAAAGCCCACGGAACTAAGGTGTGTTTTTATGACCTTTGAACTTTTCACACTATGTTGGCCGGGTTGCAAACTTAGCAAACCGTCGAGAAATCGCGGGACGCAAAGCTAGTACAGCCGTTGGAACCGGCTGTACGTGGGGGCTAAATCGTCCTCTTGGGGTAACCATTCCCTCAATGACGGCGACACGCCAGCCCGGCTGCCGGATACCTTTGCATCCGAACGATAACGCAAAGAAAGGAAGAATTGATTGCATGAAGATTTTTAGAACCCTGAGCAAACGCGGCCTTGCCCTGTTTCTTGTCCTGACGATGTGCGTAAGCCTTCTGCCTGCCACCGCTCTCGCGGCGGAAGCGGCGGAAGCGCTCCATACCCACAATGAAGACGGCTGGGTTTGCGTGGAAGAGTCCCAACTGATCTGTGGATATGAGCAAGAGCATACCCACGACGAAACCTGCTGGGCAGCCAGCGAGAAGACCCTGGCCTGCTCCCTGGAGGAGGCCGAAGGCCATCAGCATGACGAGTCGTGCTATACCGAGGAGACCACTCTGACCTGCGGTCAGGAGGAATCCGAGGAGCATAGCCATGACGAGACATGCTATGTCACCGAAACCGTGCTGACCTGCGGCCAGGAGGAGGCCGAGGGCCACGCCCACGGCGAAGACTGCTTCGCCGCCGGGGAGACGGTCCTGACCTGCGAACTGGAGGAGCACCAGCACGGCGAGGCGTGCTATGCGTCCGTCTGGACCTGCACGGAGCCCAGCGAGGATGTCAGCCGCTTCCTGCGCGCCGTGAAGGCGATCCCCGAGGAGATCACCGCGGAGAACGTGGAAGAGGCTGAGGTCAAGATCGCGGAAGCGATCGAGGCCTACCAGCATCTGGGCGGCGCCGAGAAGTCCAACGCCTCCGTGGTGCGTGCCTACGACGTCATCCTTGCCGCCGAGATCGCGGTGGAGGCGGCGAAGAACGGAGCTCCCGAGGAAACTCCGGAGACCGTCCTTCCCGAGGACGCGGTGGTCATCGACCCGGCGGTACTGGTGGAGTACACCGGCATCGAGGAGGAAGAAGTGGCCGTTGCCGACCTGTTCACGTTCGTAGCCAACACATACCTGGTTGACGAAGAGGACCCCGACGTGGTCGCCTTCCCCGCCAGTCTGTACTTTGTTGGCGAGAATGTGGAAGAGCGGTTCGACATCATGGATATCCTCTTCCCCGCTGAGTCCGAGGACGAACTGCCCGAGGAGCCGGAGACGGTTGCTCTGACCTCTCATTCCATCGTCTATCAGGACGTTCCTGTGACCGCTTATTTCCTCCCCGAGGAGACGGTGGCCCAGGAGGAGCTGCTGATGGAGATGGGGAATGATGAGGTCGAGCTGCTGGACAATGAGCCCATTGAGATTGAAGTTGGACAAGACTACAGCCTGACGGGTTCCGGTGGGTCAAATCATTCTTGGCGGCAATCCAGCAAGGATAATGGAGAAGTGACCTTTGATAACACTAGCAAGCAGACAGTCAAGATAACCGGCAAATCTGCTGGTACGGTTACCATTATCCACGGGTATAAGAACCAATCCGAGACTTACACAGTTTTTGTCAAGGAAACCGATACACCTGCGACACCTTCAACGGAACCGGTTCGGGTGTATATTTACTTCAAGCTCAATGTAGAGGATGGAGTTGACACCAACGACTGGAAACCCAATAACCAGGGGTGGTATACTGTTGGTTATGTTGACGTACCTGCTGGTCAGCTGCCTGAGCCCGCGAAAGGTGTGGACCCACAAAATCCTGATACTGTCGTAGATTATGTCCGCCAAAATCCTAGTGCACTCGTGCGTTATGATGCACATAAGGATTTGATTTTTGACCTTGATTCTGTAAAGTGGACAAATGAAGACAATTCAGATATCAATGGCCTCCATGTAAGGCAGAATGCCACAGATTATCCAGTGGAAGGCTATACCTGGCATATGGATGGCGTTCTTACGCTTAAAAAAGATGTCACGTATACCGTTACGGTCCAATATGTATACGATGGTCCAGAGGGCACCGGTCCTGATCTGCCAGATACTGTCATTAAAAAGGGCCTAAAAGCCGGAGAATTCTATGAAATATCGACACCTCCACGAGCAGGTTATACAGCAGACAAATCAGTTGTTTCTGGTACTGTTATTAATGATGCGAATATTACTGTCACCTACACCAGAAATCAATATGACGTGATCTATCAACCCGGCGATCACGGAGCGTTTTCTAAATGGGCTGCAAAAGCCTACCACGGTGAGGAGGTACCAGAATTCGGCGGCGAAAAGGACACCGCTGGCAATCCCAAGGGTCAGCCTGGCTGGACCTTTACCAGTTGGCATCCTGAGGTTGCTGCGACCGTGACTGAGGATGTGACGTATGTCGCTCGGTGGACCGCTGAGAAAGCGCAGATCGTCTTCAATGCCAACGGCGGCACCGATGTCAGCAACATGAGCGGCTTGACTGGGCAGGCGATCGAGGACACCACGATGCCCACGACCGCCAAGCTCGGCTATGAGTTCGACGGCTGGTATGACAACGAGGAGCTGACCGGCGATGCAGTCACTGAGCTGCCTGCCGCGTATCCCGCCGGTAGGACGGAGTATTGGGCGAAGTGGAACGAGAATGCTCCCGAAATCACGGTCACCAAGACCGCCACTCTTCCCGACTATAAGGCCGTTGTCAACACGGGAGACATCATCACGTACACCGTGACGATCACCCCGTCTGTGAACGGCGGCCTGGTGAAGAACGTGGAAATCACGGATGCCAAGCTGGTCTTCGGCAGCACGGACAAGGACATTACGGCAAATGTGACTGTTGATGGGGAGAATGCTGTCTACAAAGACGGCGTTACTCCTGTTACGGCCAATGGCGTGACTGCCTTTGAGCTGGACGCGGCTACCGATAAGGTGATTGTTGTTACCTACACCTACAAGGTGCAGGCGAACGACGTCAAGGCCGGTGAGGTGGTCAACCAGGCAACGGTGAAGGCATGGAACGAGACGGAACCTGATGATCCCGAAACACCGCCTTCCTCTGAAGAGGTTAAAGTTCCCGCCGGTGTGCCTGATCTGGTGGTGACCAAGGTCGTTCAGACAGTGGTCAGGGGCCAGGATACGGTGTATAACCGCAGCGATGCAGAAGCCGGTGATGGTTTCATTGGCAAGCTCAAAGTTGGCGACATCATCACCTGGACCATCAGCGTGGTCAACACCGGTACGGCGGACGCTTATGACCTGACTGTGAGTGACACGTTGCAGAAGAACAATAGCGATGGCGAAACGCTTACCGTAACCGGGCTTGAGGATGGCAAAGCCAGCTTTGACCTGAAGGCCGGTGCGTATAAGGACTTCACCGCAACCTATACCGTGCAGGCAGCCGACAAGGGTACGACGATTGCCAATAAGGCGGTTGTGACCGATGGCGATACCCCGTACGAGGGCACTACAACTGGCAACAAGGTGTCTGACCGCGAGGTGAGCATCGTCAAGTCGGTGTCCCGGAAAGACGGCGAGGAGTTCAAACCCCTTGCACCCGGAACCGTCGTTGCCGCCGGTGACGTGCTGAAGTATACCATTACAGTCACCAACAACGGCAGCGATACCGAGACGGACCTGAAGATCAAAGATACCTTTAATGGTGTTGGAGAGACTACGGGTGCGACTTACACCAAGGACGAGGACGGGAACTACATCTTTACGATCGACTCCCTGGAGACTGGCAAGACGGCGACGATCACGTACACCTATACGGTGTCCGATAACGACGCCGGAACGCTCAGCAACACTGCCACTTCGGCGAATCCTGATGTGGAGAACCCCGATCCTGGCACCACCGAGAACCCTGTGGCGCTGGTGGTGACGGTGCTTCCTAAGACCTACACCTATGACGGTACGGGCAAGGGGTATCACAATGAGACCCTGCGCTTTGGGACCGGCGAGGATGAAGTGGCTCTGGAGGAGTACATCAAGGTAACTGGTCTACAGGAAGGTCACGAGGTTGCCGGTATCACGCTGAATACGAAGGACGGCCAGAAGACTGACGTCGGGACGTATGCAGGCGTGTTGATTGGTAGCCAGGTGACCGTTTTGGACAGCGAGGGTAAGAATGTTAGTGTTGCTCTTGAAGGTACATCTACAACTCGTGGCTCCAGCGGTTATGCCGCAAGGTATCTGCCGGGCACGCTGGAGATCAATCCCGCAGTGGTGGAGGTAACGATCACCGGTAACCACAGCGAGAAGGTCTACAACGGCAGTGAGCAGAGTGAGACCGGCTACACCAGCGATGCTCCCGATTACGTGACCGTCGCACTGGCGGGCGGCGCGGCTGCTGAGGCGAAGGGCACCAATGTCGGCACCTACGACATGGGCCTGACCGAGGACAGCTTCACCGTGACCAGCACCAATGCGAACTACACAGCCACCATCAAGGAGGTTGTGGACGGCTGGCTGAAGATCGATCCGAAGCCGGTTACCGTGACTGCGGACAACAAGAGTAAGTATAGTGGTGCCGTTGATCCCGAGCTTACCGCCACGGTGAGCGGCACGATCGGCACGGATACTGTTGAGTATACCCTGAGCCGTGAGCCCGGCGAGCCGGTTGGCACTTATGCTATCACTCCTGCCGGTAAGGAGCTGCAGGGCAACTACAAGGTGTCCTATGTGCCCGGTACGCTGACCATTAACTCACTCCCCTACAATCCGCCGACCCCGCCGGTCACTCCCGGAACGACCATCCCTGATGGCCCGACCCCGCTGGTGCCCGACCCCGGCACGACCATCGCGGATCAGGATGTGCCTCTGGCGGCTCCCGGTCTGAACAACACTGACCACTTTGACTATATCAAGGGTTACGTCATCGACGGTCAGATCCTGGTCCGTCCCGAGGCCAACATCACCCGCGCCGAGGTAGCCACCATCTTCTTCCGTCTGATGACCAAGGAGTTCCGCGAGGCCAACTGGGCCACCGAGAACGACTTTACCGACGTGAAGAAGGGCGACTGGTACAACAACGCCATCTCCACCTGTACCAGGGCTGGCATCCTCAAGGGCTACGAGGACGGCACGTTCAAGCCCAACCAGACCATTTCCCGCGAGGAGTTCGCCGCCATCGCGGCCCGCTTCGCCAGCGAGGAAGTGCCTGCGGGCGGCATGTTCAAGGACATCGCGGGCCGCTGGTCCGAGAAGGACATCGAGCGCGCCGCCGCCATGGGCTGGATCAAGGGCAGCAACGGCCTGTTCCGTCCCGTGGACAAGATCACCCGCGCCGAGGTCATCGTGATCGTGAACCGTATGCTGGACCGCGTTCCCGACGCGGACCACATGCTGCCTGACATGAAGACCTTCGCGGACAACACGCCCGACATGTGGTGGTACGCCGACGTGCAGGAAGCGACCAACAGCCATGAGTACGACCGCGCCGAGGACGGCGTGACCGGCATCTGGACGTCGCTCCTGCCCGAGCAGGACTGGGCCGCTCTTGAAGAGGAGTGGGCCACCGCGGCGGACGCCAACGTGGCGGACGTAGCGCCGAAGCTTGGCACCGAGGGCGAGAAGCTCGAGGAAGAGGCCAAGGAGCCCGAGACTACCGGCGGAGACGACGGTAACGGCGAAGAGTAAGCGTAAACCAAACGGCCCGGACATGAGCCGCGAAAGCGGCTTGTGACCGGAGACAGAAAGGGGTCGGATGCTTCGGCATCCGGCCCCTGAGTCGTTTCTTTGAGAAAGTCGCATTGCATATCACATTTTTTCAAATCGCCGCTTCAGTTCCGCATCGTCAATATTCCCCGCTATAGCCTGCGCTTTCAGCTCCTGCGCCTCCGCCACCTGCCGGTTCCACTCGTTCACCGAAATGATCCCCCGATTCTTCCTGCCTCGCAGGCGGTTGTAGACCTTCTGGTATTCCTTCCGCACAAATTCGGTCCCGTTCCTCTGCTTCTCCTTCCGATGCGCTCCCACCTGGCGGCAGGTCTTGACCGTCTCTCCCGGCGCGATCCTCGTGCAATAGCGGGTATCGTAAGCCCCCATCGCCAGGAAATAGTGCCCGCAGCACTCGCACCTTCTCGGAATATTTCCTGCCGCCATGCCATGGCAGAGATCATAATGGAGGAAACTGGAAAGCTCCTCAAACTCGATCTGTTCTGCAAAGCCCCATTTCCCGGAAGCGTCAGTCACCGCTTTAAAGGAAACCTGCAGCGGAAACAAAAACTGTGGCAGCTCCGGTTCTGGCAGTGATGTATCATCCTCCCGCTCCTCCATACCCATCTGGTAGTTGAGCAGAACTTCATGCTTGTACTTGCCAAAAGCCAGCGCATAATTCTCCGGCTTTCTGGCAGGCAAATCTCCATAATATCGTATCAGCATCTTCTCCGTGCTGAGGATAAAATCCCAGATAGATTCCGGTAGTGTCATCAGCCGTCTCAGCCACTCATGCAGCACTTCACTGCGGTCTGTTCCATGCGTCAACATCGCATCCACAATATCCGGTAATTCCTTCATCTCCCGGAGCAGTCCGCGAACACCGCCACTGTGCTGCTCGAAATGCCGATAGACCGGCAGTTGGATCAGCACATCCCATACCGCGTTCAGCGCCTGCTGTGCCAGTGCGGCGCTGGATGGATCACGGGCAGAGAGAAAAACGGTAAACTCCTCTTGAAAAATTGGAACCAACCTTTCGAGCTCCCGCAGAAGTGTTCTATCCACCGCCAGATACTCGACAGCAAAATAACCGAGCGGATAATGTTTCTCTGCGAGAATACATTCTTTTTGGGTAAAGGAAGCTTTGAAGCCGTCCAGGAAACTACCCGTCATCACATACTTTTTGCCCATTGCCGCATCCTCCATTCCATATCGGATCGAAAAATGAATTCGTACCCGACCTCTGCCAGATCCGTTGACAGGGGTCGGATTTTTTGTTACAACAAGTATACTTGATGCATCGAGAAAAATCAATCAGACAATCAAAAGGAGAAAGAAATGATTTTCGGTGAACGAAATTTCCAGTTAAGCACCACGGTTTTTCATTATGGGCTGACCCCGTATGAGCTGGCGGTTTACAGCTACGCAGGAATGCCTGTCAGGCGAGGATCAGGACTATAGCCAATGCCTGCGGATATTCAGAATCCACAGCGCGGCGAACGCTTCATGAATTGCAGGCCAAGGGGTTCATCGACATCAAAGGCAACGCGCAAATGCTGAAGCACGGCAGCCACCGCCAGACCTGCAACCGCTACTACCTGCTGGATCGCAGCGAGTGGCAGCTGCCTCAGTGACAGGGGAAATGTATGAATCAAAAGGCAGCTGGGTTCGGAGGACGCTCCGGACCTGCCGCCCAGATACCCCGCCATTGCCCCTGTGAAGCCCTGTGTGCCGCTTCTCACAGCAAGGTAGCATCCCAGCACCAGACGAACCCAAACCGCCGTGTTGAGGCGTTTGTGACCACGTCAGCGCAGAGCATACTTTCGGCAAAATGCCCAAAGCGGACGGAGAGTGCAGAAGAAGAAAAAAGTGCAGGATAAAGACAGGTGGTCGCAAGCGCCCTCCTGCCGGACGAACATCGCCCCGTAGAGCGGGTCGGGGGCTTTTGGTAGGTGGTCGGAAATTCCCGGTTTTGCTGCGAGAGGTGGTCGGGATAGTAACAAAGTCAACAGTACCAATGGGTACAGCCACTTTTTAGGTGGCTGTACCGGGTGGTCTACACCAACGAAGGAGGTCAATATGACCAAAAAGCAATCTCAAACAGAGTTCAAACGAGAAACGAAAGAACGAATCCCAGTGTGGATGTACCCGTCTACGCTGGCGATGATGGACGGCGCGATCCAGCAGGCAAACTGCAAGAGCAGAAGCGAATTTCTGGAGGAAGCCGCAAAATATTACGCCGGATATGTTTCCGCAGAAAATGCGGTCCAATATCTGCCGCCAATGCTGGTGTCCGCGTTCAAAGGCACGGTGCATACCAGCGAGAACCATATCAGCCGTCTGCTGTTCAAGCTGGCGGTGGAAATGGACATCGTGATGAATATCCTGGCTGCTGAAATCAATGCCAGTCCGGAGGTGATAGAGAAAGTACGCGGCAGATGCATTCAAAACGTCAAAAAGACTTGCGGATACATCTCGTTTCGGGATGCGGCGGAGTACCAGTACAGGCCACCAGAGGATGATGAAGATGAATAAGTCCAGCTACAAAGCCTACGATGATCTGCCCTTGATGCTGTCGGTACCGGAGGTTGCAAAGGTTCTGGGCATCAGCCGGGCCGGGGCCTACGAGCTGGCGCGCAGCAGAGAGTTTCCCTCCATGAAAGTCGGCAGCAGGATCATCATTCCGAAGGACAAATTCCTTCTCTGGATCGAAAAGCAGTGCGGAGAGGGCTGGCACCCTCCCCGTGGGACAGGGGAAATGTATGAATAGAACACCCCAATCAATTTGATAACAAACTGATAACTCTGCCGTCCCGCGCTGGATATTGAGGCCAGCATACGGTATTGTGTGTCGCTGAAAGGAGGCGCTGCACAATGGCAAAACGCAGAGCAAACGGAGAAGGGAACATCCGCAAACGCAAGGACGGTCGCTGGGAAGGCCGCTACACTGCGGTCTACGACCCAGCCACCGGCAAGCGGATCACCAAGAATGTCCTGGGCAAGACCCAGGCAGAGGTCAAGGAGAAATTGGCAAAGGCCATCGCGGACAGCCAGCAGCTGGATGTCACCAAGACGAACAACTATACGGTGACGACCTGACTCACCACATGGTACGAGGTCTACGCCGAACCCCGGCTCCGTCCCAACACAAAATCGTATTATCAGAACTACATCAACAACCACATCATCCCCGGCATCGGCAGTATCAAACTGGAGAAACTGACGACTATCCAGATCCAGCGGTTCTACAACAAACTTCAGAAAAGCGGGCGTGTCCAGCGTGACAACCAAGTTGAGCTGAGGGACAAAAGCCTCAGTCCTCGAGTAGTACGCGGCGTCCACACCCTCCTGAGCAACTGCCTAGAGCAAGCGGTAGCCGAGCGGCTGATCCTGGTAAACCCTGCCAAGGGTTGCAAATTGCCAAAGCTGGAGAAAAAGGAAATGCAGATCCTCCCGCAAGAGAAAATCGGCCTTTACCTGGCCGAAGCTGACCGCCGGGGACTCCTTGCCCTGTTCTACCTGGAACTAACCACTGGCCTCCGTCGAGGCGAACTGCTGGCTCTGCTCTGGATTGACCTGGACGCAGAAGCACGGACGATCTCTGTCACCAAGCAGGTCAACCGGATCAACGGCGAACTGGTCGTCAGTCAGCCTAAGACGCAAAATTCTGTCCGCACGCTGGCGATCCCGCAGCAGGCGGTAGACCTGTTAGTAGAGGAGCACCGAAAGCATCCGAGTAATCAATATATGTTTCCCTCACCTAAAACCGGCACCATGTACGACCCCGACGCCTTCCGCCGTATCCACGACAAAATACTGAAAGCCATCGGTGCGGAGCCCGTCCGCTTCCACGACATGAGGCACCTTTTCGCCACCCTGTCCCTTAAGAACGGCGTGGATGTGAAAACCCTCTCTGGAGCCCTGGGCCACTATTCCGCAGGTTTCACCCTCAACACCTACACCCATGCCACAGCCCAGATGAAGCAGGACGCGGCGGACACCATCGGCGCGGTCATCAGCCAAGCGATGTAACAAAAATATTTTCGAAAAAAGGCAGCACCGGACGAGAAAATCCCGTCCGGTGCTGCTCTGTCCTATCCAAGTCTATCCCCGTGTGGGTCAGCGCGTGGGTCACACCAGAAGCCAAAAAATAAACGCACCTGAAAAGTACTGAAAACAGAAGAAACCCCGTCAAATC
>OFFT01001937.1_pt1 | contig 11469 bp, 10 predicted proteins | sample 1521581 | NCBI WGS metagenome assembly OFFT01 (sample SAMEA3504084, study PRJEB24116) | mouse gut metagenome | biome: mouse gut; feature: mouse-associated habitat; material: faeces | place: Denmark | collected 2011
TGGATAATAAATTTATTTTACAAATTAGAATTTGAATGTGAGGAAAAATATATATGTTACAAAAATAATAGAGAAAATTGGAAATATTAAAATGCTAGCACAATAAATAGATGAATTATGTAACAAAATAGATATTCATTAGTTTTGTGCTAATAATGAAAAAGTAATGTTGACGTTTAAAAAGGGATTAAGAAAAGTTTAGTATAAATTACAATTTATAAAGGAGAACAAATGTTAAAAGAATTATTAGATTATTTAGAAGATAAAAAAGTGGTAATTTTAGGATTTGGACTAGAAGGAGAATCTAGTTATAAATTTTTAAGAAAAAACTTTCCAGAAAAACAACTATTTATAGCAGATAAAAACATTAAGTTATTGGATAATAAAATAGAATTAATGGAAGATCCATATTTAGAAGTATCATTAGGAGAAGATTATCTTAATGGTATTGAAAAATATGATTTAATATTAAAAGCTCCTGGAATATCTTTAAAAAATATAGATATTTCAAAATTCGAAAATAAGATTGTAAGTCAATTAGAACTTTTTTTAAAATTTTTTAATATATTTACTATAGGTATAACTGGGACAAAAGGAAAAAGTACAACAAGCTCATTAATGTATAAAATTTTAGTAGATCAAAATAAAGATGTATATCTATTAGGGAATATAGGAGAACCAATTTTTAATGATATAGAAAAATTTTCAAAAGACACTATTGCTGTAATTGAAATTTCTTCTCATGCACTAGAATTTATTAAACATTCTACTAAAGTAGCTATTATTTTGGATATATATGAAGAACATTTAGACCATTATAAATCATTAGAAAAATACATTGAAGCGAAGTTTAACATAGCAAAATATCAAAAAGAATCTGATTTTTTGATTTATAATTTTGATAATAAGCTTATGAATGAATACAAATTTAATTATAAAGAAAATGATTTTGCAGTTTCTATTAACGAAGAACCAAAAACTAAAAATAAGGTATTTATAAAAAATAACTTCATATATTGTAATAATGAAAAAACTATGAATGTAGATGAGAAAATTAATTTAAAAGGAATATTAAACATTAATAATATAATGTTTATTCTTGCTGTTTGTTATATATTAAAGTTAGATATTATAAATGCAATAAATTCAATAAAAGAATTTAAACCATTGGAGCATAGAATGGAGTTTGTTGGGAATATAGATGGAATTGATTATTATAATAATTCTATAGCAACTATTCCAGAATCTACAATTGAGGCTGTAAATTCCATTAAAAATGTTAATACATTAATTGTAGGAGGAAAAGATAGAGGAGTAAAATTAGAGAAACTTATAGAATTTTTGAAAAAAAGTGATATTGATAATATTATATGTTTGCCTAAAACAGGAGAATATATTGAGAGAGATTTAAAAGAATCTGATAAAAAAGTATATTTTACTACGGAATTAGAAGAAGCAGTGAAAATTGCAAAAAAAGTAACTAAAAAAGGAATGGTTTGTTTATTATCTCCTGCAGCTTCAAGTTATGGATATTTTAAAAATTTTGAAGAAAGAGGAAATTTATTTAAAAAATATTTAAATAATAAAGAACTTTAATATAAATTTTGAAAGATATAAGTTCACAAATAAATTTACATAAGTTCAAAAAGATAATGTGGATTTTATATTGATAAAAAACGATGTATATATAGGGAAATAAACATAGTAAATATCTAAAAAATAAATAAAATTGGAAAAATATCCAATTTTATGTAGACAACAGAAGATAATTATGGTATACTATAATTGTTTTTAGTGAAAAACGAGAAAAGATAAACATTATAAGAGGAATACAGTAGATAAATATTAAGGAGGAAACGAAATTGAATACAAATTATTCAGAAAACAATCACTTAGTATTAGTAGGTAAAATAGTAAGTGAAAAAAATTACAGTCATGAAATTTATGGAGAAAAATTTTATGTTTTTAATCTAGAGGTAGTTAGATTAAGTTCAACTGTTGATATTATACCTATTACAGTGTCTGAAAGATTGTTAACAACACTAGATTTAGAAATTGGAAAAAAAGTAAGAGTTGAAGGACAATTTAGATCTTATAATAATTATGAAAATGAAAGAAACAGATTAATCTTAACAGTTTTTGCAAAAGAAATTGTTGAACAAGATAACTCAGAAGAAAACAAAGAAGAAGTAACAAACGAAGTTACTTTAATAGGATATGTTTGTAAAAAACCTATATACAGACAAACACCTTTTGGAAGAGAAATTGCAGATATGTTATTAGCAGTTAATAGAGCATATAATAAATCAGATTACATACCAAGTATAGCTTGGGGAAGAAATGCTAGATTTTGCCAAAATATGGAAGTTGGAACTGAAGTAAAAATAACAGGTAGAGTTCAATCTAGAAATTATGAAAAGAAATATGAAGATGGAACAGTAGAAACAAGAGTTGCGTATGAAGTTTCAATTGCTAGTATGGAAATAGCTAGTGAAGAAAATGAAGAAAATGAAGAGCAAACTGAAGAAGTTGTTTAAGATATAAATTAATTTATATAAATTTTAGCAAATTATATACGTCTATGTGCTAACAGAGGTTAGTATGTAGACGTATTCTTTTTACATACTATATATTGACAATTTTCGACTTTGAGAGATATAATAACAAAGTATGCGTATATATATAAAATATGGATACAATAAAAGTAATACATATACATAATATAATATATTAAGTGTAAATGTATTTGAATTTGAGGTGAATAAATTGAGTGTACTAATATCAATTATAAAATTATTTGCTGGTGTAGCATTATTAATTTATGGAATGAAAATTTTGAGTGCAAACTTAAAAAAAATATCTGGTGGAAAATTAGAAAAATTCCTTGTATCTGCTACGGATAATATGTTTAAAGGAGTATTAACTGGTATACTAATTACAGTAGCTACTCAAAGTTCATCAGCAACAACAGTAATAGTGGTTGGATTAGTAAATTCCAATATTTTAAAATTAAAAAATGCAATTCCAATAATAATGGGAGCCAATATAGGTACTACTATAACTTCACAACTTTTAAGACTTACAAGTTTAGATAGTAATAGTTGGATAACATTATTTACTCCAGAAGTATTAGCACCAATATTAATACTAGTAGGCGTATTAATAATGGAACTTCTAAAAAATAAAAAAGCTACTAATATTGGGGAAATGATAATGGGGCTTGGCTTATTATTTACTGGAATGATAACAATGGTTGATATTGCTAGCGGATTTAGTAATTTACCTATATTATCAGAAATCTTATTAAAATTATCAAATCCAATTTTAGGAGTAGTAGCAGGAGCAATTGTTACAATGATTGTACAAAGTTCAGCTGCCACAGTAGGCATTGTCTACTACAGGAATAATAACTTATTCTACTACAATACCTATAATATTAGGTCAAAATATTGGAACATGTTTCACATCAATATTAGCGAGTATTGGTGGCTCAAAAAATGCAAAGAGAGCAGCAGGAGTGCATTTGTATTTTAATTTAATAGGAACAATAATATTTTTACTAGGCATATACACATATCAATCTTTTATTGGATTTTCATTTTGGAATAGTAGTATAGATATGGGACAAATTGCTAACTTCCATACTGTTTTTAATGTAGTATCAACAATAATATTATTCCCATTTGTTAATCAACTTGAAAAATTAACAATGATTACTATAAGAGATAAAAAGTTAAAAGATGATGATGACGATGATGATGAAAGTGATTATTTATCTGTATTAAATGTTTTAGATGAAAGATTTTTAAATATTCCCAATATAGCTATTACCAATAGTACTAGTGTTATAGAAAAAATGGGAGAACTGTCAGAGAAGAATTTTAGAAAATCAATGATTTTATTAAAAAAGTTTGAAAATAAAAGAATAGAAAAAATGCAAGAAAGAGAAGATGCTGTAGATAAACTAGATGCAAAGCTTACCGAGTTTTTAGTTAAATTAGGAAGTTTAGATTTACCAGAACAAGAAAGTATAACTGTTACATCATTACTAAAAACTGGAACTGAATTTGAGAAAATATCAGACTATGGTTATAAGTTTTCTAAAATAGTAGAAGACATGCATGAAAAAAAGGTTAAACTTTCTGATTTTGCATATGGAGAGTTAGAAAAAATATATAATATAACTGAAGATACAATATTAAATACAATAAAGGCGTTTAAAGAAAAAGATAAAAATCTTATAGTTGAGATTGAAGCATTAAAAGAATTAGCTGAATTACAAAAAGAAAAGTGTAAAAACACACATATTCAAAGGCTAAAAGAAAGAAAATGTAATGTAGAAAGTGGAATAGCATTTTTAGAGATTTTAACTATATGTGAAAAAATTATAGATCATTGTTCAAATATATCTGTTTCCACTTTAAATTATATGACTAATGAAGATTTTGTAACAAAGCAAGAGTTTTTTAAGAAAATTTACGAAACTGAAAATGAATTGTTGAAAAATAAATTAAATGAATGCAGTCATAGATATTCAATTTAAAAAATATAGAAACCAACATATTTTTTATGTTGGTTTTTTATATTTTTTTTATAAACTATATATTTTTTTAAAAAGATTTGATATAATTCAAAATAATCTATAATTGCAAGGAGTTATTACGGAAATGGAAAAAGAAGAAAATTTTGAAAATGAAAATCTTAATATAGAACAGAAAGAAAATAATGCAAATGAAAATTCTAATGAAATAAATATTGAATGTACTAAAGAAAATGAAAATTCTAATTCAGAAAATATCAAAGATAATGAAGAAAGTGAAAATATAACAGAAAAAGAAGATGAAAAATTAGTGGCAAAACAAAATACAATAAGAAATATAATATTTCATATTGTAGCAATAATATGTATTGCGATATTCTGTTCAGCAGAAGCACCAAAAACTTTACAAAATGACACTTTTTATACAATTCCAATAGGAGAATATATATATAATAATGGTGTATCAGATTTAACAACAGATAATTTTTCATGGCATGAACTACCATATACTTATCCACATTGGTTATATGATTTAATGATGTTTGTAATATATAATTCATTTGGACAACTTGGAATTTATGTTTCAACAATGGTATTGGCTTCAATTTTAGGTATTTCAATTTATGGATTAAGTAATAAAAAATCTAAAAATAAAGTTGTATCTTTTGCTATTGCCATAGGATCTATTTACTTAATGAGATCTTTTATTGCAGCAAGAGCGCAATTATTAACTTTCATTTTATTTGTATGGACTGTATATTTTATTGAAAAATTATTAGAAAAAGGAAGACTTAGATATGCAATACCTTTAATAATAATTCCATTATTAATTGCTAATTTACATTGTGCAGTATTCCCATTCTATTTTGTTTTATTTTTACCATATATAGGAGAATATTTATTATCTGTTTTTGTAGACTTAGATATAGATTTAAGAATTTTTACTAGAATAATAAAAATATTCAAAAAATTAAGTAGAAAAGAAGAAGTAAAAGAAAAATATTCTAAAAGAATAGAAAAATTACAATTCGTTAGAAGTGAAAGAAAGAGAAAAAGAAATATTATTAGAGAAAATCCTTATAAAATAAAAGGGCAAAAAAATCATATAGTTTTATTACTTATTGCTATAATGATAATAGCTTTTGGTACAGGTATTTTAAATCCTGCAGGAGATGGAGCATACACATATCTTGTTAAAACAATGAATGGTAATACAATGGATTCAATAAATGAGCATTTACCATTAACTTTAGTAGATAATTATGAATTTGCTATATCAATAGTACTATTCTTGTTAATTTTAATTTTTACAGATACCAAAATTAGATTACATGATTTATTTATGCTTGTAGGATTAACTATATTATCATTTTATTCTAGAAGACAAGTATCAATTTTTGCAATAATCTGTGGTCCAATTTTAGCAATGCTAATTGGAAAAATGATTGAGAAATATGATAGAGAAACCTTTATAAAAATAGAAAAATTTATTTCAGGATGGTTTGGATCAATTGTAATTACATGTCTTTTTATAATATTAGGAACAAATATAATAAAGCCACATTTAAGAAGTGACTACATAGATAAAACTTCATATCCTGTAGAGGCTTCAGATTGGATTTTAAGCAATTTAAATGTAAATAATATAAAAATATATAATGAATATAATTATGGAAGTTATTTGTTGTTTAGAGGCATACCAGTATTTATAGATTCTAGATGTGATTTATATTCACCAGAATTTAATGAAGACAAAGAAAATGGAAAAGATGGTAGAGATATTTTTGCAGATGCTTTAAATATTCCTTCTCTTTCTGTTAATTATGAAAATAAATTTGAAGAATATGGAGTAACACATGTTATTTTATATTCAAATGCAAAACTTGCAATGGTATTAGAAAACGATTCTAATTATAAACAAATTTATAATGAAGGTAATTTTAAAATTTTTGAAAGATTATCAACAAATGAAAAATAGCTAAAGTTATAATTAGCGGAGGTATTAATGAAAAATAAAATAATAAAATTATTAATAATTGTTGTCATATTATTAATTATAATTGATCAAGCTAGTAAAATAATTATTAGTAATATATTGAAAAATGGACCAATCGGAAATGAAACTTTTGGCTTTGAAATTATTTCAAATACAGGAATGGCTCTAGGCTTTAATGATGGTAATAATAATAAAAATATTGTTGTAACAATTTTTATATTGTTAATAATTGCAACTTTTATAAAAAACCAAATAGAAAGAATTGATAATAAAACTGCAATTGCTCTTTCACTCACAATTGCAGGTGGAGTTAGTAATTTAATTGATAGAATAGTTAGAAAAGGTGTATTTGATTTTATAAGAATATATAAAATTACTTTCAATTTAGCTGATGCATTTGTTGTAATTGGCTGGATTTTGCTAATAATTTTATTAATAAAATATTCAAAGAAAAAAATAGAGGTGTAAAGTTTTGCGTAATACAGTTAGAATATTGGGAATAGATATTGATAATATTAATATTGAAGAGGCTGGAAATATAACTAAAAATTTAATAAAAACTAGTAATAAAAACTGCAAAATAATAGTTGCTCCAAATACGGAGTTTATTATGATGGCTCAAAAGGACAAAGAATTTTTTAATATTTTGAGAAATGCTGAACTTGCTACTCCAGATAGTGTTGGAGTTATGATAGGCGGAAAAAAACAAAATAAACCATTTAAACAAAGAATTCCAGGACAAGCATATTTTAGAAAAATATTAGAAATGGGAGAAAAGGAAAAGTGGACATTTTATCTTTTAGGTGGAAAAGGAGATGTACCAAAGTTAGCAGTAGAGAATGTAAAAAAACTTTATCCTAATGTAAATATTGTTGGTTATCATGAAGGTTTTTTTGAAGAAGATACTGAAGAAGATGTAATTAATGAAATTAATAGATTAAATCCTAATGTACTATTTGTTGCAATGGGAGCACCATTGCAAGAAAAATGGATATCTAAACATAAAAATGAACTTAAGGTTGATGTTGCTGCAGGTCAAGGAGGAACATTTGATTATGAAGCAGGAAGAATAAAAAGAGCTCCTAGACCTATTCAAAAATTAGGAATAGAATGGCTTTGGAGATTAATTTTACAACCTTCTAGAATTTTTAGAATGCTAGTTCTTCCACTTTATCTTATAAAAATTACTTTTACTAATGATATTACAAAAGGTAAATTTGATTAAATAAGTTATACAAAGTAAAATCAAGTTATTAAAAAAATTTAAATATTAAAATTAGGCTATTTGTATAAAATAGTAAAATTTACTGGATTTTCTATCTTATATATGTCTAAGAATAATTGTAAAATAGAAAAGTGAGCTTATAAATGAGGTAAAAAAGGAGTTTAAAATTGGAAAAAAATACATATATTATTGATGAATTAAATAAAGATTTAGTTGGATTAAGAATAGACAAAGCCATAAGTATAAAAGAAAAAGATTTTTCTAGATCTGCTATTCAAAGAATGATTGAAGAAGGAAATATATTAGTAAATAATCAACCTACCAAAGTTTCATATAAAATTTTATTAGAAGATAAAATTACTATTATAAAACAGGAACCTAAAGAAATAGAACTAAAACCAGAAGATATTCCTTTAGATATTGTTTATGAAGATAATGATATTTTAGTTGTAAATAAACAAAAAGGACTAGTTGTTCATCCTGGAAATGGAAATCCAGATGGAACATTAGTTAATGCAATTATGAATAAATGTAAAGATTCTTTGTCTGGAATTGGAGGAGAAATTAGACCTGGAATTGTTCATAGAATTGATAAAGATACTTCAGGACTGTTAATTATTGCAAAAAATGATAAAGCTCATATTAATATGAGTGAACAAATAAAGAATCATGAAGTTAAAAAGACTTATATTGCTTTAGTAAGAGGAAAAACAAAAGAGAATAAAGCAACTATAGATATGCCAATTGCAAGAAGTAATAAGGATAGAACAAAAATGGCAGTTTCAAAAGATGGTAAACAAGCAATTACGCATTTTGAAGTAATAGAAAGATTTGAGAACTATACTTTACTAAAAATAAATATTGAAACTGGTAGAACACATCAAATAAGAGTTCATTTATCACAGATTGGTTATCCAATTGTTGGTGATTTTGTATATTCAAATGGGAAAAATCCATTTAATGTCCAAGGTCAAATGCTTCATAGTTTTAGATTAGAATTTAATCATCCAATTACAGGAAAAGAAATGCAATTGGAGGCAAAATTGCCAGAATATTTTGATGATGTTTTGAAAAAATTAAGAAAGGGAGAATTTTAGAATTCTTTAAAGTAAAATGGAAGAAGAAATAAGACTTCAAAAATTTTTATCAGGAGTACGGAATTGCATCTCGTAGAAAATGTGAAGAATTAATTGAAAATGGTAAAGTAAAAGTTAATGGTAAAATAGCTACTTTAGGGACAAAAATTATTCCAGAAAAAGATATAGTTGAGTATAATGGAAATGTTATAAGAAATTCAAAAAAGGAATATAAATATATATTATTAAATAAACCTATTGGAGTTGTTACAACTGTTAATGATCAATTTAGCAGAGAAACAGTTCTTGATCTAGTAAAAGTGAAAGAAAGAATAGTCCCTGTTGGAAGATTAGATATGTACACATCAGGTGCTTTAATTTTAACTGATGATGGAGATTTTGTTTATAAAGTAACACATCCAAAACATGAAATTACTAAAACATATACTGTTACATTGTCTGGTATTGTTACAAATGAAGATATAGACAAGTTAGAAAAAGGGGTTAAAATAGATGATTCATATATAACCAAACCTGCTAATGCGAGAATAATGAAAATAGATAAAGAAAAAAATTTTTCACGTGTTGAGATTACAATTCATGAAGGTAAAAATAGACAAGTTAGAAAAATGTGTGAGGCAATTAGTAAAAAAGTTTTAGCATTACATAGAGCTAAAATTGGCAATATTGGTGTAAAAGATTTAAAATTAGGAAAATGGAGATATTTAACTAAAGAAGAAGTAAGACAAATATTAAAGTAATATAAAAGTAAATATAAATATAAAAATACGAAAGAGGATAAAATATGGAATATCAAAAATTTATTCCAGAAGGATGGATGAGTACAAAAGATGAATTAAATGTTAATTCAATTCATATAGCTTTTAATAATGGAAATATATTACAAGGAAAAGTTTCAAAATGTGATTCTAATTGTAATTTACATGTAGACTTAGGAAATAATATAAAAGGAATTATTCCTAGAAATGAATTTGCAGCTATAAATACTGATGAATTTGGATTTTGCAATCCGAATATTTATAAAAATAAAGTAAATAATTTTGTTCAATTTAAAATAAAAGAAATATATAATGATGAAAATGTTTTACTATCTAGAAAAAAAGTTCAACAAGAAGCTTTAGAATGGGTAAAAAATGATTTAAATGTAGGAGATGTTGTAAAAGGAATTATTAAAAACATTAGAAAATTTGGAGTATTTGTTGAAATAGGTGGAGGAATTGTAGGGCTTTTACATATAGAAGATATTTCTGTTTCGAGAATTAAATCTCCTGAGGAAAGATTTTCTATTGGACAAAAAATTAATGTTATGATAAAATCTATAGATAAGCAAAACAATAAAATTGTTTTAACTTATAAAGAACTACTAGGAAATTGGGAAGAAAATATTAAAGAATACAATGAAAAGACTATTGTTGAAGGAATTGTTAAAGAAACAGATAAATTCAAGAATGGAATTTTCATTGAATTAAAACCTAATTTAGTAGGACTTGCAGAGTATAAAGAAGGCTTAAAATATGGACAAAAAGTAAATGTCTATATAAAAAAAATTATTAATGACAGGAAGAAAATTAAGCTTTTGATAGTTTAATTTGTAAATTAAAATTAAGGAGGGTATTAAAAATGGTAGAAGACAAAGAAATTAAAACTACCGTTTCTCCATTCGCTATTAGAGAAGGAGAAATAAAAACATTTGATGGCAAAGATGGATATGTATCTATAAATCAAATTATCCATAAAATTAATCTTGGTCATATTACAGATGTGCATTTCAAAATACTAGATTTAGTAAATGAATTTGAATTTTTAACTTCAAGACAAATTTATCAAATACTTAAGTTTAAAGGAGAGGATATTAAATCTCAAGATAAACTAAACACTAAATTAGAACAACTAGTAAAAACAAAAATTTTAACTAGATATTACTTTACTTCAGAAGAAGGTAAGGGTATATATAGAGTTTATTGTATGGAAAAAATGGGAAAATATTTACTAACTTCTAAAGAAGTTGAATGTAAATGGCAACCTACAGATAATACAAAACCAGTATCTTTAATAAAGAAAAGATTAGCTGGAAACCAAGTAATTATTGCATATATGAGAAAAGCTAAAAACTTTAACGGATATAAAGTAAAAACAGCAATTACTGCTAAAATGAATGGTAAAACATTTAAAGGTCATGGAGAAGTAAAAATTGCAAAAGGTGGAAAAGCTTTAAGTATGATATTTGAATGTATTAGAAGAGAAGATGATTGGAAAGCAAAATTTGTAGATAGAATGAAATTATATAAAGACTTCTTAGAGAATTTTGTTCCATTTGATTCTGGATTTGAAACAAGACCACAATTAATTTTAGTTTGTGAAGATGATAAACATATGGTTGAAACATTTAAAGAGGTAGTAAAAAATGGATTGCAATTTGAAAAAATAAAAATTTATTATACAAAAAGACAGCCATTCCAAATAATTGTAAAAAATGAAGAAGACTCTTTAATACAAAATGCTAAATTTGCTATTAAAGAAATAATAATAGAAGAGCAAGAAAAACACTATTCAAATCCAACAGATGAAGAAGGAAATGTTTTAGGAACAGAAGAAACTATAGATGGAGAGA
>OFFT01001941.1_pt1 | contig 11454 bp, 10 predicted proteins | sample 1521581 | NCBI WGS metagenome assembly OFFT01 (sample SAMEA3504084, study PRJEB24116) | mouse gut metagenome | biome: mouse gut; feature: mouse-associated habitat; material: faeces | place: Denmark | collected 2011
CATCCGCCGCTGCGGAAAGTCGGTACTGCTGTTTGACTTGTTCTATGAGTACCTTCTCTCACAGGGAGTTCAGGAAGACCATATCATAAAAATCGAATTGGACCAGAGACGTTACTATAAGTTCAGAAATCCCATTACACTTTGTGAATATGTTGAGGTCCTTGTTGCGGAAAAGAAAGATGATTCCATTGCAATCTGATAGACCTGCTGCTTGGCCGTATAGAATTGTTTTAATGGACAAACCAAGCTGAATACCGTAAATACCATTTAGGAGTAGTCCCTTCGGGGCCACTCCTACTTTTATATCTTTTCGCACCGTCCGCCGCATTCTTGCATCGTTTGCGCCGCAACTTTCTGGCGGGTTTGCCAATCCGCTTTTTACAGCTCCTCCAAAAGCGCCCCGCTTTGGCGGCTGTAGGCCCGGACATGCCCGTCTTCGCATAAGAGATAGAGGGTATCCCCTATAAACGTAGCCCGCATCCGCATATAACCGCCGTCTTCCCCTTCCATATCCAGCTCCATCTTCTTTACAAAGGCACCGTTTTCGTAGGAAAACACCAAATACCGTCTCCAATAGTTTCCGTTGTCACTGCCGTCCGCGGAAAACCCGATGAGATTTTCCTCTACGTCGATGAGGACTTCCCGGTGGTTGTAAAGGGCCTCGCTGTAATTATAATTTTCCAGGCGGAAGCGGGCTTCTTCCTTCACGTCCGCCGGATCGGCCAGGTCAAACATGGAAAGCTTCATACCCTGCTGCTGTCCCGTGTCCTCATCTGCCTCCATGCCGATGCCCAGAAGCCGGTTCTCCCCATACCCGTGGAGATAATCGGAAAACCCGCTCACTTTCAGCTCTCCCAGAACCTTTGGCTGTTCCGGGTTGGAAAGATCCACGGCAAAAAGAGGATCCGTCCGGCGGAAGGTGACAAAGTATCCCGTATCCCCCAGGAACCGGGCGGAATAGATGCTCTCATTTTCCGCCAATCCCTCTATCTTTCCTTTGAGAACCAGATTCTCTCCCAGAATATATAAACCGTTGCTCTCTTTTACCTGCCCGTAATCATAGCCCAGCTCCTCTCCGGTCCGGTCGTCCGTAACTTTCTTGGCCTCATACTCCTGCACCGTAGTCACCAGGCGGAGATTTCCCTCGTATTCATCCATAGAAAAACTGCTGTCCAGCCTTCCGGGAACCTCCCCCCGGGCCTGGCCGTAAAACCGCCCTTTCAGATAGGAAAAGCGCAGCAGCTCCGTCCAATCCGCCGTCTTCCCCTCCCGGGGAGCCGGATTTTCATAAACGGAACGGTAGCTGGCCAGGTAAATATTGCGCTCACTCACATAGTAAGTTCCGCTGCCCATAAGTACTGCCCGGGTATCCACAAATTCATAGGGATTTTGCAGATCGATGGATACCAGAACCAGGAAGCTGTCCCCAGTCTGCTCCGGCGGGCAGTAAATCTTTCCTGCCTCCATGCGTTTCCCGTCCAGGGTGGGAATGTAGGCATCGTAATCCTCCTTTCCTTCTCCGGGCGCTGCCGTAAAATGGCTGATTCCGTAAAAATACCCTTCCGAAATCCGGGAGGACTCGCTGCCTCCCTGCAGGGTAAAGGTCTTGAGCTTTTCCGGCTTCTCCCGGTCCCGTATATCGTAAATGCGGATTTCGTGATACTGTTCCGGCATATAGGCCAGGTCATAGACAGCTTCTTTGCCTTTATCCTGCAGGGGAACGGCTCCCGCAGAATCGTAATATTTATCCTCTATGGTAATCAGGAGATTTTCCCACACGTAAAACTCTTTCACACTCTCAAAACCATCCAGATATGCCGTTTCCCTAAGGCCGTCCTTTGTATCCAGGATTTGAATGCCCGTACCCCATACCTCTTCTTTCATACTCTTCTGCCGCTGTACAACCTGATAGAGGTATCTTCCGTCATTTTGAATCCGGTCCGCTTCCGCCACGGTCTCCACCTGTACGTTGGTTTTTCCGAAAGCCTCCTTCCTGCTATTCTCCCTCACGCTGTCTTTCCGAACAAAGGATGCCTCGGCCTTCATCTCCGTTTCAGCCACATCATACCGATCTGCCTCATCCGCACCCATAGACAGTTCCTGCCAGCTCTGGGACAGCCTCTCATAAATCTCCTCATATGTCTTCTCCGGGCTCCCCAAAAGCTCCCGCTCTTCCTCCGGCCATGCCTCCCATCGGGAAATCACTGCTTCCATATCTGCTGCGGAAATCCCAGGCGCTTCCTCCCTGGCCGGAGCCAAAAGCCCCAGCCGCTCCATCCGGAGCAGGGCCCCGCCAATCAGGCAGACGCAGGCTGCTCCCGCCAAAGCCGGATACAGCCTTCCCCGCAGGAAAAACCGCTTTCTCTCATGCTCCTTTAAGCTTTCCTCCATCCGCTCCGGTTCCAGGCTCTTGGGAATGCAAAGTTTTTCCCCGTCTCTTCGGATCTCTTCCAGAACGATTTTCTCCGCTTTTCTCTCTCTCATCTCCGCACCTCCTGCCTGAGCTCCAGCTCCAGTTTCTTTAACGCCCTCCGATATTTGGAACGGACGGTACTGTGATTCTTCTTTAACATCCGGGCTATCTCCTGGCTCTTATAGCCGCCGAAAACGGTCAGAACTACAATCAGGCGCTCCTCCTTCGAAAGACTGCCCAAAAGCTCCCGCACCTGGGTCCCTGCCGACAACTCCGGTTCATAAAAACCCTCCGGGCTCTCTGCCGCTGCTTCCGTCCGCCTGTTCTTTCTAAAATGCTTCCGGCAGCAGTTCGTCAGAATGCGGAAAATCCAGACCCGGAAAGCCTCTTCTTCCCGCAGCTTTCCGAAATTCTCGTAAGCTGCCAGAACTGCCTCCTGCACCAGATCCTCTGCATCTGCGGCATTACCCACATAATAGTATGCAAGACGGTACAAATCTTTGTATACCGTCCGGTATAGTTCCATAAACCGCTCCATCTTTTTACCTCACCCGGGGAATAAAATGTACTTCTATTTATATAGAGTCGCACAAGAGGGAAAATGTTGCAAGGAATTTTGTGAAATAGGATAATTGTGCTGCTTTATATAAAGGGGAAAGCTATATCTTTTAAGAGAGAGCTGCGTTTCCGCAAAAAAAACAAAAACAGCTGCAAGCCATCAAAATGCAATGACTTGCAGCTGTTTTATTTGCGCCGTACCTTATAAGATCCTTAAATCGCCTTGGCATGCTCCAAAAGGTATTTCTCCGCCTCTGTATTCCACAGGCCGTTGGTCTTGGAAACCAGCTTATGAAGCTCGGCAAACATGGGATCCTCTTTTCCCTTCTCCTCAAAATCCGCAATGGCAGTTAAGGGCAGGGAAATGTGGGTGTAAATCAGCTTCTTGCCGCCGGGAACCTTGGGCAGATTCAGGGTCGTCTCCCTAGCCACATCAAGGCCGCCGATATGGGTTACCAGGATGGCCGGATCAAGCTTTCCCTGTCCCATCATGGTCAGGCACTCTTTCATATCATCCGTATTGCCGCCGGAGGTTCCCACTACATGGGTTCCTGCATAATGCACGTTGTAGAAATTGAATTTCGCAGAAAATTCCGGGTTAGAGGGGCCTGCGAAGAAGTTCAGGCAGCCGTCCTGGGCCAGAATGCTGTCCGCCAGCTCTACCACCGGAGCTACGGGTGCAAAACAGAGCACATCATCGTATCCTTCCCCGTCCGTGAAATCCATCATACATTTATGCTGGTCCTCCACCTTTCCGGTGTTCACGTATACCAGCTTGATTCCCTTTTTCGCTGCCTCTTCGGGAGAGAGAATCTGCTCTGCACGGGCCAGTCTCGCATCGTCGATATCCGTTACGATCAGAAGGGAAGGATTGCGATCGCAATGAATGATATAGTCAATGGCTGCCAGTCCCATGGGGCCTACACCTGCCAGGATTGCCATCTTGCCGCCCTCTTTGATTCCCATATCATGCTCGTATTTTCCTCTGGTCACATGATACATAGCGTGGAAGGTTCCGGCCACGCAGGACAGAGGCTCAGAGAGGGATCCGCCGAAGTAGTTCTCACTGTCAAAGTGCAGAAGGCATCCCATCTCCATTACCTGGCTGGGAATGATAATATAAGTAGCGTCTCCGCCGATATACTGGAAAGAGTAGCCCGGAGCGTCCAGGGTGCCCTTGTAGTTCAGGGCCGGCTGAATGGAGAACTTCTCCCCTTCTTTGAACTCATGAGCCCACTTAGAGCCCACCTTCACCAGCTCGCCGCAGAACTCATGTCCGATGATAACCGGATTCTCCGCCACATTGTCGGGCACGCGCTTGTGATCCTCTCCCTGCATGGCTGCCTTGTAGGAAGACATGCAGATACTGTCGGACACTACCTTTGCCAGGATCTCATCATCCTTCAGTTTCGGGAGATCAAATTCCTCCAGACGCAGATCTTCTTTTCCGTAAAGTCTTAATGCTTTTGTTTTCATATTCCTATCTCCTTATTATAAGTTTGGCAAATGTTTTTCCGTTTCTATTGTTCGTGCCCCGCTATCAGATGCCGGCATTCTTCTTCCGGCAGGTTTTTCTCCTGCCCGACCAGCTTTGCAAGTGTCAGGACTTTGGCGATGGCTTCCGCCGCCTCCATATTATTCATGGCTTCCAGGGCATCCGGTCCCACGGCAATAGCTCCGTGATTCTCCAGAAGGGCCACATCGCTTTTTTTCAGCAGGGGCTTAAGCCCCCGGACGATATCGTCCGTCCCCGGCCGGCCGTAAGGCGCCACCTGAAAGCTTCCGTACTTGAACATCATCTCCGGGTATGCCCGGGTCTCCACCGGCTTTCCGCAGACTGCGTGGGCGGTCAGGTAAGGCGGATGGGCATGGACGATTCCCCCGATATCCTCCCGCATCCGGTAAGTCAGCACATGAAGGCGCAGCTCAGAGGTGGCCTTGTAATTTCCGCCGATCTGATTGCCGTCCTCATCGGTTACGGCAATCATCTCCTCCGTGAGAAAGGCCTTGTTCATGGCGCTGGGCGTCACGTAAATGAGGCCGTTCCTCTTCAGGGAAATGTTGCCCTCCACGGCGTTTAAAAGCTTCTTTTCATCCAGACGCCTGGCGACCAGAAGTACCTCCCGGACAGCGCTGATATCTCCCTGCATGTCTCACTCATCCTTTTCCCGTTCTATCAATTTCCAGGTAGCATCCACCAGATGCTGAAACTGGGGATCCAAAAGCTGCGTGCAGATCATGCTCTGCCGGGAGCTGTTCACATCCTCTCCGGAAATCTCTGTCATATGATAATCCCTGCACAATTTCTGCAGCCTTGTCATCTGCTCCTTCGTGTTGCGGGCCGGCATATAGGTGACGCCGTGAACGCCCTCTTCTTTAAGCATCTCAAAGAGTTCGTCCAGGAAGTCATCTTCAAATTTGGCCGCCTTCTTGTCTCCGGTGACGGAATTGGTCACATCCCCCAAATAGGGATAGCAGAGAATGGCTCCCACTTCATCCGCCAGCTTCACCAGCTCTTTGAAGGAAATGCACTCGTCCGTAGCCGGTATGTAAATCTTTTCTACCAGATCCGCTTTCAAAACGCCCAGCAGATCGTAAACAAAATGGGGATTGGACGGATCGGAAAGCTGGTTTTTCTGTTTTTCCGAAAGGGAAATACCCAGGCTTTTTTCTACAAACTCCCCGCATGCTTCCTTGCCTGCTTTGGCAATGATCTTTTCGCTTAAAGCACAAAGCAGGTGGCGTTCGGTGATGGAACCGCCGTTTTCATACTGGGAAAGCGGTACCACATCCGCGTCAAAGTCAAGGGTAATCCCGGATGCTTCCACCAGGCGGTTGATATTGTCCACCATTTTACGGTTGCGCACATTCCGGCGCTCCCGCAGGGGCGCAAAGGTCTCTTGCAGCTTTGCAAAACCGGAATCGGGTACGCTGTGGATGGCCATATAGGCAATACCCGCCTGATCCGGATTGTTCAGCTTTCTTCCCTCCATCCTTGTCCCCGCAAGGCTTGCCCGGCACTCCATGCCGCAGGTAGTTCCGATCCCGGCAATCTTGCCTGCTTTGCGGAATTCCACCGCCCCTGCAATGCTGTCGTGATCCATGATTCCCGCTGTCTGCAGGCCCTCATCCCTGGCACAGTACACCGCCGCCGTGGGGGAATAGGGTGAGAAAGAATAAATGGTATGAATATGGTTGTTGGCAAACTGGGGTTTTACCTCCGGCTTCTCCTTCTCCTCCCCCAGCACAATGGCCAGGTTCGCCAGACGCTCTTCCGGCGCGGAGGCATTCAAAAGTTTTAACACTTCCTGCCGTTCTACAAATTTGTCCATGAGTGAGCCTCCTAATTCAGCATATTCTGTCCGCCGGTTACCGGACCCGCCTGTCCCGTCTCAAAGCTCTGCTCCACACAGTAGAACAGCGCTTTCGCCACATCTGCCGGCGTACAGCCCCGGTGAATGGGGGATTTGGAGAGATAATAGTCTTTCACATCCTGCACCGTCTCCGCTCCCGGAACTTTGCCTGCATTTAAGTACTGCACGAACAATCCTCTCTCCGGATCGGACCACAGGGGGCCGTCGTAGAAGTTGCCGGGGCAGATGGAATTTACTTTAATCTGGGATCCAATAAGCTCCAGGGCAAAGCTCTGGGTCAGGCCGATGCCGCCGAACTTGCCGCCCGCATAGGCACTGTTGTTCTTGGACCCCTCCAGGCCGGACTTGGAATTGATTTGGATAATATCAAACCACAGATCCCCGTCCGCCTCATGCTGGGCTTTCATAATGGCAGAAGCATACTTGGCCGCGTTAAAGTATCCGATGTAGTTGACCTTTGTAACAAACTCAAAGTCTTTGGTCTCCATTACCTCCAGGCTGCCTGCCTTCAATACGCCTGCGTTGGATACGAAAATATCCAAGCCGCCGAAGTGCTCTACGGTTCCGCAGACCATAGCCTCCATAGATTCTGCGTTGGAAACGTCAACCTTCAGCCCGATGGCCCGCTCTCCCAAAGCCTTCGCAGCCTCTGCAGCCTGGGCCTCATTTAAGTCAGCCAGCACTACGCTTGCGCCTTCCTTGTACATCTCTGTGGCAATGCCAAGTCCGAAGCCCTGGGCTCCTCCTGTGACAACCGCGATTTTTCCGGCCAGACGTCCGGTTGTCTGAGGTCTGTTGTGGATGTTTTTCTTTGCATACTCTTTTGCTTCTGCTAAGTTCATAACTGATTCCTCCTAATTTAGAGTTCCGCCGCCCATTTTTAATGGGTTTTCTTTGTTTTTCAATTTTAGTATAGCACAATTCCAACACAAGTCAATAAAAATCTAACAAAATCAACATCTTTTTTTATCTCTGTGAACGTCTTCTACATAAGCCTGGAAAATCTTCATGCTTTTGGACAAATATTTGCTTTTATGACGTACCAGATAGTATTTTCTCCGCTCCTGCTGATCCCGGATATTTAATTCCCTTAAAGTTCCCTCATTCAGGGAATTGCTCACTAGGATTCTGGGAACGAAAAGAACTCCCAGACCCTTTTTACAGACTTCTATCAAGCTCTGGGTGCTGATGCTTTCCATTCGTATCAAAGGTTTTATCTGATGTTTTTGAAAGAGCTGTTCCGTATAATTCCGGGAGCCGCTGCCCTCCTCCCGCACCAGAAAGGGGACCTTTTCCAGTGCCCGGACGGAAAAATCCTCCGGAAGGGGGAAATCCTTTGCGCAGACGGCCGCCATTCTTTCATCCAGCAGCAATTCTCTCCAAAAGCACTCCGGATTTTCCGGTTCATCCATAATTCCAAAGTCCAGCTCGTTGCAAAGGACCTTCTCTTCAATAACTTTTGAGTTATTGATCAATATCTTCCAGGGAATCTTGGGATTTTTACTGGAAAAATCCTCCATCCATCCAGGCAGGACGCTTCTTCCATAGGAGGCATTCACCCCCACCCTTACCTCCGTCATCTGCCCCCTGTCCCGGATCGCTATCCTGGCTTCCTCAAACTGCCTCGTAATGGAAGCCGCATAACTGCGAAGCTCCTCTCCGGCTTCCGTAATATACAATTTCCGGTTCATGCGCTCAAAGAGTCGGAGCCCATAATAATTTTCCATCTCCCGGATAGCCCGGCTCACTGCAGGCTGGGCCATATTCAGACTTTCTGCCGCTCTTGTGATACTGTCCTTTTGGCAGACTTCCAGAAATATTTCCAAATGCCTTATGGTCATTTTTTCACTCCTGTTTCTGTTAGTTTCATATCATTTTTATTATGTATATCATATTATCATATTCATTGTTTTATGGCAATTCTTATAGTAGATTGGAGAAAGAAAAATAGGCACGCCAGAGGAGAGATTATGATTTCATTCATTTTTTTTGTGATTTGCTTTTTAGCGTCCGTTGCCGGCGCAATCTGCGGTATTGGGGGAGGCGTAATTATAAAGCCGGCCCTGGATACGTTCCATCTAATGGATGTGTCGGCCATCAGCTTTTTATCGGGTTGCACCGTTTTATCCATGAGTACCTACTCGGTTATAAAGTCCAAATCCGGCGGTCATTCACACCTGGATCCCAAAATCAGCTTTCCGCTGGCTATCGGCTCTTCCCTGGGGGGACTTCTGGGAAAATGGATGTTTACATGGCTCTTATTACTTTCCTCCGATGACAGCCAGGCCGGAGCCGTCCAGACTTTCTTCCTGCTGGTTATCACCATAGGAACCTTATTTTACACACTATACAAAGAAAAAATTCCAACCCGCCGGATTACCGGAAAAGCCGCCTGTCTGTCCATTGGTACTTTTCTCGGAATTTTATCTTCTTTCCTGGGCATCGGCGGCGGACCTGTAAACCTTGTTGTCTTATTTTTCTTTTTCTCCATGGATACAAAGGCAGCTGCCGAAAATTCTCTTTATATCATACTATTCTCTCAGATCACCAGTCTTCTTTCCACTCTCGCCGGCGGTTCCATCCCGGAGTTTAAATTCCCCGTTTTACTATTTATGACCCTGGGCGGCATTGGCGGCGGCATCTGCGGCCGTTGGATCAACAAGTATATTTCGGAAAAGACCGTAGAAAAACTATTTCTGTTATTAATGGTTCTGATTATCGGCATGAACGTATACAACCTCTTTGTTTTTACCCGATAACCCTGTATAATAGAAACAAATACGATTAATTATGAGAGGGAACATATATGTACTTGCAGACCATATTAGTAAAACCTGCTTCCAGCCAGTGCAGCATGAGCTGCGATTACTGCTTTTACTGCGACGAAGCCGCCAAAAGGACTCATGGCTCTTACGGTATCATGGCTGAGGACACCCTGCGCAATCTTATTAAAAAGAGCTTATTCCAGGCAGTCTCACATATCTGCTTCGCCTTTCAGGGCGGAGAGCCTACCTTATGCGGACTGCATTTTTTTGAAAATGTAATTGCATATGAACAGCAATATAACCGCAGAAATGTAAAGATCTTGAACACGCTCCAGACAAACGGTCTTCACCTTGACGAAAGCTGGTGCAAATTTTTCAAGGACCATGAATTTCTCATCGGCATATCCCTGGACGGAACCCAGGAAACACACGACCAGTGCCGGCACACCAAAAGCGGCCTTCCCACTTATGACCGGGTCCGCAGCTCCATCCGGCTCCTGGAAAAATACCAGGTAGAATTTAATATTCTGACGGTGGTAAACGCTTATACTGCTCCCCACATCCGTGATATATATACCGATTACAAAAGGAATGGCTGGAAATACCAGCAGTATATTCCCTGTCTGGCTCCCCTGGGCGAAGAAGCTGCGGTACGGCCTTATACTCTGACTCCCAAACTTTATGGGGAATTCCTGTGCAGGCTTTTTGATCTGTGGTACAAAGACTGGAAACGCGGGAAAGCACCCTACATCCGCGATTTCGAAAACTATATCGGCATCCTTCTGGGACATCTCCCGGAAGCCTGCTCCCAAAGGGGCGTCTGCAGTATCCAGGGAGTTGCAGAAGCGGATGGAAGCGTATACCCTTGCGATTTCTACGCACTGGACGAATACAGACTTGGAAACTTTAATGAACACAGGGTGGCAGAGCTTCTGGAAAGCGAAAAGGCCAGACTATTTATAGCCGAATCCCAAAAAACCAGCAGCGTCTGCCGGGCCTGTGAATACTATATTCTCTGCCGGGGAGGATGCCGGAGAACACGCGTCAAAGATCCCGGGACAGATACCTACCGCAGCTGTTTCTGCGAAAGCTACCGCACTTTTTTCGGGTACGCAGGCAGCCGTATGCGGGAAATTGCAAAATTTCTCGCCTGGTAAATCCTGGTCCCGGTCATTTTTCAATTTATCCGTGTTTTGATTTTCTCTGACAGAAACGGGGCTGCCCTCTTTTGCGGCAGCCCCGTAAAGTTATCCCTAATCTTATGCCAAAATCCCCAATACCGAAAGGATAATGCAGATAACAAGCAGGCCCAGAATGACCCACACAGAGTTCTTCCCTTTTCCCTTTTTCAAAATCAGGAAGCAGGCTGCTGTCACCAGCACAGGAAGCAGACAGGGCATCACATTGTTTAACTGATCCTGCAGGGCAATCACGCCTTCGCCGGAAGCAATCTGGATTCCCGTACTTACTTTCACCGTTGAGGTAATCAGTCCGCCCACAACTACAACGCCCAGTACGCTGGCAAAATTCCCCAGGCGTTCAAAAATCTTCAGTCCTCCGCCTTTTCCGTCCTCTGCAATAAGTGCCATTCCCTTTTCGTAGCCTTTAAAGAGACCGAAATATTTGAGCGGCCAGTACAACAAATTGATCAGCAGGAACATCACGAGAGGGCCTACAAGGCTGCCGTTGTCCACGCAAAGGCTGGCTCCGATACTGCCTGCGATCGGGAACCAGGTTAAATTCAGCATAGAGTCGCCTAAACCGGCAAAGGGCCCCATAAGTCCGGTCTTAATGTTGGTTACCGAATCCTTTTGATCTTCATCCGTCGTCTCCTCGATTGCCGCACAGATACCCAGAATAAACGGAATCGCAATGGGATGGGTATTAAAATATTCCAGGTACCGCTGCAGCGCGTGTACCTTCTGCTCCTTGGGTTTATCCTTGTATAATTCCTCAATCGCAGGTATAAAATCATAAGTCAGGCTTAAGGACTGCATACGCTCATAGTTATGGCCGAACTGGGTTGTCTGGGTTCTAAATAATACTTTTTTCAGAGTTTTTTTGCTAATTTTCCCCATTACAGATCACACTCCTCCTCTTCTGCTGTTTGTCCGGCTTCCGCTTCCGGTTTCCGTTCCATAATCAAATCATAAATTCCGGCTGCAACCATTCCAATCAATGCAATCGCCAGTGTTCCAAGCTGCAGATAGGCACCCAGTACAAAGCCCAGAATCAGGAACATCCACATATGTTTCTTCAGCATCATCGTCAGCAGCAGCGCAAGACCCACCGCAGGAATCACCTTGGAAGCTACCGTAAAGCCGCCCAGAATCTGTGCCGGAAT
>OFFT01001946.1_pt1 | contig 11428 bp, 8 predicted proteins | sample 1521581 | NCBI WGS metagenome assembly OFFT01 (sample SAMEA3504084, study PRJEB24116) | mouse gut metagenome | biome: mouse gut; feature: mouse-associated habitat; material: faeces | place: Denmark | collected 2011
ATTTGATAGTATAGGTTGTTCAACTTTTTCTGTCCACACTTATATACTAACACCAGAGCCGGGAAAACGCGGCGCACTGTGAGGCTTCCATAGATGCGGAAGGGAAAAGACTGGCGGCTCTGTCCGAAGAAAGAGAGACATGCAGGGAAAAGCTGCAGGGCCTGGAGAGAAACTTACAGGAAGAAATGAGGAAGCAGGCCGGGCTTCGGGCGCATCTGGATACCTGGAAGGAGACATGGAAAAAGCAGAAGGAAGCGGTCCTTGACGCATGGGAGCGGGCGCTGGAAACCCGGAACTCCGTAGGATTTTTGACAAAGCTCTTTTCCAAAAGGAAGTATGAAGATGCGCAGAATCTGGCGGAAGCTTACAAAAGGCAGGCGGAAGAGCTTGAGGAAGAGGCTGCCGGGGCAGAGCTAAGAATCATGGAGCTTGAGAAGGAACTTCAAGATCAGGAGAGGCAAAGCGGGTTTCTGGAAGGAAAGCTTGAGAAAGAATACTCCCGTCTTCGGGATCTGGAACAGCAGGAAAAGAAATCCCGGGACTTAATAGAAGCCTGGAGAGGGGAGTTAAAATCCGCCGGGGAAACCGTAGAAAAGCTGCGCCGGCATTGGGAGAGTGAGGCGGCAGCATTCCGGGAACAGGAAGACGCCCACAGGGGAACTCTGCTGGATGAGGATTTTGTTTCTGCCCTTCTTTCTGGTGAGGAGAGGGAAGCTTTGAAAGCGCAGCTTACCAATCCCTGGACTACGGAGTACTATGACCGGGAGCGGGAAAAGCTTTTGTACCATGCCCTGCAGGTGACACGGGAATTTATTGTAAGCTCCAGAAGCTGCCGGGACAATTTTACAATCTTAGGCCAGTATTGGGGTCTGGAGGTCAACGAAGACAAAGCCCGGGTTTCTTTTCACCGGGAAGACCGGGAGGCTATGGCCGGCGCCCTCTATCAGACACTGTTTCTTCTGGTGCCTGTGATATCCTCAACCTTTGCCTCCATAGGGTCGCTTCTTAAGGATGTAAAGAAACCGGGAATTATCGGCACGCTGGTGGTGGACGAGGCCGGACAGGCCCAGCCCCAGATGGCAGTGGGAGCACTTTACCGTTCCAGGAGAGCGGTGATTGTGGGGGATCCCAGGCAGGTAGAGCCGGTGGTGACAGATGAACTGGCTTTGCTTAAAAAGTCCTATACGGAAGAGCTTTACCGCCACTATCAGGATAAGTCCCTGTCCGTTCAGAGGTGCGCGGATGTTTACAATCCATTCGGAACCTATCTGGAAAACGGCACGGACCATCCGGAATGGGTGGGGTGTCCTCTGCTGGTCCACCGCAGGTGCATTTCGCCTATGTATGAGATTTCTAACCGGATTTCCTATGGGGGAATGATGAAGCAGCAGACACTTCCTCCCGGAGAGGAGAAAGAGCGGAATTTTGCCTGCAAAAAATCTCAGTGGATCAATGTAAGCGGGATAGAAAATGGGAAGAAGGACCATTTTGTGGAGGAACAGGGGACGGCTGCCTGTAAAATTCTGGAGTCAGCCTTTGAAAAAGAAGAATTCCCCAGCCTCTATGTGATCAGTCCCTTTAAATCGGTGGTTTACGGTCTGCGGAAATACGTGAAGGATTATTGCGGAAAGAACCGGAACTCCTGTTTGAATCAGAGCCCCGAGACGGAGCGGTGGCTGGGTGAAAATACCGGTACGGTCCACACCTTTCAGGGAAAGGAAGCGGACCAGGTGATTTTTCTTCTGGGCTGTGATACGGGGAAGAATTCTGTCGGGGCCGTCCGCTGGGTGAACAGCAACATTGTCAATGTAGCCGTTACCAGGGCAAAGTACCGTCTGTATGTCATCGGTGATATCCGGGCCTGGGAGGCGAATCGGTATATCCGTGAGATGAAGGCGGTCATGGATACCTTTGCATTGAAAGAAATTGCGGCTTTGCAGGGAAGCCATCTGGAACCGGAGAAAAAGGAACAGAATCTGCAAAGAGCCCTTGGACAGATGCCGGGGACTTCCTCATTTCCCGGAACGAAACGGGAGGATGAGGATGGAAACCTGGAATATTCTTTAGACACGGAAGGCTTTTTAAATAATCTGATACAGGAGGGATTTCTGGACAGAGATTTCCGGGAAGAGGAGCTTTGGGCGTTCGGATTCCGAAATCAAGAGGAATTTGAGGGACTTCCCAGGGATATTAAAAAGAATCTTAGATTTGGAATCCGGCTTTACAATCTTCTGAAGCCTTTTTTCGCTTGGAAAGAAGAGCTGGATGCCTCCTGCTGCGCCATTTTATTCTGCAAGGCTTTGGAGCTGCAGGTTCAGGACTGTTTTGCAGAGGGGCTGAAAAAGCAGTTTCCGTCACATAACCTGGACACTCGCAGGGGGCGGGAGCTGAAACTCCGGGATGCCAGAAAGCAGGATTTGATGCTGGGCACCATACATTTCCTTCTCCGGAAATATGCAGAAGAAATTACAGAAATCCTGAAGGCCAGGGGCGAGGGTTCCCTGGACGCCGCCTGGTGGGCTGCTTTTCGCAAAAAGCTGGCCTATTGCACCGAGAAGCGGAATGCCTGCTGCCATGCTCAGCTATTTTTGTGGGAGGACCTTCTGGCATTGCTGCAGGCCGGGTTTTCCGGCGGCCGGAATACGCTTTCCGAAGAGAGGCAGTTAGGAGGCGTTTTCTTTGAGAGTGCGGCGGGAGAGAAGCTGCGCTGATATATTGTGCGATAGATCGGTAGGAGTATTTTACAAAAGCTCATGCAGGCAGTCCAAAAGCTCCCCGTTCTTCTCCGGGCTCATAAAGCAGAACCGGAAATACCGGTGGTCCAGGAAGGGGAAGGTAGAGCAGTTGCGGATCATAAGCCTGCGCCGGATGGCGTGGTCAAAAAGATCGTCGGCAGTGACCTCCTCCTTTAAGCTCCGGGCCAGGACAAAGTTGGCCGAGGAGGGATAGAGCTTCACGGTTCCCCAGCTTTCCATCTCCCGGAAGACCCGTTCCCGCTCCCGGCTGATAAGAGCTTTGGTCTGTGCGATGTATTCGTCATCCGAGAACATCAATTCTCCTGCCGCGGCCGCCAGGCTGTTGATGGTCCAGGGGTTTTTGACGGAGTTCAGGCGTTTGATTAAGTCCTCGTTGCCTGTTATGGCGTAGCCTAAGCGCAGACCCGGGGAGGCGAAAAATTTGGATACGCCCCTGAGGATTATCAGGTTATTGTAGTAGCGGGTGAGGGGGACGCAGGTGACAGCGTCGTAATCGAGGGCGAATTCTACATAGGTTTCGTCTATCAGGACGCAGATGTCATAGCGCTTGCATTCATCGAGGATTTTCCGCATGGCCTGCTGGGGGATGGCGGAGGAGGTGGGGTTGTTGGGATTGCAGATGACCAGGAGATCCAGGCTTTCACCCAGGTGCTTTTGGAAATCCGTTATGTCTGCAAGAAATCCGTTTTCCTCTTTCAGGGGGTAGTAGAGTGAGGTCCCGCCGCCTAAAGAGATTTCACGTTCGTATTCGGAGTAGGTGGGGCCAAGGATCAGGGCTTTTTTTGGATGCTCGAGCTGAATGAAAAGGGAGATTAGCTCCGTAGAGCCGTTGCCTACTACAATATGCTCTAAAGGCGCGCCTGTGTAGGAGCCGATCTGCTGCCGCAGGGAGGTGTACTCCCGGTCCGGGTAGGAGGTGATGCAGTCGATGCGTTCGATGAGGGCCGAGCGCATGACAGGGGAGATTCCCAGAGGATTGACATTGGCGCTGAAGCTGATAATCTCCTCTTTTTTGATGCCGTAAACCTGTTCTATTTTTTCCAGATCGCTGCCGTGAAAATGATCTACATGTTTTAACATTGAAATGCCTCTTTTCTTGTACTTTGTTTGAAAAAATGTTATACTGTAACAAATGGCGTGAAGGGGAATTCTTTACTTCATATCATCATTATTATTATAATGATATTTTAGAAAATTGCAACGGATATATGAAAAGATACGGCTGCGGGGAAAATGCGGCAGTGAAAGGATGAAGGGCTTATGAGAGCAAAGATTGAGCGGATTGCGGCGGGAAAATTTGAATATGAAAAAATACCCGTATCTTTGTCGGAGGCTTATATTCAGCTGCACTGTATGCCGGGGGGACGCCAGGAGGGAAGCTTTACGATTTCCTGCGGACGCTCCATTAAGGGAATTGTCTACAGCTCCTCCTGCCGGATGCGCGTAGAGCACAGGAGCTTTCACAGCCGGAATGTGCGGATGAATTACAGTTTTGACAGCCGCGGCATGTGGGGCGGCGAGGAGATTACGGGGGAATTCTGCATTGTCACGGAGGCCGGGGAGCTGATCCTTCCCTACCGTGTTCTGGTGGAGGAGCATCGGAAGCCGGAGGAGGAGAGCTATGCGTATTTTATTTCGGCGGATCCCATCGGGCCCCTTCCGGCGGAGGAGAAGAGGGAACAGAATACGGTTGTGGAGATTGTCACGGATGAACAGGAGGATATGACCGGGGAGGAGGCTCTTCGCCTTACGGAGCTGATTCTCAAGAGCCGCCAGCCCACGGCAGCCCAGTTTGCAAGGCTTAAGAACGCCTATTACAAATTCGGCGGACAGGAGATGTTAAGCGGGATTTGCTCCATTCTTATCAAAAGCGGCCGCACGGATGAGGAAAGCTTTTTCTGGTATCAGCGGGGCGTGCGGATGGAGCTTAAGATTACCAATCTGTTTGAATATTTTATGATGTCCGTGCCCGACAGCTATCAGGAGCAGCTGCCAAGGAATCTTCTGCTGTATTTTCAGATGGAAAATACTCTGAACAGCAGTCAGAAGGCATTTCTCTATGCCAATATCATCCGGTATCAGGACAGAGGAAGCGAGATCTACCGTCAGTATGAGAAGGAGATGGAGTCCTTTATGCTGGAACAGCTTCTGGCAAGGAGACTCAGCGAGGATCTGACCGTTATCTATGAACGGTTTCTCGTAAAGGAACTTCTGACCATTGATTTTGCAGAAGCTCTGGCGGACATTATGTTTCTGCGGCGGCTTACCTGTACGGATCCCAGAATCCGTCAGGTGCAGGTGCTCTATGAGCCGCTGCAGAGACGGATTACCGTGTCTTTAAGCGGAGGAAAAGCTCTGGTGCCCATATATACGCCGGGGGCCGTGATTCTCCTGGTGGACGAGCAGGGGAACTGTTATACCTCCAGCGTTCCCTATACCATGCAAAAGCTTTTGAAGGAGCAGCGGTATGTGGAGCGGTGCCGGGAGCTCCTTCGGTATCATCAGGGTCTTTATCTTCATCTGTGCGACGGCGCCTCCCGCTACCATGTGATTACCAGGGAAAATGTGGAGAATTACAAGCGGATCTTAAAGATCAGCGGACTGACTGCCCGGTATAAGCAGGAGGTACGTCAGGAAATTTTACAGTACTATTATGCGAATCATGAGCTGGAGGAGCTGGATCGGGAGTTTTTTGTCACGGAGACGACTTATATGACGCCCAAGGACAGGGCCCGCTTTACGGAGATCCTTGTTCTCCGCGGTCTCTATGACGAGGCCTGGGGCATGGTGAAAAAGCACGGCTATTCCATGGTGCGCATAAAACTATTGATTAAGCTTGCGGCCTGGGCTATTCGGGAGATGGAATATGAGGAGGATGAATTTCTTCTGAAGCTCTGCCTGTATGTATTCCAGAACCGCAAATACAACGAGAGCATCCTGGAATATCTGGCCGGATATTATTACGGATCCACCGGAGTGATGGAAGAGATTTGGCGTGCGGGAAAAGAGTTTGAGCTGGAAGTTTTTGATTTGGAGGAAAGACTTTTAAGCCAGATGCTTTTTACGGGGCAGTTCCTTGATTCGGCTTTCGATATCTTCCGGGATTATCACCGGCAGGGAGGAAAGGGAGTGGTCAGCACGGCCTACCTGACCTGGCTGGCCCATGAGGATTTTGTTCTGGGAGAGAAGACGCCGGAGCGTGTCTATGATTACATTGAGCAGAGCATTGCCTGGGAGGAAAATCTGGCGGATGTATGCGGTCTGGCTTATCTGAAATATTTGTCCAAAAAGCAGCAGCTTGCGGAGCATCAGCGGATTCGGGCGAAGCAGATGACTATGGGGTACATACAGCGCCGCCTGCGCTTCGGATTTATGAAGGTGCTTCTGGAGCAGATTGGAAAGCCTCAGCTTCTGGAGGATAAGACCTTTGTGGAATACCGGGCCAATCCCTCCCATAAGGTGGTGATTCACTATGTGATTGAGACGCCCAGAGAAAAACAGTGCAGCTATGTGGCGGAGCGGCTTTATCCCACGGCCGCAGGGGTGTTTGTAAAGGAATTCACCCTGTTCTTTGGAGAGCGGCTCACATGGTTTGTTACGGAGACCATGGAGGACGGCACGGAACACTCCACACCGGATTACAGCATTACCGAGGGCCGGGAGGAAGAGCTGGTAACAGGAACCAAGTATGCGGCCATCTATGAAATGGCCCGCTCCTTAGAGGAGCGGGATATGCCTCTGCTGCGGCGTCAGTTGGAGCGGTACGGGCGGAGACAGTTTCTGGTAGAGCGGTTCTTTTCTTTAAAATAAATTTAAAAGTAATAGGAGACAAAAAATGGAGCAGTTTGCGGTGGGCTTTGACCTGGGTAAGGATTATTCACAGATATGCTGCTGGAATACGGCTTCCGGCTCTCCCATATCCGTGTCGGTAGTGCCGGGAGCGGAAAAATACCGTATCCCTACGGAAAGTCCGGATCTGTTTTTGAAAAAGGCCCTGCGGCTTTTAAAGCCCTATGGGAAGATTCATGAGGCCGGGGCCGTTGTTTTTTCCGTGGAAGCTATAGAGGAGGGAATGGTGGAGCGGATCAAACGGTCAGCCATGCAGATGACAGGTGTTTCGGAAAGCCGAATCTATGTGCATACCCGGCAGGAGAGCTTCTGCGCCTATGTGCTGAATCAGCCCAAGGAAATCTGGCGTCATCAGGCGGTGCTCTTTGATTATGAGGGAGAGCTTCTTAAGGGCATGATTTTGAATATTAATCCCCGAACCACACCTTATTTGGCCCGGGTGGAGTGTGAGGAGCACTGGAATAAGCCTCTTTCCGGGCTGCAGCAGGCGGAGAAAAATGAGGCTTTTCAGGGGGTGATTCGCGAGATGTTCTCCAGCCGGCCGATTTCCGCGGTTTATCTGGTGGGAGAGGGCTTTGAGGAAAACTGGTATGAGGATTCCTTAAAGCTTCTCTGCAACGGGCGGCGGGTATTTGCAGGCAATAATCTGTATGCAAAGGGGGCCTGCTACCGGGCGGCCCAGATGACCAACCGGGGAACGGCGGCTTCCTATGTATTCCTTGGAGCGGATAAAATTTCCTACAATGTGTGTCTGCGGACGCCTGGAGCGGGAAAAAACGGGATGCACACGCTCCTGAATGCGGGAGAGAGCTGGTATGAGGCCAAAGCATCCTGTGAGGCGCTTCTCTATGACGAGCCGGTGGTGGAATTCTTTTTTCAGCCTATGCAGGGAGCCGAGGGCTTCCGGGAAAGCCTGCTGCTTGAGGGACTGCCGGATCGCCCCTCGAGAGCTACGCGGCTTTACATTGAGGTGGAGTTCCTGCGGGTGGACCGTATGCGTCTGCTGGTGCGCGATATGGGCTTTGGAGAATTGTTTCCTTCCTCGGATTTGTGCTGGACGGAGGAAGTGGATTTGATTTAAGGAATGGGAATCGAGGTGCACAATGGGAGCGGTATTGATATGTAAGCAGGAGCAGGTAAAGACGCCTTATTATATAGAGAGTATGGGGGTACGCTTATATTCCATGGAGGAGCTGGCATATTTCCTGTATCAGAATATTTACCTGGTAGACAAGCGGATGCTGGGAATGCGCCTGTGGGATTGGATCCGCACGGAGATTGGCAATACGGATCTGGCGGAGCGTCTGAAAAAGGGGGCCGAGGCAGGGAGCAGTCTTCAAAATATGGTTTTGACCATTTTGCGCGCGGTGGATTATTATACTCAGGAAGAGCTGAATGAGCTTTCCGCCAAGCTGAAGGTGCTCAATACCTATCAGGAGCAGGAGCGCTTGAAGCTTCGGGCGGACGAGTACTTTATCAACGGTAATTATCAGGCTGCGGTGTATGAGTATGAGAAGATTCTGGATATCCGTCAGAGCGACCGGCTGGGGGTGGAATTCTATGCTCATGTGTGGAATAACCTGGGTGTGTGCTGCTGCCGGCTGTTTCTGTTTGGAAGGGCGGCGAAGGCTTTTCGGACCTCTTATCAGTATCAGCGGGATCCTGATGTTTTGAAAGAGTATGTGTGCGCCATGCGCATGGGGCTTCCGGAGGAGGATTTTGAGGAAGCTATGGATCTTCAGAATATCCGGGGGGAGCAGCTGAAAGCGCTGACAGAGGAATATGACCGTCTGACGGAAGAGGCGGAGGAGCATTTGGAGGCGCCGCGGGAACTTTCGGAGAGGCTTTATGAGCTGGAGCGGGAGTATTATAAGAATACAAGATATGCATAAAAAGGAGAAAGTCAGAGGAAAAAGAGCCGGAGCGCTCGAAGGCCAAAGGAGACTCGGAAACATGGAAATACGTCATTCAACAATAGAAGACATTCATCTTATTATGGAGCTGTATCAGCACGCCCGGCAATTTATGAAGGAGCATGGAAATCCCAACCAATGGGGCCCCACAAACTGGCCGCCGGAAGAATTAATCCGTTCTGACATAGCAGACGGCAACAGCTATGTGTGCGTCTGCGGCGAACAGATTGCAGGTACATTTTTCTATTGCCAGGGGGAGGATATTGAGCCTGCTTACCGGGTGATAGAGGACGGAGCCTGGCTGGATGACAGTCCTTACGGCGTCGTTCACCGCGTGGCAGCCAACGGCTCGGTAAAAGGCGTCGGAAGCTTCTGCCTGGAATGGGCTTTCCGTCAGAGCGGCGGCCATTTACGCATAGACACACACGGCGACAATCTTGTGATGCAGAATCTATTGAAAAAATGCGGTTTTGTCCGCTGCGGAACAATTTATGTGGAGGAGGATTCCTATCCGAGGCTGGCCTATGAAAAGCTTGGCTAATAAATGACGAACACAAACCATACTGAGGAGGGCCGAAATGAAAATAAAGCTTTTATTTTCCATCCTCACCCTATCCCTGTGCCTCACTTTAACGGCCGGCTGCCGGCATGGGAAGAGCTATCCTTATTACCAGATAGAAGAACTTTCCGATGATGGGAGGGTTATCACCATTGACGGCATACAATACCAGCGGAAGGATTTTAATGAAAATGAACCTGTCATATATTATAACGGCGGCGATGTCTGGACTCTGGCTGACGGGCTGGGAGAGCAGATTGGCGTCGGCGGAAGCGGCGGGGATTCAAAGATTCAATATGACATTTATGAGGCGGCAGGAGATACGGAACGCACGGTGTTCTACCTGACTCCTCATGATTTTTACTTTGGAGGAAGGGATCCCCGGCTCTGGCTGCGGGAGGATGTGTCCATAGAACTGCCCGCAGCAGAAACAGTTTCCCGGATTGAGGTTCTTTTGGAGGAAGAAGACGAGGCTCGGATGCAGACGGAGGACAGCGCATTGATTGCCGACTTACTGGATGCTTACAAGAGAAGCAGTGAACAGTCCGTGAAGCTTTCCCAATACGGCGGGAAAAGGATGAGATGCTCATTGATTCTGTACCATGCCGAATATCCCGTTTTCAGTTATGAAATTGAATGTTGCTATATTAAGGAGCAGGAAGCTGCCTTTTGCCGGAATGATGCGTTGGAATGGTTCCTTTTGTCAGAGAAATGGGCAAAATTGCTGGGCAAGGTGTAAGCTGTGAAAGGAATTATGTTTTATGACCGATAGAAAAGAAGCAATTGCATACTGCCTGACCTTGAAGGATGCTTACGAGGATTATCCCTTTCACGATCCCAACTGGTGTGTCATCCGGCACAAAAAGAACCGCCGTGTGTTTGCCTGGATCTTTGACCGGGAGGACCATGTTTGGATTAATGTAAAATGTGATCCACAGTGGAGGGACTTCTGGCGGCAGACTTACCCTTCGGTGCTTCCGGCCTATCATCTGAATAAAGAGCATTGGAACTCGATTATTCTGGACGAAACTGTGCCGGAGGAGGAGATCCGGCGGATGATCTTGGAAAGCTATGATTTAACCCTTTAGAGTATAAAGGCGCGAAAAGACAGAATATTTGCAGACAGTGGAAGAAAAGAATTGTGTTTCAGGGAGATACAAAAGATTTTCCGAATAAAATGGAGTTGAAGCATTGAACTACTTAAAAACACACAGGGAGCATCTGGGGCGAGTATTGAAGCTTAGTATTCCGGCGATTCTTGCTCAGATAAGCTCTATTATTATGCAGTATATTGACGCTGCAATGGCAGGAAGTCTGGGCGCGGAGGCCACCGCAGCCATCGGACTTGTATCCAGCACCACATGGCTCTTCGGAGGTATGTGCATGGCTGCAGCGGCCGGATTTTCCGTACAGGTGGCGCAGCTTATCGGCGCAGGAGAAGAGGAAGAAGCGCGCCGGGTCCTGCGTCAGGCTCTTTTATGTACTTTCCTGTTCGGGCTGGTGCTTTCCGCTGTTGCAGTTGGAATCAGCGGAGCCCTTCCCGTATGGCTCGGAGGGGAAGGGGAGGTTGCCCGGAATTCCTCCCGGTATTTCCTTATTTTTGCCTGTGTGCTTCCTGCCATACAGCTTCGTCATCTGGCAGGAAATATGCTTCAATGCAGCGGTGATATGCGGACACCGAGCCGCCTTAATATTCTGATGTGTTTTTTGGATGTGTTTTTCAACAGCCTGTTGATTTTCCCGACCCGGCGGATTCTTGTGCTCGGTTTTGCTCTTCCCCTACCGGGGGCCGGCCTTGGGGTGGCGGGCGCAGCACTGGGAACGGCAATTTCCGAGATGATTACCGCATTTCTGATGCTTTACGCAGTCTGTTTCCGTTCCGGGAGTCTGCGCCTTGAGGCTCACGGTTCATGGCGTCCGGAAAAGAAATGTCTGAAAACCTCCTTCCGCCTTGCTCTTCCTATGGCTTTGGAGCATACGATTCTGTGCGGCGCGCAGATTGCGGGAACCCGGATTGTAGCGCCTCTCGGAACGGTGGCGGTTGCGGCCAACTCCCTCGGCGTGACGGCGGAAAGCCTCTGCTACATGCCGGGCTACGGCATCGCCTCGGCGGCCACCACCCTGGTGGGCCAGAGCATCGGCGCGGGGCGGAAGGACCTGAGCCGCCGCTTCGCCTATCTCTCCGTAGCCCTGGGCATGGGGATCATGGCTTTCACCGGGGCGCTGATGTTCCTGCTGGCCCCATGGATGTTCTCCCTGCTGACGCCGGACCCGGCCATCCGGGAGCTGGGGGCCTATGTGCTGCGCATCGAGGCCTTTGCCGAGCCCCTCTTCGCCGCCTCCATCGTCGC
>OFFT01001949.1_pt1 | contig 11411 bp, 10 predicted proteins | sample 1521581 | NCBI WGS metagenome assembly OFFT01 (sample SAMEA3504084, study PRJEB24116) | mouse gut metagenome | biome: mouse gut; feature: mouse-associated habitat; material: faeces | place: Denmark | collected 2011
TTTTTATTGAATTTTCAAGGTGCATAGGCACTTATTCAAGTGCGAAGTTTGAGTAACTAAGACTAATGGCGCAATATAGTAAACAGCATTCATTCTTTTCCTCCAATCTCTTTAGACATCCATACATGAGGACAGTATTCGTCTAACTCAATTTTCCCAAAACTGGAATATCCTCGTTTTTCGTAAAAATTTTTCACCTTGTTTTGTGCGTGCAAAAAAATTCTTTTTCCACCAATTTTCTTGATTTCCGTTTCAGCCGCTTTTAGTAAATATGTTCCAATATTCTGACCTCGGTATTCTTTTATAACTGCAATCCGACCAATAACGTAATCTTCTGGTAATCCATGTGCAAAAAAGCGACAGGTGGCGATTGGACGTTTGTTGTCGTACAAGATCAAATGATTTGCATGAATATCAATTTCATCAAACTCATTCTTAAATCCTTGTTCCTGTATAAAAACTTCTTCTCGAATTTTTCTCGCTTCTTCTGGTAATGTGTTGTAAAGTTTAGTGTACATTTGCAATCTCCTTGTGAAAAGTAAAAGGCACTCAAAAATTAACCTTATAACACAATACTGTGCCGTACCTACGGTTAATTTCTGAATGCCTTAATGATTACACTTTATCCGGTGATAAAGTATCAGCAACTATTTTTGAAATATTATAACAAATGTTTCTGTGAATGTCAATATTTTCGGAATGCGGTGCTGGCGGTCTATCTCTTGTTTTCGGTTGCTTGCTTCTTTACCGTACATGAGCATTAACCAGTGGAATAAATCAGCTGTAAACCGGTCCGAAAAGATATGGAATCGATCACAGCATTTTAGACAAAATTGCAGTCTCTGATTTGGAAAATCTGCCAATTTACAAATATTTCGAGAGGGTGCTATAGTAAGTAAGGATTAAAGTGTAACCGATTTCACATGCGGAAAGCAACCGCACATATTGACTGAAAATGGAGGATGCTACAGACAATGGGTAAGGGGAAGATGAATCAGAAGGCAGCGGCATTGAAGGAGCAGACGGCAGCGGCACAAAAATCTGCGCAGGCCGGGAAAGCCGGAAAGCCGGCGCAGAAGAAGGGCGGCAGGACAGCAGCGGGCAAGGCGGCCGTGGCAGAGACAACAGGCAGGAAGGCAGAAACGGCAGATAGGACAGCAGATGAAGGTCTGACGAAAATCTTCGAGGAGAGACTGCACAGACACCATGACGAACTGCGCTGGCTTTATATGGAATTATATGAGAATGATTCCATGTTTGCGGAATTGTGTGACCAGATGTATCAATTCTATATGGAAAGAAATGACGAATTGAAAAAGCTGGATACAAACAGGGAAAAAGACAAAGAATGGTATAAGAAGAACGACATGCTGGGCATGATGTTTTATATCGACAATTTTGCCGGCAATATGAAAGGCGTACAGTCCAGGCTTGATTATATCGAGCAGTGTAATGTGAACTATATTCATCTGATGCCTTTTCTGGATACACCGGAGGGACGCTCCGACGGCGGCTACGCAGTGGCAGATTTCCGGAAAGTGCAGGAGAAACTGGGATCCATGGAAGATCTTGACGCCCTGACGGCAGCCTGCCATAAGAAGGGCATTAATGTCTGCATGGATTTTGTCATGAACCATACGTCGGAGGATCACGAGTGGGCGCAGAAGGCTCGTCAGGGTGACGGAGAGTATATGAGCCGTTACTTTTTCTATGACAGCTGGGATATACCGGCCCAGTATGAGAAAACGGTGCCGCAGGTTTTTCCCACCACGGCTCCGGGGAATTTCACATGGCTTGAGGATATCGGCCATTATGTGATGACTTCCTTTTATCCGTATCAGTGGGATTTAAATTACAGGAATCCCAGAGTGTTTAACGATATGATGTATAACTTCCTCTATCTGGCCAACAGGGGGATCGATATCATCCGCATCGACGCGGTGCCTTATATCTGGAAAGAGCTGAATACGCCCTGCCGTAATCTGCAGCAGGTACATACGATCGTGCGTATGATGCGTATCATCGGCGAGATCATCTGTCCCAGCGTGCTGCTTCTGGGAGAAGTGGTCATGGAGCCGGAAAAGGTGGTTCCTTATTTCGGATCGGTGGAGAAGCCGGAATGCCATATGCTCTACAATGTAACCACGATGGCCACCACATGGCATACGGTAGCAACCAGAAATGTAAAGCTCTTAAAGCGTCAGCTGGACATTGTCAACGGGCTGCCCAAAGAGTATGTGTTCCTCAACTATCTGCGCTGTCATGATGATATCGGCTGGGGGCTTGACTACGCTACGCTGCAGACGGAAGGCTTCGGGGAGCGTTCCCACAAACAGTATCTGAACGATTATTTCCAGGGGTATGCCGGGGAAAGCACCAGCCGGGGCGAGCTGTACAATGCGGATCCGGTCACGGGTGACGCCAGATTCTGCGGCACCACCGCTTCCATGTGCGGGATCGAGAAAGCCGGGTTCGAGCAGGATGAGGCGGCCATGGAACGGGCGGTGAGGATGGATCTTATGCTTCATGCCTACATGTTCATGCAGTCCGGCATTCCGGTTCTGTACAGTGGCGACGAGATCGGCCAGGTCAATGACTATACCTACAAGGAGGATCCCAACAAAGCGGCGGATTCCCGTTATATCCACCGCGGGGCGATGAACTGGAAACTGGCGGAGAACAGGAAGGATCCGGACACGGTGGAAGGTAAAATGTTCCAGGGCCTTGCACAGCTGGAGCAGATCCGCAGGAGCGAGAAGGTATTTATGACGGAGGCGGATACATGGACGATCGAGACATGGGATGACGCGGTTCTCTGTATTGGCAGATATTTCGAAGGCGAGAAGCTGATCGGTCTGTTTAATTTCAGCGAGTATGACAGGACGGCCTGGATCAAGGAAGCGGACGGTGAATATGTGGATCTGCTTACCGGCAGTAAGATACAGCCTGTCGATGTAAAGATACCGGCTTACGGATTTTTCTATATGAAGAAAATTTCCTGACAAAAATGCGGGTATAAAAGGAGCAGGGGGATGAATATAGGCAGTATTGCGGAGATGGCCGGCGTTTCCAGAGCGGCCGTTTCCCGCTACTTCAACAATGGATATATTTCGGAAAAGAAGCGTGAAGCGATCCGGCAGGTGGTGGAGGAAACAGGCTACCGCCCGTCGGTGCAGGCGCAGACTCTGAGGACAAAGCGGACGAAGATGATCGGGGTGATCGTGCCCAAGATTGCTTCCGCCTCCATAGGCAGGATCGTGGAGGGCATCCTGTCGATGATCAACGAGAACGGTTATCAAATGCTGCTGGCGGTGACCCAGAACGACCCGAAGAAGGAGCTGGAGTATCTGGATGCGTTCAGCGAGAAACAGGTGGACGGCGTGATCCTGTTAGGTACCGTGTTTCAGGCGGAGCATAAGAAGATATTAAGAAATCTTTCCGTTCCGGTGGTGATCGTGGGGCAGCAGGTGCCGGGGTATAACTGTGTGTTTCATGACGATTATCATGCGTTTTATGATCTCACCAGGCTTTTTTTTGAACGGGGCAGAAAGAAACTGGGCTATATCGGCGCCGTACAGCAGGATGTGGCGGTGGGAGCCGAACGGTACAGGGCTTTCTGTGATGTAGTGCGCGATATGGGGCATGAGGAGCTGGCGGGAAATTACGTGACAGCAGATTTTACGCTGCAGGCCGGTTATGAGAAGGCCGGGGAACTGCTGGAGAAATGCAGGGATCTGGACGGCCTGATCTGTGCCACCGATACGATGGCCGCGGGAGCGGTGCGGTGTCTGCGGGAAATGGGGATCCGGATTCCGGAACAGATTCTGATAGGCGGCCAGGGGGATGCGCAGATTGCGAGAGTGGCGATTCCGTCCCTGATCACCCTGCACTATTCCTACGAAAAGAGCGGGGAGATCGCGGTGCAGATGCTGATGGAAGCCCTGGCGGAAAAGGGGACACAGCAGGCGTCCAAGGAGATGAAGCTTGGCTATCATATCGTGGAAGCGTAGCAAAATAAAATATTTGGGCTTGTGAATATGTCTGTTATATACTATAATAATGTAATATATTTATACAAAACGACGAAAGATTCCAGGGCAGAAAAAAGAATCATCGGAATAATAACAAAACAAGGAGGAAGCACAACATGAAGAAATTCGAGTATGTAATCAAAGATGAGGTAGGAATCCACGCAAGACCGGCGGGTCTTCTGGTGAAGGAAGCGAAGAAATACCAGAGTAAGGTTTCCATTACAAAGGACGGCAAGTCAGCGGAGGCGACGAAGCTGATGGCGCTGATGGGACTTGGCGTAAAGTGCGGCGAGAATGTGGAAGTATCCGTGGAAGGTGCGGATGAGGATACGGCATTTGAAGGGATCAAGGCATTTTTCGAGGCAAATCTCTAAGAAGAGGTAAGGTAAAAGCATTTTCAGAGTGCGAAGCGTCACAAATTCTGTTGACCGCAGAGCAGAATCTGCAATTTTGCCTGCGGCCTCAGCGGTAAACGCCTCGGTATGGAGGTAAAGATGAAGATGGAGGAGACAGGGGGATATGGTGAAATTATCCGGAAAAGCGGTTTATAAGGGGGTTATTATCGGTCCGGTGGCGGTCTTGAAGAAAGATGACCAACAGGTAAAGCGGACCAAGATCACGGACGTGGATGCTGAGCTTGCCCGTCTTGAGCAGGCGGGGACGCAGGCACAGGAACAGCTGCAGAAGCTGTATGACAAGGCGGTCAAGGAAGTGGGCGAAGCCAGTGCAGCCATTTTTGAAGTGCACCAGATGATGCTGGAGGATGACGATTATCTGGACGCGATCCATAATATGATCCAGACGGAGATGGTCAATGCCGAGTATGCGGTGGCGGTCACGGGAGACAACTTTTCGGAGATGTTTGCCAATATGGATGATGAATACATGAAGGCCAGAGCGGCGGATGTGAAAGATATCTCCAACCGTCTCGTCAGAAACCTTATGGGACAGGAGGATGTGGATCTGGCATCCATGGAGCCTTCCATCATCGTGGCGGACGATTTAAGTCCCAGTGAGACGGTGCAGATGGATAAGTCGAAGATCCTTGCCTTTGTGACGGTACACGGTTCTACCAATTCCCACACCGCGATCCTGGCCAGAATGATGAACATTCCGGCGCTGATCGGCGTACCCATGAATCTGGAGGAGATTCACACGGGCATGAAGGCCGTGGTGGACGGTTTCAAGGGAGAAGTGATCTTCGAGCCTTCCGAGGAGATCTGTGCTGAGGTGGAGGAGAAGATCCGCGAAGAACAGGAGAAGCTGAAACTTTTACAGACCCTGAAGGGCAAAGAGAATGTCACGCCTTCCGGGCAGAAGATCAATATTTATGCCAATATCGGCAGTGTTTCCGATGTGGGCTATGTACTGGAGAATGATGCGGGCGGCATCGGCCTTTTCCGCAGTGAGTTCTTGTATCTGGGACGTGACGATTTCCCCACAGAGGAAGAACAGTTCCAGGCTTACAGGCAGGTGGTTCAGACCATGGCGGGCAAGAAGGTCATCATCCGCACGCTGGACATCGGTGCCGATAAGCAGGTTGACTATTTCAATCTGGGCAAAGAGGATAACCCGGCCCTTGGATACCGGGCGATCCGTATCTGCTTAAAGCAGCCGGATATTTTCAAGACACAGCTTCGTGCGCTGCTTCGTGCGGCGGTTTACGGTAACCTTTCCATTATGTATCCGATGATCATTTCCGTGGACGAGGTGAAGCGGATCTATGAGATCGTGGATGAGGTGAAGGCAGAACTGGACGAGGCGCAGATTCCCTACAAGGTACCGGAGCAGGGCATCATGATCGAGACGCCGGCAGCGGTGATGGTCAGCGAGGAACTGGCGCAGATCGTGGACTTTTTCAGCATCGGCACCAACGACCTGACCCAGTATACACTGGCGCTTGACAGGCAGAATGCGAAGCTGGATGACTTCTATGATCCTCACCATCCGGCGGTGCTGCGGATGATCAAACTGGTGACGGATAATGCCCATAAGTACGGCAAGTGGTCCGGCATCTGCGGTGAGCTGGGAGCGGATCTGGAGCTGACAGAAGAATTCCTGCGGATGGGTCTGGATGAACTGTCTGTGGCTCCCTCCATGGTGCTGCGGGTAAGGAAAGCGGTCCGGGAAGCGAATGTGTAGCAACCCGATTGTAATTGGGAAATAATAAAAAAGAAAGAAAGGTGTAAGGTCTTTGGCTGCGGCTTTGAGACGTTACACCTTTTTGCTGGCTATGGCAGGGTGAAAAGGTGACGAAACAGGGATACAAATTCCATCCATATTCTGGTATGATAGAGAGGCGAATGCAGAGAAACAGATAAACGGAGGAAGCAGAAAATGTCGATCGAAAGAGTAAAAGCCTTTTTCAAACAGTCTGGTATGGAGGAGCGGGTATTGGAATTTGAGGTGTCCAGCGCAACGGTGGAGCTGGCAGCAGCGGCCCTTGGCTGTGAACCGCAGCGGATCGCTAAGACGCTGTCTTTTATGCAGGGCGAGGGCGCTGTGCTGATTTGCGCGGCGGGCGATGCAAAGGTGGACAACCATAAATATAAAGAGCGGTTCGGGACGAAGGCGAAGATGCTTTCTTTCGAGGAAGTGGAGCAGATGACGGGACATGCCGTGGGCGGTGTCTGTCCTTTTGCGGTGAAGGAAGGGGTGCCTGTGTATCTGGATGTGTCCCTGAAACGGTTCGAGACGGTGTATCCGGCCTGCGGCAGCGCCAACAGCGCGATCGAACTTTCGATTCCGGAGCTGGAGAAATACTCCGGGTATGAAGCGTGGGTGGACGTCTGTAAGGGATATTGACGGAGGGCATGAGGAGTACCGGATTTGTCTGACGACAGGCCGGGGAGCCGGCAGGCACTCTGGAAAGGATGGTGGCGGCGGTAATGGCAGAGCAGGAGTATTTTAAAAGTGCATTGTCTGATTTTACGTACGAGGCTGCCAGCGGCGGAGCGATTCGTCATCTGGCGGACCTGGGCTATACGGTGAAGCAGATCAGCGGACAGCTGTCTTTTCCCACGCCCTTTGCCAGGGTGCAGAAGACGGTCTGGCAGCGGCTGCTTGACACGGGCGTTCTGCTTATGGAGGAGCCGGGAAGCGGGCAGGGGTTAAACCGGGGGAAAGCCGGGTATACCATGGAGCGTGACAAATACGGCAGAACCAGTTTCCGACTGGTGGCGTCGAAGGAGGGCGGGACGAAAGCCAGTGGAGAGAAGGACAATGTGATCTGCTGGAAGGAACGAAGATTCGGGGACAGCGGAAATGTCGCTGTCAGCGGGCAAAAGCAGCAGTTTATCGGAAGAAAAGACAGAGGCGACAGAACGGACAGCCGGCAGAAGAGAACTTTGTCCACCAGTGGAAAAGTAGGCGTGCCGGATGGGGAACGAGGCAGGAGACTGGCCGTGTATCTGGCGGATAAATGCAGGGAAAACAGTGGCGAAGCGTATATTTCCTGCCGGTTTGGGGAACTGCGCAGCAGGGATCTGGCAGCGTATGAGAAGATGCTGGCGGTTTTGAATGAACGCCAGCAGGAGTATGTAAGCGGGCTGCCCTGGGCCGGGGCGGTGTGCTATCACAGGCTGGATCAGCGGATGCAGGAGATCGCAGTCAGGCTCTACAATGCCAGGATGCTGCAGGAGACATGCTACTTTATGCAGACGGAAGAGAGAGTGGCGCTTTTCTGAAAAAGGAGCGCACATGAATTCGGAAAATCAATCGGGAGCAGTTCGCAGCAATTCCTCAGCCATTTCCCGCATATGCCGTTCCATGGCGGCACGGGCGCCTTTGGCGTTATGTGCCTTCGCGGCGTCAAGGATCGCCCTATGATGTTTCAGCCCGGAGGCTTTTCCTCTCTGGTGCACGATGTCCTTCATAACCCGGGAGAGATTCGAGCATATCATCCGGTAAGCGGCTTCAAGTGTCTGATTGCCGCAGCAGGAAGCCAGGGTGGTATGAAAAGACACATCCGCAGCAGCAAAAGCCGCTTCATCCTGGGCGGCCAGAACCATGGCGTCATAGTTCTGGCTCAGCAGGTTCAGTTCCTCTTCGGTCATACGGGAGACTGCCAGCTCGCACAGGGGGCCTTCCATGACACAGCGGAATTCCAGCAGTTCGCGGAATTCCTGCTCTGTCAGGCTGCCCGGGATGTTCATGCGGGACATGGCGTCGCTGAGCGAATATTTGCGTACATAACTTCCGTCGCCGACGCGCGTCTCGATCAGGCCTTCGCCGGCCAGCTTCTGGAGCGCGTTGCGCACGGTCACGCGGCTGGTGCCGAATATTTCACACAGCTGTAATTCTCCCGGCAGACGTTCTTCCGGCTTCCAGATGCCTTTCTCTATATTTTCTTTCATCTGCGCGATCACCTGATCGCTCATGCTGCTTCGCGTTACCGGATGTAATCCCATAGATGCAATGCTCCTCCTGTGGTAGCGTATTATCGCTTTTTCATATACTGACTGCCCGTGATTTTTATGCGGGAAGGATGCCCTCTCTGACAAGAAAAGCATGGACCTTTTCCTGCTCGTCCCTGTCCAGATCCGGTATCGGGAAGGTACATTTCGCGCATTCGATGATGCCGCACTGGCGGACCGCCTCTTTGACATAGGGCACGAAAGGCGCTCCGATGGTGTAGATATCCATACAGCGGTTTATCTTCTGCTGCAGCAGCGCGATCTGCGCTACGTCTTCGGCGTTGACGGCTTTCACCCAGTCGGAACAGAGTTTCGGCGCCACGTTGGAGATGCCGCAGATGGAGCCGTTTCCGCCGGAAAGGACATTGTGGGCAAAGTTATCGTCGAAGCCGGAATAGATCTCGAAATCAGGCCGTACCGGTTTAATGGCCTTGATCAGTTCCCGCGTGTGATCCATGCCGGCGATGGTATCCTTGATACCGATGATATTGTCATATGCTTCGGCCAGCCGGCGCACAACGGAGGGGCTGATGGTGTAGACGGTCCGGTCCGGGAAGTTGTAGATGTAGACAGGCCCGTGAATCTCCTCTGCCATACGGCTGTAGAAGCTGTACATTTCCCTGTCGCCGAAAGAGAAGTAGAAAGGCGGTACGATCATCACGGCGTCTGCTCCCGCATCCAGACAGGCGTTGGAGAGGGGCGCGATCTCCTCCGCGATCATGTTGGCAGTGCCGATGATCACCTTCATGCGGCCTGCGATGTGCCTGACGGCGAACCGCGCAAGCGCCTCCCGCTGCTCTAATGTCTGACCGAAGAATTCTCCCAGGCTGCCGCCGATCAGGACGCCGTCTATCTCATTGGCGATCAGGTGGTCGTAGAAGCGGCCTGCACTTTCATAGTCGATTGTGCCGTCCTCACAAAAAGGTGTGATTGCCGGACAGATCCATTTTGCATTCATGATAATTTCCCTCCATTGTTTTAGTCGGATGTACCCGACCGTGTATTGGTATAAAATTGTGGGGGCTCTTAATCGAGGCCGGCTCCCTGCATGGCGCTCAGGGCATGTTCCGTGTAGCGTTTGTAGAATCCTTTTCTGGCCGGTCTGGGGAGGACGCCCTTTTTGCTTCTCCGGGCGAGGATGTCGGCCGCTTCCTCCGGTGTGACCTGTCTGCCGTCTACGCCCACCAGATCCAGACGGCGGGCCTCAATATCATAGTGGATGAGGTCGCCTTCTTCGATAAAGGCGATGGGGCCGCCGGCAGCGGCTTCCGGGCTGATATGGCCGATGGCGGCTCCGCGGGTGGCGCCGGAGAAACGGCCGTCGGTGATCAGCGCCACATGACCGTTCAAGGACTCGTCGCAGACAATGGCCTCGGTGGTCATGAGCATTTCGGGCATGCCGCAGCCCCGCGGGCCTTCGTAGCGGATGACGATCACGTCTCCCGGCTGAATCTTTTTATCGACCACGGCCCGGTAAGCGTCTTCTTCTTCGTTGAATACGCGGGCAGGCCCTGTGAAGCTGCGCTGGGAGAGGGCAACGGCGGAATATTTTATGACGCTGCCTTCTGGGGCGATATTCCCTTTGAGGATGGCAACGCTGCCTTTCTCGGTCGCTTTTTCCACCGGAAAGATGACCTCGTCCCGGGTCAGCTGGTAATTGGCGAGATAGCCCAGGCCTCGTTCGAAGAAATTGTCGCGCCGGAGATCTTCCAGATTTTCGCCGAGGGTCTTGCCGGTTACGGTCATAACGTCCAGATCCAGCATATCCTGCAGAAGCAGCTGCACATAAGGAACGCCGCCTGCAAACCAGAAACTTTCCGTCAGATGCTTTCCACTGGGGTTCAGGTTGCCGAGGTGTGGCACCTGATGATTGATCTCGTCAAAAAGTTCGATGGGCATTTCATAGGCCAGCTCCCGGGCGATGCTGGGCAGGTGCAGCGTGGCGTTGGTGCTGCCGCCGATGGCGCTGTGGACGATCAGTGCATTGCGGAAAGCGGCCGGCGTCATGATATCGGAAACTTTAATGTCCTTTTCTACCAGTTCCATGATGACGCGGCCGGCCTGGCGGGCGTAGCGCAGGATGTCGGTCATGGTGGCGGGCACAAGCGCCGATCCCGGAAGGGCCATGCCGAGCGCCTCCGCCATACACTGCATGGTGCTGGCCGTACCGAGGAAGGTGCAGGCGCCTACGGAAGGACAGCCGGTCAGATAGTAGTCGCGGATCTCCTGATCGGAAATGGCATCCTGACGTTTCTGCCGCAGGGAAATGTCACCGGCCACAAGGCTGGTAGTCTGCCGGGGACCGGGGCGCATACTGCCGCCGGGAATAAAGACAGTGGGAAGGTTCATGCGGGCCGCCGCTTTCAGGTGGGCCGGGATGGATTTGTCGCAGCTGCTGGACAGGATCATGCCGTCCCAGGGCACGGCGCTGGCGTGTACCTCGACCATATCCGCGATGGCTTCACGGGATGCAAGCACGACATTCATGCCGTCATGTCCCTGCGCACAGCCGTCGCAGACATCGGTGGTATGGTAGTGGGCAGGGAAACCGCCCTTTTCAAAAACGCCGATCTCGGCCTGTCTGGCAAGCTGATGGAGATGGACACTGCCCGGGTGAGAGTCGCCGTATACGTCTTCGATCATGATCTGGGGCTTATGGATGTCGGTATCATCCCAGCCGCTGCCCATCTCAAGGGCGTTGAACTGCGCCCACCACAGCCGTTCCTTTGCACTTTTCTGTTTCATGAGGACCTCCTTGGAAATAGGTTTGCTTTTTGCCATGTTTAAGGTAAAATCTGTATACTTGTATTACAGATTCAGCATATCGAAAAGAAAGCGGAAAGTCAAGAGGGGATTTCGGAAAGAAAGGTACAAAAAAATTTCAAATCTACACAATAGATTCAAATTAGTCTGTTACAATTACGGTCAGGAGGTGCGCTATGAGTAAAATCTTAATTGTTGAGGA
>OFFT01001951.1_pt1 | contig 11407 bp, 6 predicted proteins | sample 1521581 | NCBI WGS metagenome assembly OFFT01 (sample SAMEA3504084, study PRJEB24116) | mouse gut metagenome | biome: mouse gut; feature: mouse-associated habitat; material: faeces | place: Denmark | collected 2011
GCATCTTTGCCGCGTAGGACTTGCCAAAGCGCCTTGGCCTGCTGATACAGGACAGCTTCTCCCTTGTCCCCAGGGTATGATTGATCAAGGCGATCAAGCCTGTTTTATCCACATATTCAGACTGCAGGATTTCCCGGTATCCATTGTTTCCCGGATTCAAATATGCTCCCATTGGAATCTCCTTCCGCGGCCATGCGTCAGCACTCTTTTATTTATCCTGACAATTGCTAAAACCTGCCATGAATGCCCCTCTTCATCGTGACCCGACTCACGAGCGAAATGAAGAGGAGCATTCATGGCTGCAAGGGACATCGCGCCAAATTACATCACTCGTGAGTATAGTTTATACCAGACCCATCAATAAGACAATACTTTGAAATCGATTTAAAAATTTGCTGTTCCGGTAGAAAATCCAGCACCCCATAACAGTATGCGTATTATGCCGCATATGAAAAGGTGTAACGGATAATATATGTAAAATAATTTTCCAATTCCCTTCATGGAGCCCCGTTTCCCATTATAAAGCCACAAAAGCGGGATTGTCAGGCAGGTAAATAGCTGGATGAATGCGTACACTTTATCAATAAAAACAAAGTAAACAGCGGCATACATCAGTGTCCACAAATTGTATGCAAAGTGGGAGATTGCCGCCAGCAAAAACAATCTGCCGGCGTATTTTTTGACATCGTGTGTGTAGTGATATCCCTCTGCAATAAAGAACCACATGATGGGGGCTGTAAGCCTGCCTATCATATGGAACACAAGTACATACCATTCTGTATTATATCCGGGAAACAGCGTCCATACCAGATGGTCAAGCGTCATTGCCGCAATCGCAATCAACTTCAACTGATTCGCATTGAATCCTTTTTCATGCTCTATGTCCATTATCATTTATCCTCCCAGCTCCCGGTAAATCTGGCTTGTCTGCGCTTTCCAGAAATAATTCAGGGAATCCCGGAATGCCAGCGTAATTTCACATCAAAACAGCCACAAAGGGGCCTGAAATACGCGCCACCGGGCGCACGAATAAAACAGTCGTGAGTCTTTGCGTCATGATTCCGGGCTGTCATTTCAGGAACATGCGGATCAGTCTGTCAATTATGCTCGTAATCTACAAATATTGCGTACTTGTTCAACAGCCCATATTTGATGAGGTAAAAATAGTTTTTCTTTGATTTGCTCAAAAGTTAACCACACCAGATAGTGGTCAGGTTCAGTTGGTTCTGATACAATATCTCCAATTTCCATGTAATAGAAATAGCCGACACCATGAAAATCTGTTTTTGTTTGTTCTATCCAATGATAATAATCACCTTTGCATACAAGCTCTTGGGGCATTACAGAAAGACCAGCCTCCTCCAATGCTTCCCTAATAATACAATCAATATGACTTTCATTATTTTCAATACCGCCGCCAAGCAAGAAATAACCAATTTCCCCATTATATAAATGGGTCATTGCGACAGGTATTTTGCCATCAGCTGAAAAACCAATACCATATGCACCAGTTCGTTCTTTGTATATTGTATCAGGCTTTTTTATGCCAAATGTTTTTTCCAACAAAACAGCACCCTCCTGCTATAGCCGATTCCTCTTGTAATTAATCTCTACTTCTTTTTCCTCTGCTCAGATTGAATTCTTCCTCTGCTAATTCAATACGTTGCTGAATCTGTTCCTCTGTAGGCAGCAGCTTCTTAATCTCCTCTATTTTAATATTATCATAAGATGCAACCCCCATCGGTGTCTGGATTCCCTGAAATGCCCACTGTACTTCGGTCTGATCCTTATCTTTGCAAATCAGTAATCCAATTGTAGGATTTTCATCTGGAGTCCGAATAAGATCATTCACTGCATTTACATAAAAATTCAATTTTCCAGCAAATTCTGGCTCAAAAGAAACGGCTTTCAGTTCAACCACTACATAACATTTAAGACGGATATGATAAAACAACATATCGATCTTACGAGTTTTTCCTGAAACTACAATTTCCTTCTGTCTCCCGATAAATGCGAAGCCTGTCCCAAGCTCCAACAGAAATCTTGTAATGTTTTGTTCCAAAGCATCTTCCAATGCTGTTTCATCATACCCTCTAGGCAAAGAAATAAAGCTGAAATCGTAGGTGTCTTTTACAATTTCCTTTGCAATCTTTCCCTGCATTCCTGGAAGTTTTTCATCAAAATTTGTATTTGCCCTTCCTACCTTATGATATAAATCAGCTTTTATACAATCAATTAGGGCATTTCTACTCCACTCTTCTTCGATTGTTTTCTGAAGGCAAAATAACGCCTCCTCCACAGATTTACATTTTGTGACAATTTCCACATGGTGACGCCACGGCACAAAACCGAAAAAAGCGGGAAATACCATTTCTGCACCAACTTGGTGCAGTTTTTCCCCTCTATCATCTTCTTTGATTTCTGCACCAATCTGCTGCAGTTTTATACTGTCAAAATTGAATTTATTATCTATTGCTTGAATAAGGTCATCAGAGTCTTCCGCTAATGCATAAAAAGAATACCATTTTTTCATATTCCAAAGATTCCTAGCCGAAAAACCTTTCACTTCTGGAAATTCTTGCTGTAAGTCCAGGCTTAACTGCTCAACAATACCATGTCCCCATTTTTCTTCTGATTTTCGTAAAACAAGATCCCGTCCCAGTTGCCAATTGAATAAACGCCTTTTTGTTCAGGTTATGCCCCCCCCTGCCAAAAGTCAATAGTCTCTGGCAGGCCATTGTGTCAGTCAGTTGTCATCTGGTCTACGATCTCCACCCGGATGGAGCGGTTCCGCAGCAGCTTCGCGCCCTCTCCCATGCGCTCCTCCATATACCACCGTACTGCGTCCCCGAAAGACTGGCGCCCGGTCTGTACGGGAAATCCCTTTCCCCAGACGAGGCATGGCGCTTCCAGGGGATAGTCGGCTTCCTCCTGCCGCTGCTCTCCGCCTGGTTTTTCTCCTTCCTCTTCCTCCTGGGATTCCCCGTGGAAATCCCTGCGGGAATCCTCCGCCAGAAGCCGCTCCTGCAGCTCCAGCAGATCCAGGTTCAATTCCTCCACATGGCTTGCGGTGAGGGACAGCACGCTCCCCTCGCCCTCCCTGTTCCCCAGGGCCTGGCTGATGGTCAGGACGTTCACCCAGTCCGGCAGACCTTTCTCCAGGGCGGCGTCCAGCCACCTGGCAAAGGTCTCCCACAGCCGGCATCCGCCGAATACGGTGAAATAATCAGCCGCAGTCTGCCTGGTCTCCTGTACGGACTGCTGGAAATCCGTCTCTCTGTAGCAATATTCCAGCCTGTGGTCAAGCCTGGATACGGTGAGGAGCCCTTCATAGGTCTCCACCTCCGTGACGCCCTCCAGCTCCGCGGCCAGGTAGTCCGCCAGCAGCTTGTCCAGGCTGTCTGCACGGTACATTTTGATGGCTCCATCGGCGTAGAACGTGCCGCTGTCCCCCTGGTAGACGCACAGGGGGCCATAATCGGACTGGGTGGAATATTTGAATCCCCATCCGAAACGCCCTATGTAGCGCTTTCCCTCCTTAATCTTCGTCCGGGCGACATCCATATGGAAACGCAGGGTTCTCTCATGCTCTGTGGAATGGACGGCAATGGGAAAGCCGAAGGGCGACAGGGCAGCGTAGAATACCTTGTCGTGGCGGCTCTCCTTCTGCCTCCCGTAGCGGAGCACGCAGTAGCCCTCCGGGTCTTCCGGGAATCCCATGCTCTTTAGGATTGCCTGGGCTTTCTGGAGCAGATCCATGCCCTCCAGGTTCTCTGCCGACATGCGCACTGGTTTCGGCTGGCGCAGCAGCTGCAGGATTTCCCGCACAGCCTTTTCCGCTTCTGCATCCGGTCCTGAAATCTGTGCGGTGGTTCCCTCTAGTGCCGGCGCGTCCCAGCGCAATCCTTTCTCATATAATTCTTTCCAGAGCATTTCTGTCCATGGCAATTCCTTCCAGCCAAACTCAGCCCTTCTGAAGATTCTGTCCTCCCAGCCAAACTCCATCTGGCGATAGATGCGGATTCCCTCCCCGGACACCACCGCCCGGAAGCAGAACCTCTCCTGTTCTTCGTAATAGATTGCTTTTGTGCCAGATGGCAGACGGTCATTGTCCGCGGCCAGGAGCCTGGCCACCAGGGGACAGATGTGGGGATGCAGTGGAAGCTTTCCCAGCCACTGCTGAATCAGCTCCTCCGCCTCCTTCCGCTCGGAAAGCTCAATGGCTGTCACCCCCAGCATAAAGAAAAAATCCTGAACCCGGGCTGCCTGTGTTGAAGCCGTCGTCTCTATTTGGGCTTGCACTCCGGGTCGCCCCTCTGAATCCACGGTTTGTACATGAGCATGCATGCCGGACTGTTCCTCCGAATCTGTCTGCGATATATGGGCTTGCGCCTGTCCATGCTCCGAGGCCCACCGGCGCAGCTCGCCAAAGGTCAGGACAGGGAACAGTACCGGCGCTTCCTCCACAAAGTACAGGCAGTAATGGTAATGGAACTCCACCCGCAGGGTTCTCCCATCCGGCAGGGTGCATGTGGCGCTCACCGGGGCAGGGATGGACTCCGTCTCCTGACAGAATCCGGTAAAGGCCTTCTGCCATGCTTTGGATGGGGCATAGAGATGGCGGATATAGGCCGGAAGGTAGCACTCCCCGTCCATCTCGTAGAGATATCCGTCCTCCCATTCTCCCCGGATTCTCCCATGGCGGAAGCCGTATCCCCGCATCAGGTAGTACTGCCAGAACTCCGGGCTATCCTCCAGCCTTTCCATGTCCACAGGGGGAAAGGACAGCTGGAAGCGGTAGTCAATCTCCCGGCACATCTGCTCTGTGGCCAGGGAGCGCAGCAGGCTTTCCAGAAGTTCCGTGCGCCTGGGCTCCGGGAAATCCCCCTGCTGCAGGTATCGGATCAGCCCCTCTGCCAGGGAGCGGGGCATCACCAGCCTTTGCGCTCCCCCGCAGAGCTTATCGAACAGCCCTCTGTCCCCCTGCAGCTCCCTCCACTCCGGCATGGCGAACAGGGCCTCCACCCGCTCTTTGATCTCAGGGGTTTCCTCGTAGATGGATTTCTCGTAGTTGTTCTGGTTGTCATTGATAATCCGGGAGCAGACACGGTATACTTTCGTGACCTTCTGTTCCAGGCCGTCCTGACCGAAGAGCAGCTCCTCTACCTGGGGGAGCTGGACAAGCACCTGCTCCTTCAGGGCCCCATACAGGCCTCTGGTGCTGCTGCGGTCCAACTCCCGGAAAGAGAATTTCTGGTACAGGAATTTCAGCACACAGTCAGGCAGGCGCTGGTCTTTCAGCCACTGGACGTAGAGCTTTACCACGCATTCGCTGCGGCTCTCGTAGTCTGCCCCTCCCAGCCGTTTTCCATTGCGCTCATAGAGGTAGTGCACCTGCCCGAAGCCCAGGATGTGCTGCCAGGTCTCCTTGTCCGCCTCTGTCAATTGTCCTTTCTGCCCCATTTCCTTTAAGGTCAGATAGTCTGTAAAGGCATTATGGCGCACCTTGTTGGCGGGCTGCTTGAGCATGCGGCGGGTCATGGATTTCAGGTCGCAGTCCCAGCCCTGTCTGTTGAAGATTTCCGCTATCTGTTTCCTGGCCGGAAGGGTCTGCTCCACGGAAACCTTGTACCATTCCTTGGGGTATTTCATGCCCTGGCCATATTCTTCTCCGGCGAAGTGGGGAATCAGGGCATAGGCGATGGCAAGCTCCTGGAGCAGGCCCGCAGGCAGATTGTCGCAGGGGTGAAGCTGCTGTTCCATCAGGTAGGTGTACAGGCCTCTGGCGAAATCCTCTGTGTATTGCTCTCTGAGGAAAGCCTCTGACAGGAAAAAGCGCTTCCAGGTGTCGGCTGCTTTAGCCTGTTTGGGATTTGTGAACAGGGTGATGAAGTCATGCAGGGCGCCTGTTTCCATGCTCTGCTGTATGGCTTTTTGACGGGCATCGGCCAGGCGCTCCAGCAGGGAAGCGGATTCTTCTTTGTCCTTTTCATTTCCTGTGCCAGTATATAATTGGGTAAATTCTGTGTGGTTGCTGTTTCTGTCTTCCTCACCGCTTCTGCTGATTCTGTTCTCACCGCTTCTGCCGATTCTGTTCTCACCGCTTCCATCGGCTTCGGCTGTCCTGGCAAGGCTCAGGGCCTGTCTGTAGGCCTGGTTCAGCTCCACGAAGTATTCCGGCTCCTCCTCCGGGTGGTGGAGCCTGGACTGGGCCGCATAGGCGCTGCGGATGGTCTTTTTATCGGAAGTGGGGGCTATCCCCAGAAGCGTCCATATATCACTCTTCATCGCCATCCCCCTCTCCCCCTTCGCCCCGGTTCTCTTTCCTGCTGTTCCAATCCTCTACCCGGTCATCCTGCTCCTCTCCTTCGCTGTCCCGGCTCTCTTCTCCGTCCACCCAGTCCTCGTCCTCTTCCTCCCAGCTTTCAAAGGCTCTCCCGTCAAACAGCCTCTCCTCTTTTGTTTCCTGGGCCTCCTCCAGCATGTTCAGCCAGGCTCTGGCATTCTCCTGGGCATTCCTGACGGCTTTCTTTCTGCCGCTGCACAGTCCCCGGGTAACGTAGCCTATCATGGCTCCGATCCGCTCCCGCCGCTCTCCGGTGCTGTTCTCGAAGTATGCCAGGAAGCGGGCCAGCATTTCCCGGTTTGCGGGCTGTTCTATGGGCGGCAGCATGATTTTCTCCATCTCCTTTGTGTACCGCTCCAGCTCTTCGGCGGTCAGGGCCTGGTTGGCCAGGAGAATCTGTCTGCGCTCTCCCATCTCATTTTCCACAGACACATGCAGGATGCCGTTGATGTCATAGGTGAACTGCACGTCCACCCAGGCCTGTCCCGCGGGCTTCAGAGCCACCTCTATGGCCACTTCTCCCAGGTATACATTGTCGTCCACATAGTACTCTTCCCCCTGATAGATCTTCACCAGGATTTCCCTCTGGTAGTCGCTGGTGGTGACGAAGCGGTTCCTGCAGGAAGCCGGAAGAGTGGAATTGCGCTCGATCATGGGGCTTAGGACATTCTTGTCCTGGCCGCTTCTGTTGCGGACGCCTATCCCCAGGGTAAAAGGGCACACATCGGTCAGGAGCATGTCCCGGATTTCCTCCCCGCGCCTGCGGATCCCGGCGTAAATCCCCGCTCCCAGGGCCACCACCCGGTCTGTCTGGTCCAGCACCACAGGCTCTTTCCCCAACAGCTCTGCCAGGAACCGACGCACCACTCCCAGCCTGGAAGAGCCGCCCACCATGACCAGGTCGTCTATCTGGGACACTCGGGAGTCCGCGTCCTCCAGGAGGTGCAGGAAGAGCTGTTTCATCTTCTCGAAAAGGGGCATGCAGAGCTCAAAGAGGATGTCCTCGGTGAGCCGGGCCCTGCATGTCCTTCCCTCCACGGTGAGCTCCATATCCGCATGTCCCCCGGCGGACAGGGCGCGTTTGGACTGCTCGGCCAGGTGCCTGATTCGGGCCAGGGCCTCCAGGGGCAGAGCCTCCTCCGCAAGGGCATTTTCACGGCAGAAATAGGACTGGATGGCCCTGTCGATGTCGTCCCCGCCCAGATGGTTATCCCCGGCCACGGCTACGATTTCTATCACATTGTCGAAGCATTCCACATAGGACAGGTCCAGCGTCCCGCCTCCGAAATCAAAGATGATCAATGTCCTGTCTTCCTCTCCCATGGCCATCCGGTAAGCCAGGGCGGCCGCCGACGGCTCGTTGATCAGGCGCTCCACCTTAAGCCCTGCCACCTGGGCCGCCTTTTTCGTGTCGCTCCTCTGTTTGTCGTTAAAATACGCCGGAACCGTCACGATGGCCTCCTCAATCTCCTCCTGAAGCAGGCGCTGGGCATTCCTTTTCAGCCGCTCCAGCACCATGGCCGACAGCTCCATTGGGGTGTACGTCCTGCCGCCCAGCCTGTACTCCTTTGCCGTGCCCATAAAGCACTTGAAAGAACCCACCGTGTCGGACGGGTGGGTCAGCAGCCGCTCCTTTGCCGCCGCCCCTAGCAGAAATCCCTCCCCGCCCACATACCCTACCACGCTGGGGAAGAGCACCTCCCCGTCCTCACAGGGAATCAACTCCAGCCTGCCGTCCCTCCAGCAGACCGCCAGGCTGTTCGTCGTCCCCAGGTCTATGCCTATGATTGCCATATCCATACCTCCCAGTTCTTTTTCAGGGCTTGCGTTGCCATTCTTCCATGGAATTCTCTTCTTCCATTGGAATGCACTTCTTCCATTGGAATGCACTTTTTCCATTGGAATGCACTTCTTCCATTGGAATGCACTTCTTCCATTGGAATGCACTTCTTCCATTTGATTATACTACTTTTGCGCCCTGTTTTCTACTGCTATGCCAAAAGGAAGTTGTCAAAAAGAATCAACAGGAACAAGCAGATAGCCTATTCCCCCCGGACAGCCATTGCGGTATAATGTTGACTCGTAAAGACATCGTGTCAGCTTCTGGTTCCATGCACTGGAACACACGACGAGAAAGGATATGAAAAATGATTCCTGCGATTTATACTGCTTAAGGAATTGTCTACAAATAACTGCTGCAAGTTTATGGCAATTTTTATTGTATTTCCGGGCTTTTGCCTGAAGCAATTGCAGCAGTTATTTTCCGACAATTCCTAACGAGCAGAAGCTGGAAAAGCGGAAAGCGGAATATCAGGTTATCTTGGAACGACTTGACGGACTGGAACAGCAGGGAGTGATCGGAGCGTTTGACAAACAAACGATTATTGATTTATCGGGTGACGTTATTAAGGAAATCGCACAGAAATATGAGAATGTGCAGAAAGGCGTAGCTGATATGATGAGAGGAGCATTGATCGAAACAGAAGCAACTACTTTATCTTCTGGCCGACAACAGCGTTAAGAATTTTTCTCGGAAATCAAGACATTTGTATCTATCACAATTCTCATACTCGTTTCTTCGTTCTGACTGATTAGACTATATCATTAACATCATTTTCATTATATCCAACTGATTTTGCCCATTTTTGTGCTTCATCCAGTGAGGCTTCAGAGTTGTCTCCCTGTTTTTTAACCGCACACAGGGGAATAAGGCTTATCCCCTGTGGCGGGGAAATATTTATAAAACTCAATCCATTCGATTCTTATTCAACTATTTATACCGACGGCTGCTAAGAATTCCTTACCAGCCTTTCAAGCATAATACTGCGCCTGGGCATCCCACAGTTCACGGTATTTCCCGCCTTCCTCCTCCATAAGCTCCTCATGGGTTCCCCACTGGACCACCTTCCCTTGATCCATGACGACGATTCGGTCGCACATCCGGCAAGAGGAAAGCCTGTGGCTGACGAACAGCACCGTCCTGCCCTCTGCCAGTTTTCCGAAGTTCTCGTAGATTTCATATTCCGCATAGGGATCCAGGGCAGAGGTAGGCTCGTCCAGGATCATGATTTCGGCATCTTTGTAAGCCGCCCTGGCGATTGCAAGCTTCTGCCCCTCCCCTCCGGACAGATTCGTCCCCTCCGGGTCGAAATCCTGGAACAGAGACTGCTGGATGCCCTTCGCGTATCTTTCCACCCACTCCTTCATCCCCGCTTTCTCCAGCGCAGTCTGGACCTTTCGCTGGTCATAATCCTGTGTCCCGGCCACATTTTCGGCAATGGAGAAGGCGAACAGGGAGAAGTCCTGGAAAACCGTTGAGATATGTTCGATATACTCTTCATAAGGGTATGCCAGGACATCCCTGCCATCCAACAGGATGCGCCCTGCCTGGGGCACATACAGCCTGCAGAGCAGTTTGATCAAAGTCGTCTTCCCGGAACCGTTTTCCCCTACGATGGCAATCTTCTCTCCGGCGTTTATATTCAACGTCACATCCTTCAGGGCAAAATCGGCGCTCTCTGGGTATCGGAAGCTTATGTTCTCCATCCGGAGACAGGCACTGCCGCCGCGCTCCTCTTGACTATCCAAAGGCTTTTCTTGACCATCCAAGGGCTTTTCTCCCCCATTCTTCCCCGGCAGATCCATATATTGGAAATACCTTAATAGATGCTCATTATTGTTCCGCAGATCCGTCACGATCTCTGCCGTCCTGGCGAAGGCTTCCATCAGCCAGGTCACCGCACTGTACAGCAGCACGATGCTTCCGCAGCCGATTGCGCCGTCCATGGCCATCCTCCCCACCAGCAGATACACGATGCAGCCGCAGATGCCGGAAGCCGCAAGCTTAATGCCGTCATACCGGTTCACGGCTGAAAGTTCCCGCTCCTTGCCGTCCGCCAGATATTCATAGCAGTTGGACTGGCACTGGTTCAGAATCAGTTCCTCCTGGCGGTAAATCCTGGCATCCATAGCCGCGTCCTCATCCTGCAGATATTCCATATGGTAGAAATCGCCGTACCTGGAATGCCTTGCCCCTTTCAGGAATGTCTCAAAGGTCACATCGAAGCGCTTTCCCGTCATCCGGCAGGCCAGGACACAGGAGCATGCCACCAGCAGCCCAAATCCCAAAATCATGGCCGCCATGCCGCTCTGTGCCGTTCCAGCCGCCAATCCCCCAGACACAATCTCCCACAAAGAATACACCAGAATACCGCCCGCAATGACTCCGGCAGCCAGATTCGTCCAAAGCACCTCCATATCCCAGTACAGGCTGGCCATCCCCGCGCCGGACAGACCGATCGCGCCGGACACCTCATCCCGCAGCCGCCTGGTGCTGTCCCGCTCCAGCAGCTCGTAGGGCAGGGCATAAGCCTTGCCTGTCAGGCCGATCTCATGGGAGGCGAAGAGCCTCCGATACCCTGCGTCGATGCGGCAGTCCTCATAATTCCTCCACATGGAGACCAGGAACAGCAGCCCGATGCCGGCCAGACACAGCATGAGCAAGTCCCTTCTGTCCCGGCTCGCCGCCAGCCCGTCCATGATATGGGCCGACACCGCCGTAGCGACGAACGGAATCCCCGCCGCCAACAAGCTCCTCCTGCATACATGCCCCATCTGTCCCGGCAGAATGCGCCCGAACTCCCGGATGCCCCGGCGGACGATTCCCATGTCCTGTCTCAATGTCCTTCCGTTTTTCCTCATCTGTCCTCTCCTCCCTCCCGGCCATACGTCTGATCGGTATCGCCCTCTTTCCTTCCGGCAAAAGGCGCGTCCTCTGCGCCGCATCCAGCTGCGGAAATCCGCTCCTGATCCCTGTAATATCGGCTCTGTACCCGGAACATGTCCGCGTATCTCCCGTTCTTCTCCATCAGCTCCAGATGGCTGCCGCTCTCCGCGATCCTGCCCTCCTCTATAAAGAGGATCCTATCGCAGAATCTGGTGGAAGCCAGCCTGTGGGAGACGAAGACGGAGGTCTTCCCCTCTGTCAGCTCCCCGTATTTCTCATAAATCTCACTCTCCGCTTTTGGATCCAGGGCCGCCGTGGGCTCATCCAGCAGCAGC
>OFFT01001970.1_pt1 | contig 11323 bp, 12 predicted proteins | sample 1521581 | NCBI WGS metagenome assembly OFFT01 (sample SAMEA3504084, study PRJEB24116) | mouse gut metagenome | biome: mouse gut; feature: mouse-associated habitat; material: faeces | place: Denmark | collected 2011
AATGGCCTGCGATGATGTCCAGCACCTGGTCCAAGTCCCACCGTTTCGCCGGGAGGATGACGGCCCGCTGCCCCACCACCTCCCGCAGGATGCGCAGCTCCAGCTGCTGCCTGTGACGCAGGTGCCGGATCAGGTCGTCGAAGCCCTGATACCCGTGGGCCTTCCCGTAGGGGGAGGCGCTCAGGTAATCCAGCATCAGGGGATACCACCAGGGATTCCCCTGCTCGTCCGAGCGTTCCCGGCAGATGATCCGCGTGCTCTCCTCCAGATCGGCATCGTACAGATACAGCAGCAGGAAGTCCTCCAGATGGATATCGTTGAATAACCGATGATAAAAGGATATGATTTCGTCATCCTCCAGCTGCTGGTACAAGATCAATTCTTCCACGATATTCTGCAGGAAAGCGCATTCGAACAGGTATCCGCTTCCGGAAAACCTCCGGTACCTGTCCCGGATAATCCGCTCCAGCTCCTCCGGGGATTTTCTGTTGTTGTAGATTTCATACTGCTCCATGTCTTTGTGGAAGCCGGGAATGTCCGTGAGGATCGTGGTATAGGTGACGATGTAATGGCCGTCCTCCCGGAAGGTATGGGCCTCAATCTCCCCGCGCAGGCTCCCGTAGCGCTCCAGAGCCGCCAGATAGTCAGCCTCTGTCATCCAGGTGCACCAGGACAGCTCCACAGGAGAATAGTCCCCTTCCCGGCATACATGGAGCTCCGGCAGCCTTTCCGCGATGGCCTGCAGCAGGGTGGACTTTCCCATGCCCTGTATCCCTTCTATAAAAATATTTTTCATGAGTTGCCGCCTCCTCTCTGCCTTAAGATGGGAGCATTTTATACTGCTTAACGCTGACTGGTTCAGGCGCATGATTAGATTACATTAGGTATTATTCAGCAGTACGCAGTATATCATGAATGGCCGGGGGTGTCAATTTATGCGCATACGTAAATTTCTCGCGGTTTCCGGTTGAAAGCGGCATCAAATTGTGGTACAATCTGTAGAAAGCAGATATCATTCGAGACATGGTCTGGAATATATGCTCGCAGTCGGCAGCGTGAATATGTGGCAAATCCGACCGCTCATGAGCATGATTCATGGTTCTTGCAAACAAGCATTCTATGTAAAATTCCTGCTTTAAAAAATCAACATCAAATGAATACAGAGGCAGGAGTTTTCGCAAAGGTCTCCTGCACGGACAGGAGGCGGACGGATGGCACAGAAGGATATCCTGGAGAAGATTCTGATGGCGCATGGAGACGTGTTCGCGGATTGTGTGAACGTGTTCTTGTACGGAGGGCAGCCGAAGCTGCGGGGAGGGGATTTATGTCCTGCTCCCACGGAAAGCTTTTATCAGGGGAAGGCAGGGAAGCGCAGCCAGTTCTGCGACAGGAGCTTTTTTCAGATGGAGGGCGGACGGGTGAAGGCGCAGTACTTCATTGAGAACGAGACGCGGCTGAAAAGGCGGCAGGCCCTGCGCAAGGCATCCTATCAGGGCGGGTCGTACCGGGAGCAGCTGGAGCTGAAACAGCCGGTGTATCCCGTGATCGGCATAATCCTGAACTGGACAGGGAGGAGGAGCCGGATACCTTCGAGCCTGCGCAGGCTGTTGGCTTCGGAAGGGGCAGACATGGAGGCGCTGCGGTTCGTGGACGATGTGACGCTGAAGCTGTACCATATGAGGAACCTGTCCAAAGAAGTGCGGGACAGATTCACCAGCGACATGGGGTTCGTGGTGGACTATCTGAACACAGGAAGCTTCGAGGGACGGGGACAGCAGAGAATTGTCCATGGGGAGGCGCTGTGCGAGATGATGGAGGCGCTGACCGGAGATGCCAGGTTCACGGATATGATAGGGAACCTGCTGGAGAAGCAGGAGGAAGGAGAGGGAATCGTCATGTGCGAGTATATCGATATGCTGGAGGCGAAAGGAGAAGCCAGAGGCAAGGAGATTGGCAAGGAGATTGGAGAGGGCCGCCTGGCCTCCCTGCTGTCAAAGCTTTATGCCCTGGGAAGGGACGAGGACGCGAAGCTGGCCGTAAACGACAGGGCAGCCAGGGGACGGCTGTACGAGGAGCTGGGGATAGCCGGCGGCTGAGGGACGGAACCGGCAAAAGCGCCTTGACACATCCTGTGGAATCACTTATGATGGTGGAGCAGTCAGGAAAGAGGGGGAGAGCGTTGGAGAAGAAGTACCTGGACATCAATGTATATGAAGCGCTGCAGGAACGCCTGGACTATATTTTCCGGGAATTCGATAACATATATATTTCCTTCAGCGGCGGCAAGGACAGCGGCCTGCTGCTGCATATGGCCATGGACTACATAGAGCGGAACCGGATCCGGAAGAAGATAGGCGTCTTCCACCAGGATTTCGAGGCCCAGTACCAGGTGACTACGGAATATGTGGAGAAAGTATTCGAGATGTACCTGTCCAGGACCGAGCCCTACTGGGTGTGCCTGCCCATGGCGGTGCGCACGGCGCTGAGCAGCTATGAGATGTACTGGTATCCCTGGGACGATACCCTGCAGGAGAGCTGGGTGCGCCCCCTGCCCAGGAAGCCCTATGTGATCCATATGGGCAGGAATCCCTTCACCCTCTATAAATACAAAATGCTGGAGGAGGATCTGGCCAGGCAGTTCGGCAGGTGGTTCAAGCAAAAGCACGGGAACCGCAAGACCGTATGCCTGCTGGGGATGCGGGCGGAGGAGTCCCTGCGCCGCTACAGCGGCTTTCTGAACAATAAGAACGGTTACCAGGGGAGGTGCTGGATTTCCAGGCAGTTCAAGGATGTGTGGACGGCCTCCCCCATGTATGACTGGAGCACCTCCGATGTGTGGACAGCCTATTCCAGGTTCGGCTACCCCTACAACAGACTGTACGACCTTTACCATAAGGCAGGACTTCTGCCCACCCAGATGCGGGTGGCCTCGCCCTTTAACGATTATGCCAAGGAATCCCTGAACCTGTACCGGATCCTGGAGCCCCAGACCTGGACCAAGCTGGTGGGGCGGGTGCAGGGGGCGAATTTCACCTCCATCTACGGGAAGACCAAAGCCATGGGCTACCGGGACGTAAAGCTCCCGGAGGGCCATACCTGGCAGTCCTATACCAGGTTCCTCCTGGACACCCTGCCGGAGAAGCTGCGGGCGAACTATATGAAGAAATTCCAGACATCCATGGACTTCTGGCACAATACAGGAGGCGGGCTGTCGGAGGAGACCATCCGGGAGCTGACGGAACACGGATACAAGATTGAACGCAACGGCGTTTCCAACTATACGCTGGACAAGAAATCCAGAATCGTCTTCAAGCAGGAGATTCCGGACCACACGGATGACATCAGGAGCACCAAGGACATCCCGTCCTGGAAGCGCATGTGCTACTGCATCCTGAAGAACGACCATCTCTGCAGGTTCATGGGCTTCGGGCTCATGCGGGAGGACAAGAAGCGGATCGAGGCTATCAAGGAGAAATATCAGAACATGGAGGGCGTTTAAATGGCATATCGCAGTCCGGTCTACGATGTGGAGAGGGTACCTTTCGAGAAAATCGAGCCCAACAGCTACAATCCCAACGCGGTGGCGCCGCCGGAGATGCGGCTTCTGTACGACAGCATCAAGGAGGACGGCTACACGATGCCCATCGTGTGCTATTACGATAAGAAGAGGGACGTCTATATCATCGTGGACGGCTTCCACCGTTACCGGGTGATGCGGGACTATCCGGACATCTACCGCAGGGAGGAGGGCATGCTGCCCGTGACCGTGATCGACAAGCCGTTGGACCAGCGCATGGCCAGCACCATCCGCCACAACCGGGCCAGGGGAAGCCACAATGTGGACTTGATGAGCAACATTGTGAGGGAGCTGCACGATCTGGGGCGCTCCGATGCCTGGATTTCCGTTCATCTTGGCATGGACCGGGACGAGATCCTGCGCCTGAAACAGATTACAGGCCTGGCGGCTCTCTTCCGGGATGTGAAGTTCGGAAAGGCCTGGAGGCCTGCGGAGGAGGAATAGAGAAACAGCCCTGCCGGATACCGGGCGGCTGCGGAGGGAAAACGTATGGACAAGCAAGTGAAGTTTTTGAGCCGGGAGACGGCAGCCTCCTGGCTCCCCGGGCGCCGGGAGGACGGCCACAAGGGAACCTTCGGGAAGGTCTGCGTCATCGGAGGAAGCGTCGGGCTTACAGGAGCTCCTGTCCTGGCATCCAAAGCGGCGGCCCGGACGGGCAGCGGACTGGTGTTCCTGGGAGTGCCGGAGGAGATCTATGGGATTACGGCGCCTCTGAGCCTGGAGGTGATGACCTATCCCCTGCCCGGAAGGGAGGGAAGGCTCTCGGCGGAGGCTTTCTTCCGGATTCAGGAGAAGCTGGGAGCCTGCGATGCGGGACTGATTGGGCCGGGTTTGGGGAGAAACAGGGATCTGTTCCGGCTGGTCAGCCGTCTTCTGGAGCAGGTGCAGATTCCCCTGGTGGTGGATGCGGACGCTCTTTATGCCATCCGGGAGCAAAAGGAGATCCTGAAGCACCGCAGGGAGAAAGGCTTAGTGACGGTTCTAACGCCGCATGAGGGAGAATTTTCCTATCTGGGCGGAAATTCCCGGGCGGAGCGCAGAGAAGGAGCCTTAGAGTTTGCCCGTACCTTCGGCTGCATCCTGGTCCGGAAAGGCCCCGGAACCCTGATTGCGGATCCGGAAGGGAATCTGTACCAGAATACCACCGGCAACAGTGGCATGGCAAAGGGCGGAAGCGGGGATATCCTGGGAGGAATGATTCTCTCCCTGCTGGGACAGGGAATGGAGCCTGTCCGGGCAGCGGCCCTCGGAGCCTGGCTTCACGGCTGTGCCGGGGATCTCTGCAAAGAGGAGATCGGAGAGTACGGGATGCTGCCCACGGACATGCTGGAGCGGATCCCGGAAGCCATCCGGAGGACGCAGGGAGGGTGAAAACGCTCCCTGCGTCAGGGAACTATCTCCCAGTCGGTAAGGGGAGTGTTGGTGCTGTAGTTGTAAAGGCGGCGGTATGCAACGCCGTTAATATTTTTGTATTCCCAGCCGATTGTAGGAAAACGTGCGATACTTTCAGATGAAGTGTACGGAGTACAGCTTTCGCCGGGCAGGGCGGCGTTTACCGGAAAGACTGGCAGCAGGAGAAACATAATTTCCAGCAAAATAAATAAGTAAATGCTTTTCATTTTATCTTTTATGGGATATGAGCCTCCGAAATATTGTCGTAGACAGGAGCGTCTTTAAAACTTTCCAAAATTTTAGGAAAAGTGCCAAAGTACTGATTCTCCAGATAGAGATCAAACATCTCCCCGTTTCTGACATAGAAAGTCTGTCCTTTGATATCTTTAAAGACCGGGTACCCGTACTCATCGACACTGTGGTCGTAGTAGGTGTCAAAAATAAAGGAAAAGGACAATAGGAATAAGACTATACACAGCGCGGTACTCCAGCCGGAAGGCCGTTTTGCCGGAGCGTCTATGATACAGCGGAGCCTTTGAAGGACTGCTTTTTTGTGATGCTGATCTGCGAAAGCGTAAGTCTGTTCTGTTCCGGCAGATATACGGCTTTTCTGGAAATGCAGGGTCTTGGAGAGCGCTTCCAGATACTGCGTTTTTTCTGCCCGGCTCATGGTTCTGGTAAGGTACTCATCCACGGAAAGCTCCTGTGCCTGTGTCACCGCGGGAGCCAGACAGTGGGTGAGAAGGGGATTCCACCAGTGGAAAGACAGGAGAAGATCCAGCAGGAACTTCAGATGGAAATCCCGGTGTTTGTAGTGGAGCAGTTCGTGTGAAAAGATACAGGATAATTCTTCGCCCGTATACCCTGGGGGTATCCCGTATGACAGTTCCTTTGAGTTGTCTGCTAAGATGCAGGGAAGGATGATAGTAGGACGGCAAAGGCCCCATATGGCGGGAGAGATAAACCCGTGGGATTGCACCAGCCGGGTTTTTATATTCTTATTTGGAAACAAAGAGTCCAGAACGGTTTGCAAAATCTCCAGGGTTTCCGGGTCCGAGATTTCCGGCAGTGAGAGAAGGGAGTTTTGAAACTGCAGGTATCCCCGGATTTTCCGGAATAAGCAATAGAAGGAGACAGACAGCCACAGGGCGACAAGAAGTATCATGGGGGTCAAAACAAAGGCGCCTGCAGTCCACAGGGGATGCAGCAGGAGATCCCGGAGGGCAGGAAGGATTTTGCGGGAGAAAATGGTCTGGGTAATGGGAAAGGTGGGGGCCAGCAGTTCTACCGGAAGGAATCCCCTGACTATGATGAGGATGGCCAGAAGGCGAAGGGAGGTTATTCCAAAGCGCAGAAATGTATGTTTTCCCTTGAGAAGGAACAGCAGGAACAGGGTTAGCAGAGACACTGCTATGGAGGAGGCAAAAAAGGCGTCAAAAAAAGAGGAATGTTCCAAAACAACAGGGGCAGGAAGATTCATTTGCGTTACTCCTTTGCGTTTTTGTAATTTTGTATCAGAGTCTCTATTTCATTCAGAAAATCATCGTCCAGTTCATCCGCATCCAGCATAGAAGAGAAAAAGGACAGCATATTGCTGGCTACAGAACCGTTTTGCAGCAGGCTCTCCAGAAGAGCCTGTTGTTTTTCGTATTCCTGCTTTGTGACGGCAGGAACGTAGGCCCGTCCGGTCCTGGTGACGGTCCGCTTGATGGAATCTACCCGGATGTAGCCTTTTCTGTCCAGATTTACCAGAACTTTCGCTACCGTGTTGCGGCTTAAAGCTGGATCTGTCTTTAAAATATCTGAGATCAGGCAGGGATGTTTCATTTGCCAGATAATTTCCATGATTTCTTTTTCTTTTGGTAGAAGTTCCTGCATGGCGTTCTTGATTCTCCCTTGGTACTTGTTTATCCATAGGATAAGGCAAAAGTGATAAGATGTCAACGGCATTTTTATAAAAATATAGAAAAATTGCATATATGTAATTGACAAAGCTCTATTAATAATGTAATATAAAATACATAATTAAAAAAAGAAGGGAGTGAGAGGGGATACAGGAGAAACGGTGGTTGTTAAAAGAGAAGATCGGATTTATACTAATAGGAGAGATGGATAATATGAAGAAAAAATTTATGGTTTTATTAAGCTTGGTTCTTGTAGCAATGGTTTTGGTATCGGTTCCTGTTCAGGCAGCAGTTCAGCCTTATGTGTGGCCTGGAAGACCTGGAGGAAATGGTGACGGTTCGGAGGAGTGGCTGCAGGGGGAGTATGGACAGCCCAATGGACCGTATCAAACGATTTATCAGACTGAAGGAAGAGTGTCCGACCTGGGGAAGGAATCTAAAATTGAGATTATAGCAACGGCTATTATTAGCGGAGGCATTTCAAAAGTACATCCGTCTTTCGGAGCTGTTGTAACAGTTGCAGGATTGGGGATGGCTCTTCGCTCGGAAAACTATGAGGGGGCATATTATAAAATGATATCGAGTGTGTCGGGAAGACGGATGAAAATTCAAATACGGACTTATGCAAGACCGGATTATACATATGATGAGCATGTATATACACATTATATTGAATGGTAAATTAAGATCAAAATGGTGTAAATGGGGGCAGTTTAATTGAGGCGCATAAGAGATATAAAGAATGTTAAAAAGCTGTCAAAATATTTTTTGTGTATTTCACCCAGTATAGGAGTGCTTTTCAATATCATCCTATGCCAATGGAAACCGGGATTGGCGCAGACCCAAGTGAGTGCACTTATTTCTGTTATGGGATTTTCACTGCTCTCCCTCATTTTTTATCGTTGGATTTGGCAGAAGGAAGCAGATGGATCTTATATTGCAATAGAAGTAGTGCTGATACTTTTTTGCCTGATTTGTCTACTCCAATATTATATTTTATAGGAGTGAAACGCAAGGATTCGGAGTTTTGTTTTGATAATCTTCAGTACTGGAACTGGTTTAAAAAAGACGAACTTTGATTTTACTACTTCGTCTATAAAACTACCAGCGGAGGATTTATCGCATAAAATTAAAATATTAGGACAATGTTCAAATTCTGTTTTGTATTGTGTTTATAGCAGTCTGAAAGAAGATGACAGCTCAGGTAATTCTTTGTTATGTTGTAGATATTATAAATATTTTTTTGAAACAGGAGAAAAACAATTAATTGCTGAGAGTTCAGGGTGCTTTACAGTTCTTGGAAATTTTCCTTATGGAGAAGGCGTGATATATGGAGAGGCTAAGTTGGAGGAACAATTAAGTATATCAATATATTATCAAACCAATTTGGATAAAAAAATAAAGCTATATGCCTTTGAAACAGTGTCCATACCAGATTTGTTTTTCAAGGAGGGGAGGCTTTTTGTTTCTTACGAAATGATCAGCAATACTTCTATTCGTCAGATGATAGAACTTATTTCGGTAGAGACGGGGAAAACGGAAAGAATTGTTAGTGAAGAATATTCTATTTCTGATGGATATTTATGTACAGGAAAAATGATATTGGGTTTAAGCGGGGATGAAAATGGGATCTTATATCAAGAGATTGTATTTGATCATGATAATCCAGATTTAGACGATACCGGGCGGGCGCAGATTGTTTATTGGAATTTATCGGAACAAAATCGAGTTATACTTAAAAAATTAGAGAAAAAAGCATCTTTCTTGGGTGGAGTTCCGGAAATTTTGGTTGTAACAGATTATACATATGAAGCACCTCTTGAAAATACAGGAAAGCTATATATAAAAAAGGGGAATGGGAAATACGCTTCTTATTTTATTCCTGGTATTGAGTCTGTTAATGATATAAAAACATGCGATATTATAAATGAAAGGTTTATTGTAATTGAGAGTTTTCAAGCAGTTTATATTATTGATACAAATAACTTTGAATATGAAAAATATGAAAATATGGACTATCAATTTTCTGAAAAAAATATTATTTATTGCATAGACAATGAACAGCTACTTATTAAGTTTTCTTTGGAGATATAGTATGAAAAAAAATGTTTTAATAATTCTGATAACGGCAACATGCCTTATAGAGGCCCTTTACATTTTTTCTTCCTTTGGCAATTCCCCTGCAAAAGAAACCGCTCCGCTGGTTGAATTTACAGACAGCTTAAAGATAACGGTGGACGAGAGGAGCTTTGCGGCGGAGGATCCTCCTGAAAATAAAGCAGAGGAGGCGGTTTTCCGGTATTGGTTAGCAAAGTTCCTGATGGACAGCCAGTTAAGGGAAGACAGTATAGCGCAAAACGGGATGTTTGAAATAGAATTGGAAAATAGTAGAAAAGCGGATCAGGCAGGGGAACATATTCTTAAAATTTTGAATCTGCATGATCTGGAGACTGTCTGCGAAGAGAATGGGCAGTCCGAGGCTGCGGACAGGCTGCAGATGGAAGTTATCGAAGAGAGCGGGTTAACGGAGTATGAGATTGTAAAGCTGCAGTGGACGGAGGAGAGGGAAGATCCGGTCAATTACGGAAACGGATTTCATCAACGATACTATATTTGCGGGAGGACGAAGAAGGATCCGGAGTGGCGGATCTATGGGTTTGGCTTTATGTGATGGAATAGAAAAGGAAAAAATTGATGACTACAACAACCATAGTTTTTCTTTTGTATGGCCCAGGGGATGAGGCATTCCCATAACAGAAAGAAGTATCTCCAGAGACTGTATGTGAGCAGTGTTTTCATGTCGGTAGGCAATATGGTTTTTAATGCCGTGATACAGGCCATAAACGTCGATCATTTTTCAAGAGTGGATAATAATATTTTTGCGACGTTGTTCGCGTGCGCTTTTTTGATATGCCTCATAGAGTATAGCAAAGAAAGGCCGGAAAAATCCCGCAGGCTGTGGGCTTTCTATCTTATCTGGCAGGTGGCGGGGTTAATACTTCCGGATCTGTTCCATCTGCCTCCCTCTGTCTCACCTATCATGTATGCGGTTTTCGGAAATATTTTTATGGCAGAGGGCGGTTTCTTTTATGTAATAATGGGTCCGCTTTTTTATTACACCTTAAAGGACAGGAAAAAACTGGTTTTTTACTATACCTTGCTTTCTGCGATTCCGTTTTTGAATGCAGCCACAGGTTTTCTGGGAAAGATATCCTGCCTTAGAATTTTCGGCTCTCCATTTACGGTACAATGGCTCACCGGGATCCATGTGTGGGGGACGTGGGCGGTTCAGCCCTGGAATTGGCCTTATATATTCGGTGAAAATTTTCAGTGGATGGTAATCGGGGCATTGCCTATCATCCTTTTGTATAATGGAGAGAAAGGAAATGGGAGAAAATATTTTTACTATTTGTTCTATCCCATACATATTTACCTGCTTGCCTTTATAGGCGTGATGATGGGGTAGCGGAGAATTTTTAGACATAGTGATTTTTATCGCTGGATTTGTCTATTCTATTTTTATATTTTACAGGAAAGGGATTAAGCATTCTAATTATCTACGGCTGACCATAGCTATCTCTCAAGGCCAAAGCAGGAACTGGAACCTGGTATTAGAATGCTTTCCAATAGCGCCGTTATGAAAACGAAGAATATACTTTACATTACATGCGCCCAAATCATTACTTTAGCTGACCCGTATATTTTCTCCCTGTTCCGTACAAGTATGAAAAGGAATCCTTCTCTTCTTTTCTTATTTGCGGGTGATATACTGCCGGCTATACTGCTTGGGACGTTCCTGGCGTTATCGATATGGCATGAGAGTAAAAGGGATGTTCGCACCGTGACGGGCCTTTCGTTGGTTCTAATGAATACCTTGCTGCTGGTTTTTCATTTCAAAGGATATCTTTCTTTTTCATCTTATTCTATGTCGTTTCCGCTGATCCTTATTGGCTATGGGATCGGTACGCTGGTTCGTATTGAGAAAAAGCCATAATTCGTGAAATGGTTTTTATGTTTGTTTTTGGATAATTAGCTTGGCAATAGGCATAAAGAACTGTTACGAAAGCGGACACAGCCCGGTTTTGGCTGTTGTTGGCTAGTATTCCCGAAAGCTATCATAACCGCCAGCTGAAAGGGAGAACCATCCCCCTCCAAATTGTTTGGCGGGGAAGATCTTTCTTTTTGGCTGACAGTTGACTGATACCAGATAAGGATAGTTTTTAGATTGCTAAAAGCATATTGAAAAAAGTTTTTGCATATGCTATAATGCCGATAGGCAAAAAGATATGACAGTTCCATGAGAACGCAGAATGAATCCCCAAACCGTAGTAGCGTACAGTCTGGGGATTCTTCTTTTCTTTTATAGTGGCAAAGCACCCACTAGGCTATTTGTTGCCCTTTCGGTCACTGTCAAGCCATTTGATGATGTAGTGGCAGGCTACACCAGCCG
>OFFT01001973.1_pt1 | contig 11319 bp, 9 predicted proteins | sample 1521581 | NCBI WGS metagenome assembly OFFT01 (sample SAMEA3504084, study PRJEB24116) | mouse gut metagenome | biome: mouse gut; feature: mouse-associated habitat; material: faeces | place: Denmark | collected 2011
GTGGGTTTCATAACCCCATCGGTGCCTTTCGCAGAAAGGTGGATTATAAGAATGAAACATATCATTTTAATTGATTTATATTTAGCTGTTTCCTATCAGGTTATGGAAAAAACAGACGTAGTTATTGAAGTATTATTGTGTAATATGGAAGATGGAAAGAGATTGTGTGAAAAATATCCGGATAGGATTAAGCGTATGCTTTCTGTGAAAGAATTGGAGGAACAGGAATCTGTATTAGAACTGGATTGTAATGCAATAGAAGAGGCACGGGGTGTACAACAGAAAATAGAGACACAGTTGAGAAGATATCTGACAGATATGAATTTAGTAAAGCTTAGATATTACAGGGGGCTTTCCTTTTGGCTGGGGGTTTTTCGTTCATGTGAAATAGATGGGGTTATCAACATTGGAGCCAACCATGGACAATTATATGATGGTCTTCCTGTATATTATGCGGCGTTAAAAAAGATTCCATCGTATAGTTTCCAGCCATTTGGTTATAAACAAAATTTTATATATGATGAGACAAATCAATGTTTTGTACAAAGTACTGGGAAGAACTGCTTAAATAGCATTCCTGAGTTATTAAAATCTGCAGGTGGAAAGTATGATGTATATCATCTTCAATGGGATGAAGGATATACAAATAGAGGTTTAATTTCATTTGTATATAAAAAATTTGGGATGCACACATTGGATCTGCTGAGAGCAATTTTTCTGGATCATTCTTTTTCTAAAAGGAGAGAGTTGACAGCAACCTCTTTTACCTCCAGCTATACAGAAAGAAGAAAGTCCTATCGGTATGTAAAAAAACTTGAGCGGTATTTAAAGAATTTGGAGGAAGATCCAAATTTTTCAGAAAAATATCTTTATTTACCATTGCAGTGTGTACCTGAAGGAAGAAATTTGAATTTAATGGTGGATTCGCAGATTGTGCTTGCGAAGATGGCAGCAGAGGTTTTGCCTGACGGATGGAAAGTCTATGTCAAAGAACATCCTCATCAATATATAGTTGATAATAGAGCAAAGTATTATTATTTGAATTTTATTGAAAATTTTAAAAGTAAAGATTTCTATGAAAGTATTAAAAAAATTCCCAATGTGAGTTTAATAAAGAGAAATGTTAGTTCAGAAGAATTGATGAATCATTCAAAAGGAGTAGTAAGTGGTCTGGGGTCTGTGTTATTCGAAGCATTGCTTGCAGATAAACCCATGATAATATGTGATAAATGCCATCCCTTGGCTAAGTACAAGGAAATCTTGCGGGGGTTTGAATATAATGGACTTAAAAATAGTATAGAAGCAATAAAAAATGGATATCAACCAGACTATTCAGATGTGGTTAAATTTTTAGATAATTATGTGGTAAACGAAAAAAACGGAACGGCGGAAAACACAATAAGGCTTATTATGGGGCAGTGATGCTTCCTAGTTGTTCTAGTGGAATGGAGAGATTATGTCAATCATAAGTGTTTTGAAAAAGTTTAGTTTAATATTATCACGCCACCAGAAAGTCAGGATTGCAGAACTGATTGTTTTGATGATTATTGGAGGATTTGTAGAAATGCTTTCTGTTGCATTGATCGTTCCGTTTACAGAAGCAGTAATGAATCCAGATAGTATTAGCAGTAATTCATATGTAATTATGATTTGTCAGATATTTCATTTGGATAGTCATCGTATGTTTTTGGTGTTTCTGGCCATATTGATGGCGCTTGTCTATATTATTAAGAATGTATTTCTATTGTTTCAAATGAATATCCAGCAAAGATTTGTATATCACAATAGGTTCCGTATGCAGCAAAAGCTTTTGAAGAGTTATTTATCAAGACCCTATGAGTATTATTTAAATATAAATTCAGGAGAAGTATTAAGGATTGTGGGAAGTGATACACGGGAGGCATTTACATTGTTGGCATCCCTGTTAATGCTGTTTGCTGAACTAGTGGTTTCCATAACGTTGATAGGAACAGTGTTTGTAATAGCTCCAGGTGTTACGCTAGGTATGGCCGTGTTATTACTTTTTATGATGTTTGTACTTATGAAAATAATCAGGCCGATTCTGAGCAAGGCTGGGATTTCTAATCAGATTGCCTACAGCAGTATGAATCAATGGCTTTTGCAATCAATACAAGGTATTAAAGAATTAAAGATTCTTAGAAAAGAGCATTTTTTTGAACACAATTTTGAAAAAAATGGACATATCTATGTTAAAACGTCTTATAAAAGGGATACATTAGGATTGGTACCTAGGTTTGCAATAGAGGCAGCGGCTATGAGTTCTTTCTTTTTGGTGATAGCTTTTATGATATATAGGAGTGTTCAGTTGGATACTCTTGTGCCGGTTCTCTCAAGTGTTGCAGTCGCATCTGTCCGTTTACTTCCCTCTGTAAATCGGATTTCCCAGAGCATGGCAGATATTTCTTTTCGGGAACCTATGCTCGACAAAGTAATTGAAAGCTTGCAGGATGTTTCTGCCTGCGAGAAGGAGGAGGAACTGAAAAAAGCCGAGGAACCAATTATATGCGAGGTATCCAAGCTTTCTTTGTCGCATACTACATACCACTATCCGAAAAGCCAAGTGAATGTATTGGATGATGCGAGTATGGTGATTCAAAAGGGTCAATCTGTAGGAATTGTCGGTACATCAGGAGCAGGAAAGACTACTCTTGTGGACATTCTTTTAGGCTTGCTTCAGCCGCAGGAGGGAAGAGTACTTGTAAATGACGTTGATATTAAAGAGGATATGTCCGGCTGGCTATCGAGGATCGGATATATTCCACAGACGATATTTATCTTAGATGGGGATATTAGAGCGAATGTAGCTTTTGGAATAGAACCAGATCGCATTGATGATGAGGCGGTTTGGAGAGCTTTGAAGGAAGCGGCATTAGATGAATTTGTACATTCCTTGCCTGAAGGATTATCAACGCAATTAGGAGAAAGAGGGGTTCGTCTTTCAGGAGGACAGAGGCAGCGGATTGGCATTGCACGAGCTTTGTATCATAATCCAGAGATTCTGTTCTTCGATGAGGCTACATCAGCATTAGATAATGAAACGGAAACTGCGATCATAAATTCAATTAATCAGCTTCAGGGATTTAAAACCCTAATCATAATCGCCCATCGTTTATCAACTATAGCAGGCTGTGATGTTGTGTATCGTGTGGAAGATGGGAAAGTAAGAAAAGAGAGAGGCGGAGGGCTTATATAATGAAGAGTGATTTTAAGATAATGAGTAAATTAGCAGTACATGGTGGGCCGCCAGTTCGCCAGGAAAAAATATATTATGGCAGGCAGTGGGTGGATGACAATGATGTAAAAGCGGTTAGTGAAGTTTTGGGCAGCACTCTGATTACTTGTGGTCCTAAGGTAGAAGAATTGGAGAAGGCTCTTGCAGAGCTTGTGAAGGCTAAGTATGCAGTGGCAGTTTCCAATGGGACAGCAGCACTTCATTGTGCCTGTATGGCGGCAGGTATCGGTCCGGGGGATGAGGTGATTACCACACCACTAACATTTGCAGCTTCGGCAAATTGTATTCTGTACTGTGGAGCAAGGCCGGTGTTTGCAGATGTGGATCCGGAGACTTATAATATTGACCCTAAAAGTATAGAAGCGCATATTACAGAGAAAACGAAGGCAGTTGTAGTCGTAGATTTTACGGGACAGGCAGTAAAAATAAGAGAGATTCGGGAGCTTTGCGACAAGCATAAGCTCTTTTTGATTGAAGACGCTGCTCATGCAATTGGAACAACATATGATGGAAAGCCTGTGGGAAGCCTGGCAGATTTGACTTGTTTTTCCTTTCATCCGGTAAAGACGGTGACGGCAGGCGAAGGCGGAGCTATCACTACAAACAATGAAGAATACTATAAGAAGTTGGTGTTGGTTCATACACATGGAATTACCCATGAAGAGGAGCAAATGGAGGAACTACCCCATGAAGGACCGTGGTATTATGAACAGATTTTCCTGGGATACAATTATCGGATGACGGATTTTCAAGCAGCTTTGCTTTTAAGCCAGTTAAAGAAGCTGAAGTATTTTAAGAAAAGACGCCAGGAAATTGTGAAGCAGTACAATGATGCTTTTAAAGAAGTGCCAGAAATCTTGGTGCAAAAAGAAATCCCGGAGTCAGATACCTGCAGGCATTTATATATTATAAAATTGGATTTAGAAAAGCTGGCATGTACAAGGCGCCAGTTTTTTGATGCCATGAGTGCAGAAGGGATTCAGTGCCAGGTACACTATGTACCGGTATATTGGTTTCCTTATTACCAGAAATTGGGATTTGAGAGAGGTCTGTGCCCAAATGCAGAGGAAATCTACAAAGGGATTATGAGTATTCCCCTGTATCCCAGGATGACAGATAAGGATGTTGAGGATGTGATTTTTGCAGTGAAAAAGATTCTTCTATATTATCATAAATAGGGAAAAGAGGAGAAGTGTGATGGAGCTTTGCCTGGGAACTGTACAGTTTGGCATGGATTATGGAATTATCGGGCAGAAAAAGCCGTCCTTGGAGGATGCAGTGCATTGCCTGGATTATGCGGTACAAAACGGAATCTCTGCCATTGACACGGCGGAGGCCTATGGGAATGCGGAAGAAGTGGTGGGGGCATTTCTGAAAAAAGGAACTGTTCCTAGGAACCAGTTATTTTTAAGCACAAAGCTTTTGCCCAACTGCTTGGATGATAAGGAGCCGGATGTTTATGCTTCTGTGATCCGGAAGAAGCTGGAGGGCTCTTTAAGGACGCTGCACACAGATTATGTGGATGCTTTTCTGCTTCACAGCTCCCGCTATGCCTTTCAGCCGGAAATTCTGGATGCCCTTTACACGGTAAAGAAGGAGGGGCTGGCGAAGAAGGTGGGAGTTTCGGTGTATGAGCCGGAGGAAGCCTTTGCCTGTTTTGAGAATAAGAAAATGGAATTTATCCAGGCGCCCTACAGCGTGTTTGATCACCGGATGAAAGAGAGGGGCGTTTTGGACAGGGAAAAGAATACAAATGTCCAGATCCATACAAGGAGCGCCTTTATCCAGGGCTTGGTAACGCTTAAGGAAGAAGAGGTGCCTCCGTTTCTCTCGAAAGCGAAGCCGATTATCCGAAGGATGGATGAGATCTGCCAAGAGACAGGCTTTGGCCGGGCAGCTCTTGCCATGGCCTATGTGAAACGTGAGGAGAGGGTATCGCATCTGGTATTCGGGGTAGATTCCCTGGAACAGCTAAAAGAGGATATCTGGTTGTTTGAGGGGCATGTGCCGGAGGAGATCCTTAGAGATTTAGAGCAGGAATTTTGCGGCCTGGATGCAGGAATTGTGATGCCAAGCCTGTGGAAAAAATAAACGGACAGGAAAAAGAAAAGATGAAATATTTGGTTTTGATTCAGGCAAGATGCGGTTCCAGCAGACTTCCCAATAAAGTGTTGAAGGATATATGCGGCAAACCAGATCTGCAATGGGTAATTGAACGCGTGGGACGCAGCCGGCGGATAGATGAGGTAATGGTCATTACTTCCATTGAGAGAAATAATCTTCCCTTGATCCGTCTCTGCACGGAGCTGGGTATACGGGTTTTTGTGGGTTCCGAGGAGGACGTGCTGGACAGGTATTATCAGGCGGCCAAATTGATAAAGCCTGAATATATTGTACGAATAACGGCAGATTGTCCTTTGTTTGACTGGCGCTATCTTGATATGGCGGTTGATGAGATGGAGAATGACACGGACTACATGGCGGAGCTGACAGAAAGTTTTCCGGACGGTTTGGATCTTGAGATTATGAAATTTGAAGCGTTAAGACAAGCGTGGGAGGAAGCAGGGTTAAAATCGGAAAGGGAACATGTAACACTTTATATTCGGAATCATCCGGAATTGTTTAAGCTGCAGAACTTAGAATGTCCTGTTTCCGGAATTGGAGAGAAACGATGGACTTTGGATGAGGATGAGGATTATACGCTCATTCACAGTATTTATGATCATTTTGTGAAAAAAGGAAAAGAAGATTTTGTTACAGAAGATATTTTAGATTTTTTAAAACAGAATCCGGACATAGAAAGCGTTAATAAAAAATTTTTCAGGAATGAAGGTCTGGCAAAATCCCTTGCCAATGATGAGTTGATAGAAAGTGAAAATGCGAGGTAGAAGAAGATGGGAAAAGGGCAGGAGCTTTATAAAAGGGCAAAAGAAATTATCCCAGGCGGGACACAGTTATTAAGTAAAAGACCGGAAATGTGGCTTCCGGAACAGTGGCCGTCCTATTATAGCAGAGCCAAAGGCTGTGAAGTGTGGGATTTAGATGGGAACCATTACTATGATATGAGTATCATGGGGGTGGGAGCTAATGTTTTAGGGTATGCTTTTGACGAAGTGGATCAAGCGGCAAAGAAGGCTATTGACAGAGGTAGTATGTGTACTTTAAACGCACCAGAAGAAGTGGAACTGGCAGAAGCATTGCTGGATCTTCATCCTTGGGCGGATATGGTCCGATATGCGAAGGCGGGCGGGGAAGCGATGGCGATGGCGGCCCGCATTGCTAGGGCATATACGGGAAAGGACATTGTTTTAGTATGCGGATATCACGGATGGCATGATTGGTATCTGTCAGCGAATCTTACCAAAGGGGATCCTCTGGCAGATGTTCATCTCAAGGGCTTGGCTCCTGCAGGCGTGCCCAAAGGGCTGGCGGGTACGAATCTTATTTTCCATTACAATCAGGAAGAGGAATTCGAGGCTCTTGTAAAAGAAAACAGAGGAAAGATTGCGGCAGTTATTATGGAACCGATCCGGAATGACTACCCCAATCCCGGTTATTTGGAAAAGATCCGTGAAATTACAGAGGCGGAAGGGATTGTTCTAATCTTTGATGAAATCACAGCCGGATTCCGTCTGTGTCCCGGAGGAAGCCATTTAAAATTGGGGGTAAATCCGGATATAGCCGTATTTGCAAAGGCGATGACAAACGGATATCCGGTATCAGCCATCGTTGGGAAAAGGGATGTAATGGAAGCGGCGCAGGAAACGTTTATCAGCAGCACATTCTGGACGGAGCGGATTGCGCTTGCCGCAGCGCTGGAATCTATCCGCTGTTATCAGAAATATAAAGTAGATGAGGTTCAGAGCAGGGTGGGTGGACGCGTAAAAGAAGGATGGTTAAGAGCCGCAGAAAGGCAAGGAATAAAGATACATGTTTCGGGTATTTTGCCGTTAATTCATTTTGAATTTCTGTATGAGAATCCTTTGATTTATAAGACATTTTTTACACAGCAGATGCTGAAAAAGGGCTATCTTGCAGCGACTGGTTTATATGTATCTTTGGCACACACGGAAAGTATCATAGAGGAATATCTTGCAGCCTGTGAGAATGTGTTTGAGGAGATTGGAAAGATTTGTTTGGAAGGGAAAGAGATAATGGAATATCTGGACGGTCCGGTCTGCCATGCGGGCTTTGAGAGGCTGAATTGAAAATGAAAGCGAAAAGTAAACCTCTTGAAACAGAGCGGCTGATGTTGCGTGAAATCAGAGAATCGGATGCGATGCTTCTTGTGCAATGGAGGTCCGTTCCTGAAATTTATCAATATTTTCTTTCCCCAAAGCCGATTACGTTGGAACAACATTTAGAATGGTATTTTAATTGTTACAGAGAGGACAGGAATCGGATTGATTTTATGGCAGTTGAGAAGGTGTCAGGGCAAGAAAAGGGAGTATTCCATATCAAAAGAAGCCTGGACAATGTGCAGTGCAGTGAAATAGGTTATCTGCTGGATAAAAGTGCACAAGGGAAAGGTTATGCGCAGGAGGGAATAAAAAGATTAATGGTTTTTGTAAAAAGTAATTGGAAATGTAAGGAATGTGCATTTTATATTCATGAAAAAAATAGAGCCTCCCGGATTCTGGCAGAACGATTAGGATACATTAAATCAGGAAGAAAAGGAAGCTTTATATTATATGGGATAGATCTGGAAAATATTCTAGGCGGGGGGGGTATAAACTTCCGTAGAAGCTATACCGGAAAAGAGGCAGCATGATGAGGAAGATAGTTGCCATCATGCAGCCTACTTATATGCCTTGGATGGGATATTTTTCTATGGTGGCCCAGGTAGATGCGTTTGTATTTCTTGATAGTGTTCAATTAGTAGGGAGAAGTTGGCAGGTACGCAATAAGATTAAATTTGGTGATCAGGAGAAGATGCTGACAATACCTGTTAATAAGTCGTCAGGACGGGATGAGCGTATGATATATAACACGCCTTATCAAGATGAAGCGTGGAAAAAAAGCCATTTAGGAACCATTCGGCAGGCTTATAGAAATAGTCCATTTTATCATGATGTTATGGAATTTCTAGATAATTTGTATTTGGGTTCCTATCACTCGATTGGGGAATTGAATAGAAAACTTATTTCGGAAATATGCAGGAAAATAGGGGTGAATACACCTCTGTATGCTTCCAGTGAGCTTTCTGCAAATGGTCATAAGGACGAATTGCTTGTTAATATCTGCCAGATATTGAATGCAGACAGCTATTTGTCGGCACAAGGTTCTGCCGCATATATAGAAAGAGACAGTATGGGCGGCGAGTTTACCAGGCGGGGAATTGCATTGTTTTATTTAAATTATGAACATCCTGTATATCCTCAGCAGGGGAAAGCTTTTATTCCTTATATAGGGATTTATGATTTACTGTTTAATGTTGGTTTTGAAGAAGCCCTAGCATATATTCGCAAAGGTATTCGGAAGAATTATAGCTGTGAAGAGTACAGGAAAGAGGTTCTCCATATTTAATTTAGAGAAAAACAGATGGGAATAAAAAGAATAGATGCGAGATTTTATTATTTTTGGCAAAGGGGATTTTGCTGATATTTTAACCTACATTATTGAGAAAGAAATGCGGAGAAACGTTGCGGCTTATACAGTGAACAAAACATTTCTTGATACAAACCAGTATCGTGGAAAGCGGGTCGTTCCTTATGAGGAAATTGAGCAATTTTATAAACCGTCAGACTATGCTGTGTCGGTAGGATATGAAGCTCACGACATGTACCAGACAAGGGAGCAGTTACAAAAGCAACTCTGGCAAAAAGGCTTTCTATTAGAGAATGTGATTAGCAAGTCTGCCAATTTGACGAATGCAGAACTAGGCGTCGGTAATATCATTATGCAGAATTGTCTCCTTGCGCCGTTTTCAAAGATTGGAAATGGAAATGTATTGTGGGCAGGCGCTCAGGTACAGCATCATAATGTGATTGGACACTTTAACTGCATTGCCCCGGGGGCAGTGCCAAGTGGTTATGTAAAAATAGGAAACCATTGCTTTATCGGAACAAATGTAGCGATAAAAAATAATGTGACCATTGCGGATTATACGTTAGCAGGTGCAGGGGCATATATATCAAATGATACAAAAGAAGGCGACGTAATAGTACCTGTTAAAAGTATATGTTTGGATAAAAAGAACAGCTTTGATTTTGGACATTAGATCTCTTAAATGAGTAGGCTGTAATGAATTTAAATTAATTTTAAGGAGGCAGGCGATGGAAGGCCTGAAAGTGAACGAGAGAATCATTGGACAAGGAGCTCCTGCGTATATAATAGCAGAAATGTCTGGAAATCATAACGGGGATCTCCACCGTGCATTGGAAATTGTGGATGCGGCAGCAGAGGCGGGAGCTGATGCAGTTAAGATTCAGACTTATACGGCAGACACCATAACTCTTAATTGTGATAATACGTATTTTCAGACTCCCAGAGGTTCTCTGTGGGAAGGGCGGACTCTTTATGATTTATATAAAGAAGCATATACGCCTTGGGAATGGCATGGCCCGATTATGGAAAAAGCGGAAAAAGTTGGTTTGGCCTGTTTTTCCACGCCTTTTGACTTTACGGCAGTAGATTTTTTGGAGAAGCTGGAGGTTCCGGCATATAAAATTGCGTCTTATGAAATCCAAGATATTCCTTTGATCCGGAAAGCTGCAAGGACAGGAAAAGCGATATTGTTATCTACCGGTATTGCAACCTTGGCAGATATTTATGCGGCGGTAGAGGCCTGCAGGGAAGAGGGAAATGAGCAGGTTGCACTTTTAAAATGTACGTCGGCATATCCTTCCCCCTATGAGGATATGAATCTGAGTGTAATTCCACATATGAGGGAAACATTTGGATGCACCTGCGGCCTTTCGGACCATACGCTGGGAACGGAAGTGGCTGTGGCTTCGGTGGCGCTGGGAGCAGAGATAATAGAAAAGCATATGACGCTTTGCCGTGCAGATGGTGGTGTAGATGCCGCCTTCTCCATGGAGCCGGAGGAGTTTGCAAATATGATCAGACAGATCCGGAATGTGGAAAAGGCAAAGGGATGTGTGACGTATGAATTGACGGACAAACAGAGGGAGGGAAGGCAGTTCGGACGCTCTCTGTTTGTGGCAGAGGATATTTGTGAAGGCTCTGAGTTTACCAATAACAATATTCGTTCTGTGCGTCCGGCATTTGGGATTGCGCCCAAATATTGTGAAAGCATATTAGGGAAAAAGGCGGCACGGGATTTGAAAAAAGGCACGCCCTTATCCTGGGGAATGATCAAGTGATGAGAATCGGTATACGTGTGGATGCAAATGAAATCATTGCCACAGGACATGTCATGAGATGCCTGGCTGTTGCGGAAGAGCTGAAAAAGCTGGGGGTTCCACCTGTATTTATTTCTGCGGATACGTTTCCGGAATTTTTAATCCGGAAAAAGGGCTATGACTTTATCTCTTTACAGTCAGATTGGAGCTGCTTGGAAGCAGAGCTAGAGAAATTAAAGGATGTAGTTGCTCAGCAGGAGGTAGGAATGCTTTTTGTAGATTCTTATTATGTGACGAAACTGTATTTTGAGAAACTGCATGCCTGGACCAAGGTGGTTTATATTGATGATCTGAACAAGGATATCTACGATGTAGAAGCAGTTGTGTGTTACGCAAATTATCATAAAAAAATGTTGTTTAAAGAGGGGTATTCCGCGAAAGTAAGGCTTTTGCTTGGAACGGATTATACGCCTCTTCGCACTGTGTTTTCAGGGATTCCGCCTAAAAGAATAAGGGCAGAGATTAGAAATTTAATTGTACTCTCCGGCGGAACCGATCCTTACGATTTTTTATGGAATTTTTCCGAAAGAGTATCGGAAAGCAATTTGTTTGAGACTTTGGAGACAATTAACGTTATATGCGGACGGTATTACAGTAAATACAGGGAGCTGAAGGATAGATTTGCCGGAAATTCTAAAATTCATTTTTATCAAGCAGTAGAAGATATTGAAAAATATATGTTTTCCGCAGATGTAGCCATTA
>OFFT01001989.1_pt1 | contig 11278 bp, 9 predicted proteins | sample 1521581 | NCBI WGS metagenome assembly OFFT01 (sample SAMEA3504084, study PRJEB24116) | mouse gut metagenome | biome: mouse gut; feature: mouse-associated habitat; material: faeces | place: Denmark | collected 2011
GGTGTTCACCTGTTTTTCGGGGCTGACTATCGGTCTTACGGGCATCCTTCTCTACATCGGAGGGACGAGGCCGGATCTTCTGCCCGGCATTGCTCCAGGGACGGCGGTGTGTGCGGCGGCGTACCTGGCGGCGGGCGTACTGGGAGCCATAGCCGGCATATTGGGTAGCATTCAGGCGGCAGAGACCTTAAAATATCTGACCGGAACGGGAGAACTTCTGACCGACCGTCTGCTGACATTCGATGCCAGGACCATGGAATTCCACCGGATAGAGTCTTGCCGACAAAACGATTGTCCCTTGTGTGGAATACACCCCATGATAGAAGAGCTTGTCAGTTATGGACAGCCAGTGTGCGATTTGAAACCACACCGGAATCCATAGCAGGTCCTTTGGTACTGACGTTAAAAAACACAATAAAATGGGAATCATAGAAAACGCAATTCATTGTCAAAGTACAACTGGCGTGAGGAAACTTTCACTCATCGCCTTCAGCGGAGATTTCGACAGGCTGACTGCCGCTTTCACGCTGGCTACCGGCGCGGCTGCCGTCGGTTACGAAGTAAACATGTTCTTTACCTTTTGGGGACTGGATGCCATCAAGCGGAAACAGGGACGCTCTTTTACAGGCAGGGGATTCCTGTCCAGGGGGTATTCGGTTTCATGATGGGGGGACTGGGAACAGCGCCGGCCAGCCGTTTCAATTTCATGGGGCTGGGACCGAAAATATTCCGTTACATGATGCGCAGGAACAACGTCGCCACACTGGAAGAACTGCTGGATGCTGCCAAGGCGCTTGGCATCCACCTGTATGCCTGTGAGATGGCGATGCACATTCTCGGACTGGAAAAAGGCGACTTCATCCATGAAGTGGAGGATGTCCTGGGAGTGGCCACTTTTCTGAAACTTTCCCAAGGGGGGCAGACCTTGTTTGTATAACTACTCGAAAACAAAAAGATGAACCATATACTTGACATTACCCGGGAACACTGCCCCATGACCCTCGTCCGCACCAAACTGCGACTTGCACAAATGGCCGAAGGCGATACGCTGGAAGTCCTTTTGTGCAAAGGAGAACCGTTGGATAACATACCCCGCAGCCTGCAAGAGCAAGGTTATAGGGTGCTTTCCATAAAACATTATGGAGGGGGCACTTATAAAGTTACAATAGAAAAATAAGAAAAACATGCTCCAGCATCCTGGACATACCGATATTGTAAAATACCGCAGATGCGGTATGTAAAAATGCCATTAGAATGGTATTGTGTGGCTTTCGGTTCCGATTTATCTTTGCGCCATGTTTTTAATACATCATAAAAGAAGATAATAGTTTGTGAGTTTAAGGTAAAAGGAAAAGAGATGGTAAAAAACAGAAAGTTAAATCGTTTTCGATGGTCGACAGTCTATGTCTGTTGCCATAGAGACATGCGAATGTGCCACCTGGCACAATAATACAATAATGAACCGGGAAGGATGATCCCCCTTTCCGTACTGTTATGCAATTGGCTTACAGTCATTCCATGGAAAGAAAGATGGAAGTCTTGTGGAAAGAAGTGAATTACAAACTTTAAAAATAATAATTGATATGACTACAATACGATATTATTTCAGACAAATATTCATTATGGTTCTGTTGACTGTTTTCTCTTCATCTTATGCGGCAGACAAACCTCAAAAAGTGATCACCGTCACCATCCCCAAGTTTGGTCGCGGGCTGGTGGAAACTTGGATCAAGAAATATACAGAGGCATATCCGGATGTGCATGTTCGCATTGTTGAAAAGAACAAGGGGCAGGCCGATTTGGAATTCGTTTCCGAAACTCCTGAGGGTGATAGCGGAGAGCATATCACCTACGTGGGACGTTATGCGCTGCTTCCCGTTACTACCACCGAAAATCCCCTGTATGAGAGACTTTCCCGTAAGCGCTTTGATGAGAAGGATTTGAAGGATTTGTTTTTTCAGAAGGATATCTTGCAGAAAGTAGGGAATGAACGTAAGGGGATTTCCCCGTATGAGGGACTGACGGTTTATTCCGGTAAAAGCCGTATCTCAGGGGCGAATGCTTTCGCCTCCTATTTCGGTTGTCAGACTTCCCAGTTCCGCGGCAAGCGTATTGCGGGAGACGACCTTTATCTTCTCACCGCCATCAACAAGGACCATACCGGAATTACCTTCAATAATCTGGCTTACATATTTGACCTTCAAAATCGCAGTCTGAAGCCCCGCTTGTTCCTGATTCCGCTAGACATCAAAAGGGAACAAAGGGATGTACTGGATAACGGCAATCTGGATGAAACATTGCAACTGCTGGAAAACAATGACGTAGCTTTGATCCCCCTACCCAAAGTAGGATTTACTTATAACGACAGGACCTCAGTTGTTGATTTCCTGCGGTGGATTGTCAGTGAGGGACAGCAATTTAACCATAGATTCGGCTTCCTTACCCTGGATGAGAAGTCGCTCCGTAAGGAGCAGAGGCAGTTGGATGGTAATTTGTTAACTGACTGATGACAATATGCTCTCGGAAAGAATATCGTAGCCCAAGTATGAATTAAAAAAGAAATTCAATATGCAAATCATATATCGTTTATGGGCTGTTCTGCTGCTGGTTGGCGGGATAGCCGGAGGGGCTTTTGCCCAAACCCGGGTTAGTGGCAAAGTAGTGGACGCACTCAACAATGAACCTGTAATAGGTGCGTCCATATCCGTGGTCAATGAGAAAACAGGTACTTTAACCGATGCGGATGGAAATTTCGTACTCGAAGTAAAAGAGTTACCCACCACTCTTCAAGTGAACTTCATCGGTTATCGCGAACAACAGATTGATGTGTATGACAGCAGCGAGCCGGTTGTCGTTGCATTGAGTGAAGCAACAGACGTGCTGCAAGAGGTCGTTGTGGTGGGTTATGGCGTACAGAAACGTAGGGAGTTGACAAGTGCCATCTCTACGGTAAACAAAGAGATTCTACAACAGACGCCACCTTCGGTGGAAGGAGCGCTGGCCGGATCTGTAGCCGGATTGAATGTCTCTGTCACTTCGGGACAGCCGGGAGCCTCGTCAACCATTCGTATTCGTGGTGGGAATTCCATTACGGGAGGAAACGAACCACTCTATGTCATTGACGGCTTCATTGTCTATAATGATGTGACGGCCAACCGTACAGATGCCGGAGGCAGCGACGCTACGTTGGACCCGCTCTCCTTTGTCAATCCTGCTGATATCGAAAGTATTGAAGTATTGAAAGATGTGAGTGCGACTGCTATTTATGGAACAAGAGGTGCCAATGGTGTCATTATCATTACCACGAAGAAGGGCAAAAGAGGTAAGGACCAGATCAATTATCGTGCAACCTTCGGCTGGCAAAGCATCCATAAGAAAATGGAATTCCTGAATGCAGACGAATGGACGGATCTGTACAATGAGATTCGTCGTGACGAAGGGACTCCTGAATTACAACTCGCCTCTCCGGAGAATGGACTCGGATATGATTGGCAGGATGCCGCCTTGCTCACGGGATTCACCCAGGAACATCAGCTCTCAATTATCGGAGGAGATGAACATTCGCGCTACTCCCTGTCCGGTAATTATAAGAAGCAGGATGGTATTATTATCGGTACGGATTTGAAACGCTACGGCGGACGATTCAGCTACGACCGTGACCTGTTTGAGAAATTGCGGGTGGGAATTACAGCTTCAAGTGCTTATTCCCAACTGAATGGCCTGCGCAATGTGAATGGCAATAACAATCCCAATACTTGGATCTCTGCCATTACGACTGCCCCCATCATATCGATCTATGATGCAGATGGTGGATTTAACTACGAACCGAATGAACTGACGACTGTCTCTTACAACGGAAAGGTGCCCAATGCCATTTCGGATCTGAAAAATGTAAAGACCCTGACTGAAAATACCCGCCTGCTCTCCATTGTCTATGTCGAATATCAGTTGTTGAATGATCTGACATTGAAAGCAGATATCGGATTGGATTTGAGCAATACCCGTCAGAGTAACTACGCACCGTCGTACACTTCACTGGGTGCGGATAAGAAAGGTGTTGCCTCAATCGGGCACAAGTCGGTGTACACGTGGCAGACGGAATATACTGTCAACTATAACCATGTATTTAACGAAGTGCACTCTTTGTCAGCTTTGGCAGGATATACGGCACAACGTACTGACAAGCGTGGCTCTTCCGCCTCTTCATACGGATTTGCCAATGATGCTACGGGATATAATGACCTTGCCGGTGGAGAGACGGCCAATCCTCCTACCAGTGAAAGTTATACATCGACCCTAAGTTCGGTATTGGGGCGTATCAATTATTCATTTGACCAACGTTATAATGCGACAGTGACATTACGCGCTGATGGTTCGTCCCGCTTTGCCGAAGGTCATAAATGGGGATATTTCCCCTCTGTCGGGTTCTCTTGGAACCTCGACCGCGAACCGTATATCCATTTCGGGAAGGGGATATCCTATCTTAAGCTTCGCTTCAGTGCCGGAGTGGTGGGCAATCAGGAGATCGGTGATCATCAATATATCGCCAATGTCATCCCTGAACTTTATTACTTCAATGATCAGCCTGTGACAGCTTACGTGGTGAACAATCCCCCAAATCCGGACTTGAAGTGGGAAACGACCTCCTCTTACAATGTCGGCCTCAATACCGGATTTCTGGATGGACGTATCAATGTCACCTTTGATGCTTACTATAAAAAGACCAATGACCTGTTGCTGAATGTGCCGATCGAAGGTGTCACAGGATTCAGCTCCGCACTCCGTAATGTAGGTAGTGTCTCCAACAAGGGATTGGAGCTAGAGATAAGCAGCACGTTGATCGAAAATAAGCAGTGGAAATGGAATGCTTCATTGAACCTGGCTACTAATAAGAACCGGGTCGAGAGTCTGGGAAATGCCGACTACTTCCTGCCCTCCTTTGAAGGAGTCGGTACATTGCAGTATATGACTCCGTTGATCGTGAAACGGGGAGAACCTTTAGGCACTTTCTATGGCTACAAGTTTGCAGGCATAGTCCAAAAGGATGAAGACATCAGCAAGCTGCCGGCACAAACTACGGAGACTTTGGCTCCGGGTGTTGTGAAATACCAGGATGTGAATAACGATGGTGTCGTGAATGAACAAGACCGTACCGTCTTAGGCAACAGCCAACCGAAGTTCACAGGCGGATTCAATACGACATTGAACTATCATAACTGGGACTTGTTCATCGCCTTGCACGGTAGTTATGGCAATAAGCTCTTCAATACGTTGCGTGCCCGTTTCGAGAAGACGAGTACATCGTACAACTCCTTGAAATCTGTAGCCGATCGCTGGACAGAGGATAATCCATCCAATACCATTGGCAAGGCAAGCAACTCTACTTCAATCGTCTCCGACGACCGCTACGTGGAAGATGCCTCCTTCTTGAAGGTTCGCAACATCACGTTGGGATATACATTGCCTTTGAAACAGATTACCCAAAATAGTAAATTGCGCATCTTCGTATCTTTGCAGAACTTTTTCACACTGACGGGCTATTCGGGATATGATCCGGAATCCAACCGGAACGGCGTGGACGAGAGTAGCGGACTTTATCAAGGGGTGGACTTTGGTACATATCCCTCTGCAAAAAACATTCAGTTCGGTCTCAACCTGACATTGTAATGAAGGAGACTTTTGATTCACTAATTTAAAAACAGTTCAAGTATGAAAAAGATATTCTATATATATTATGTAGTCGGATCACTTCTGGGACTGAACAGTTGTGCCGATCTGGACATCACGCCGGCGAGCTCCATTGACAAGGATGAGTTTTACCGGTCTGCGGAAGATGTGGAAAGTGCAGTGAATGGCATTTATGCCATCTTTACAAACTGGCCTTCGGATTTCCATGGGATGTATAACAACCTGACGATTTATCTGGGAGATATTACCACCGAATATGTGAAGGCTGGTGCGAATACCAACAGTGCACACATCCGTGAGCTGAGCAACAATGCCGTGCAACCTGCCAACCAGTTTATCGAAAATGCTTGGGAAGAGTCGTACATCGGCATCAATCGTGCCAACATCGTGATCGACAAGACTGAAGCCAATGACCGGTTGGACGAATCGATCCGCGATCGCTATGTGAACGAATCCAAGTTCCTCCGTGCCCTATTCTATTTTAATATTGTACGTTGGTGGGGCGACGTGCCACTGGTGCTGCATGATGGAGATGGGGAAGGAATTCCCCGTACACCGCGTGATTCTGTCTATGCACAGATTGTGGATGATCTGGAAGCAGCTTCGCATCTGCCTGAAACTTTTTCCGGTAGTACCGAAGGACGTGCGACGGCTGGAGCTGCATTGGCTACTTTGAGTAAAGTCTCCCTGACATGGGCACAGACCGATTCGGAAGCGGGTAACAGCCGTCGGAACGAATTCTATAAAAAGGCAATAGAGTATGCAGATCGTGTGATAGCTCTGAATAAATACCGGTTAGTGGAAAATACCTTTGATCTTTTTGCGACAGACAAGAAGAATGGTCCTGAGCACATCTTTTCTATCCAACATGCTGATCTGAATAATGTGACAGGACACTGTACGTTCGCAACCGGATGGAGTGATTCGGAGCCGGTACTCATAACGAACAACGTCCGTTTTTATGAAGAGATGGATGATGCCGACCAACGCAAAGAGAGCAGTTGGGCGAAACGTCTCTACAATCCCAACACTGGAGAGTACTTTACCTTCAAGGTGCCGTTGTTCCGGAAATACATTGATACGATCAACTATGCCAAGAACCAATATGCCGGACGCAATACCAATAATGTCTACATCCGTTATGCCGAGGTGCTGTTGATCAAGGCAGAGGCGGAGAATGAGCTGAACGGACCGACGCAAACCGCATACGAGGCAATCAACCAAGTACGCAGACGTGCCTACAGGCATTTTCCGATTACGGCTCTCTCTGTCCACGATCTGCCGGCCGGACTAAACCAAGAGGAATTCCGCAAACGGTTGCAGCAGGAGCGTTTCAATGAGTTTATTTTAGAGGGACAGCGTTGGTTCGATCTTGTGCGGTGGCGCATCCTGGTATCAACTGTTTCTCAGGAGAAGACTGGCATTACCGAGAAGAACTACCTCTTTCCGATACCGGCCAGTCAGATTACACTGAATCCGAATCTGAAACAGAACTGGGGCTATGACGGTGAAACATCCGGCAGTCCTTACGCAGGATATAAATAAGTATGAATAATTGAATAATAAATTATATGGATATGAAAAAGAATGTATTAAAAAGTGGTCTGTTGGCATTGGCCCTGACCCTGTTGACATCGGCTGTAGATGCAACGAATCCGACAACAAACGACAGTAACAAACGTGAATTGATTCTCTCCGTATTGGACCAGTCCAAACCGAACCAGTATGTTCCGGCAGCCTTCTTCCTGCATTTTGAACACAAGCTGGGTGCCAAGGCTGTACAAGATCATATCAATTTCTTCCGTGCCACAAATATGGACATCGTAAAGGTTCAATACGAAGTGGTCGTTCCCCGCTTGGAGATCAAGACGCCCGACGATTGGAAAAAGGTTCCTGTATATGGCGAAGAATTCTTTGAGCCGCAACTGGCAGTGATCGAGGATTTGGCACGCGAGCTGAAAGGTGAAGCTCTGGTGTTGCCCACCGTCTATTCTCCGATCTCTTTGTTGCACCAGACGGTTGGTGACGGTTTTGTGGAACTGGTGAAGAAAGACCCGGAGGCTGTTCGTCCGGCATTGGAAAATATAACTCTGAGTATAGAGAATTATCTGCGTGCCGCACGCCGGCGCGGAGCTGACGGATTCTATGTATCCAGCCAAGGGGGTGACACAAAAACCTTCGGTACGACGCCCATCTTCAAGAATGTTATCCGTCCGTATGACAAACGAGTTAGCGAAGTGGCAAACGAGATCGCTCCCTTCAATATCCTGCATATTTGTGACTATGGCAGCAGCTATGTAAGCATTGATGACTATGCCGATTACCCTGCGAGCATCATCAATCCCCCAATCCATTTAGAGAATGGAAGTGTCGATCTGAAACATGTACAAGAGGTATTCAAACGCCCTGTCTTCGGTGGTCTCGACCGCTTGGGTGTTTTAGTAACCGGTACGCTGGAAGAGGCTAAGAAAGAGGTGGACAAGGTGATGGAGAATGCTCCTGCCAACTTTATTCTGGGGGCCGACTGTACAGTACCCAGTGATACGGACTATGATAGATTGCGTGCCATCATTGACTATGTACATTCTTGGCGTTACAATCATTAAACAATATCGATATGCGTAAGCTTCTTTCCAATACGATTGTTCTACTATTGCTGGCTGTTGTTGCCGGCATACTGGCAGGCTTCTTCATCCCCGAGGCGGGGATGAAGGGCGTGTTGGTCCTTAAGCAAATCAGTGGACAGATAATTTTTTTCCTCGTTCCTCTGATCATCATCGGTTTCGTGGCTCCTTCCATCGCATCGCTGAAAGGGAGTGTTTCACGGCTGATAGTCTTTGCCTTCTCGTTAGCATACCTTTCGTCCGTAGGCGCAGCGTTCTTTGCCATGCTGGTAGGATATCAGGTGATACCTTTGCTGGACATACGGCCTGTCACCGGGTCCCTAAGGGAACTGCCGGAAGTCTTGTTCAGCCTGGAGATTCCCCCCATGTTGAGTGTGATGTCCGCTCTGCTATTCTCGGTCTTGATCGGGTTGGGATGCATTTGGATAAAGTCGAAAGAGATTGCGGAACTGCTCTTGCAATTCCGGGAGATCGTGCTGCAGCTGGTAAAACGTATTCTGATACCCCTGCTTCCATTGTATGTGGCTGCTAATTTCTGTTCGTTATCTTATGAGGGGGATATATCCCGTTTGGGGATATTTTTGCCGGTAATACTGATTGCCATAGCCTGCCATTATCTATGGTTGTTGCTGCTCTATGGATTGGCTGCCGTTTATTCCGGTAAGAACAGTTGGCAGGTAGTCAAATTTTACTTGCCTGCCTATTTCACGGCATTAGGAACCATGTCTTCTGCGGCTACACTGGGAGTAGCTCTGGAATGTGCAAACAAGAGCCCTGTCCTGGACAAGAAAGTCTCGGACTTTTCCATTCCTCTGTTCGCGAATATACATCTTTGCGGCTCCGTTCTGACGGAAGTGTTCTTTGTATGTGTCGTATCCCAGTTGCTTTACGGACAGCTTCCCGCACTTTCCACCCTTGTTTTGTTTATCTTTCTGTTGGGAATATTTGCGGTAGGTGCGCCCGGAGTTCCCGGCGGAACAGTGTTGGCCTCATTGGGCATCGTAGTTTCCGTGTTGGGATTTGACGACGCAGGCACAGCCATGCTTATCGCTATTTTTGCTTTGCAGGATAGCTTTGGAACAGCTTGCAATATTACCGGTGATGGTGCTCTAACTTTAATAACCAGTACCTTTTCAAAACGACATTGTAAAATATGATGTAATATTAGTGAAATACTATTCGTAGTCAAGCGTTAAGTACTGGTTTCTAGAAGAGCCGGACCGGACACATGAAGGAATATCCCCGATGAGATTGTGGAAGAACCGGACGGAAAACAGTGGGAACTCCCTGATATTTTTCCCTGTGGCAAGCGACTCCGGAGCTTGGAATGGGTAACGGTTTAACGGCGTAACGCGCTGTTAAACCGTATGGTTTTCGTTTAACGAAAACACAACTTGCTGTCCCCTAATGGGGACAACGTTTTTAAGTAGAACTGCAGATTGCTCCGCTTGATGCCTTCCTCCCTTCCTCAAAACTTCTCCATATATGTCCATATTTTTTAACAACAAGGTGATTGTTATCGGAATTTTGGCGTTAAGAAATGGGCTGAAATGCCTGAAAATACGCCGGGATTGCTGAATAACCGGCATAACCCGATAGATAATCAGGTAAATTGGTATTTAGATAAATTGGTATTCTGATATTCTGCTAATCGGGTATTTTGATATTCTGATATTCGGGTTATTAGGTAAATAGGTATTACTGAAGTTTAGACCGCTTGGTTATCTGATAATCGGGTAAATTGGTATTTTGGTTATTTGGTATATTGATAAATTGATATTCAGATAATAAGGTATTTGGAAAAACAGACGGTAAGGTGGGGAGCGGATAAACATCGAGAGAACGTAATAAAACAAGACACTTGATAAGGACTTTTAGCCTAAGCTAAACTAAGCTAATCCATTGATAATAAGTCTCGTAATGCTACGACATGTGAGATTATAATGCTACCTTAGCACTATAACAACAAAGGGTAAAGCATTATGAATGAGCAAATTAGAAATATTTTAGCGCAGGATGCCACCAAGACGAGCAAGATCCGGCAGCTGCTTCTTTTGGGTATGACACGCCGGAAAATCGCCGACCTGCTGACAAACGGAAATTACGGCTTCGTACACAATGTTTACAAAAAGATGCTGCAGGACGGCTTGATTGAGAATATCTGGAACTCAGCCATTGAAACAAGACAGCCGGTGCGGCCGGACTATACCTTCACTCATAAATTCGGTATTGAAATAGAAGCCTATAACTGCAGCATGAGCAGGCTGGCTGATGAGTTGAGGGAAGCCGGTATCCGTGTTACCGTCGAAGGTTATAACCATACGACACGGGATCATTGGAAACTGGTTACCGACAGCAGCCTGCATGGGAACGATACTTTTGAGCTGGTCAGCCCGATACTGGCCGGTGAAGCCGGGTTGAAAGAACTGGAAAAGGTGTGCTGGGTGCTTGACCTCTGTAATGTGAAGGTAAACGACAGTTGCGGGCTACACGTCCACTTGGATGCGGCGGACTTCAATATGAATACCTGGAGAAACCTGGCTCTGAGTTACAAGCACCTTGAGAATCTGATTGACGCTTTCATGCCGGCCACGCGCAGGAACAACAGATACTGCAAAAGCCTGAACCATGTTTCCGATGAGAGGATAAAATCAGCCCGGACAATAGATGACCTGCGGGATGTCTTTGACCGCGACAGGTACCACAAGGTAAACTTCGAGGCTTACTCCCGGCATAAGACGGTTGAGTTCCGCCAGCATTCCGGCACGACAAACTTCACAAAGATGGAGAATTGGATCTTATTTCTGAACGGTTTGATTACCTTTGCGAAACAGGACAACCTTTCCGGCAGGAACACCCTGGAGAGCCTGCCTTTTCTGGACGAGAAACAAAAATTGTATTTCAAAATTAGGACTAAAAAATTGGCGAGATGAAGAAAGAGTATATTTTACTGGATGGCGGCCGGA
>OFFT01001992.1_pt1 | contig 11273 bp, 7 predicted proteins | sample 1521581 | NCBI WGS metagenome assembly OFFT01 (sample SAMEA3504084, study PRJEB24116) | mouse gut metagenome | biome: mouse gut; feature: mouse-associated habitat; material: faeces | place: Denmark | collected 2011
CTGTACTGCTGACCGGCTCCATGACTGCAAAGGAAAAACGGGAAGCTTACCAGAAGATTTCTTCCGGTTTTGCAGACATTATCATCGGAACCCATGCGCTTATTCAGGAAAAAGCAGATTATCAGAATCTTGCACTGGTCATTACAGACGAACAGCATCGGTTCGGGGTACGCCAGCGGGAAGCCTTTGCGGCAAAGGGCATTACCCCCCATATGATTGTGATGAGCGCTACGCCCATTCCGCGGACATTGGCGGTAATTATTTATGGAGATTTAGATATTTCGGTAGTAGACGAACTTCCTGCCGACCGTCTCCCTATCAAAAACTGTGTGGTGGACGAGAGCTACCGGGCGACGGCCTACCGTTTTATGGAAAAGGAGATTGCCGCCGGAAGGCAGGTCTATGTAATCTGCGCTATGGTGGAGGAGAATCCGGAGCTTGAGCTGGAGAATGTGGTGGATTACACGGAAAAGCTGAAAAAGGCCATGAATCCCTCTGTCTCCATTGAATATCTCCATGGGAAAATGAAGTCTGCAAAAAAGAATGAGATTATGGAGCGCTTTGCTTCCGGAGAGATTCAGGTACTGGTGTCGACAACCGTAGTGGAGGTTGGCGTCAATGTGCCCAACGCTACGGTGATGATGGTGGAAAATGCGGAGCGCTTCGGTCTGGCACAGCTGCATCAGCTTCGGGGCCGGGTGGGCAGGGGAAAGCATCAGTCCTACTGTATTTTTGTCAGTGGGAATGACAACCCGGATACGAAGAAGCGCCTGGAGATTCTGAGCAAGTCCAACGACGGATTTTACATTGCCGGTGAGGATCTGAAACTGCGGGGACCGGGGGATCTCTTCGGTATCCGTCAGAGCGGCCTTCTGGAATTCAAAATCGGAGATGTATTTACGGATGCAAAGATTCTTCAGGCGGCCAGCGAGGAGGCGGCCGGGCTGCTTCGGCAAGATCCGTCTCTTATAAAGGAAGAACACCGGGAGCTTCGAAAAAGGCTTGCTGCCTGCCGGATGACAGGAGACGGGAGCGTAAGCCTTTGAATCCGTCCTCGCAGTAAGCACAGGTCTGTGAAATGTGAAATATCCGTGATCAAAATTGACATTTGCCTGTTTTATGGTAAACTATTACGGAATTATACTGTGAGATCCGCAGTTCCTGATTGTGGAATCCGCAGAGGGAAATTTTTGACAGTTGGAATGGGAGATGGGCATGATAGAAAACAGCAGAAAGAGAAAAACCTTGGCAGGCATATTGGTTCTGGCAGCCTTACTGGCAGCTCTGTGGAATGTACCTTCCTATGCGGAACCGGATTCCGTGGAGCTAGATCTGGCAAAGGGCGACATTGTAATTACCAATATGGGCTATACCCAGGGAGGAGGAGAACTGGTTCCCGTCCACGGAAGCTATACCATTACAAGCTCCGGAACAAAGCCGGTTTCCCATACCGTTACCATCGAGAGCGATTTGGTAGAGGTAACCTTAAAGGATGTGCTTGCGGCGTCAAAGGAAAGTCCTGTTTCTCTGCGGGGCGATTCGGATCATGCCATGATGCGGCTGACCTTAAACGGAACGAATGTGCTGCAGAGTGTGGAGGGCGATCACGCGGGAATAGCCGTTCCCCAGGGAGCTTATCTTGTCATTGAAGAGAGCACCGGCTCCCTGTCTGTCACGGGCTCGGGGACAGGCGCAGGAATCGGCGGCACGGGCAGCGGGGAGGCGTCTGAGGGAAGTAGTCCGGAAAACTGCGGAAACATTACGATCCACGGGGGAATTGTCACGGTTACGGGCGGACTGAAGGGCGGCTCAGGAATCGGAGGCGCAGCAGGCGGGTCCGGAGGAAATATAGAAGTTACGGGAGGATACATAACGGCTTCGGCCAATACGGAATCGGAAGCAGCCCCAGGTTTGAAAATCAGGAAACGGCCGGAATTGTCAAGATCACGGGCGGTGTCGTAAAGGTAAACGGAAGGCTCGGAGCCGCAGGCGATGTGATTACGGGAGCGGACGATGTGGGGCCCTGGGTGGAAGCTGATCAGGTAGGCGGCAGAATCAGCGGCTTTTCCGGGATGCTGTTTCAGGAATCTCAGGGACGCATTTACGGGGATCAGACCTATGTGATTGAGGAGGATCGAACCGTGCTGTCCGGCAACACGCTTACGCTGGAGTCCAAGGATATTCTGGAGATACGGGACGGAGCCTCCCTTACCGTAAACGGAAAACTGGAAAATCAGGGTTCTCTTCGCCTGGCGGCGGAGGACTGTATGAAGCTGGGCAAGGAAGGAAGCCTGAGCGGACGGGGAAAGTTCTCTGTTCCGGGCATTACGGCGGATATGATTTCCGTCCCCGCAAATCTTGTTTATGAGGTAACGGAGGGGGAGGAAATGGATATTACGGAGCAAGTGCTGGAGCAGATCACACTGAGCCGTAATAAGAGAGGCGTCAAAGAGCTTTTTGGTGTGGAATTTACTGTGCTGCCTGATTTTACCGGCTGGGAGACAAAGAAGATTGACTGGCCGGTTATGGAGCCGGGAGCTTACACGGTGACCTACGAAAAGGCCGGGGAAAAATCCTTAAGCAAGCGGTTTATGGTTTATTCTCCCGGTGATGCCGTGCGGGAGGGACTGTCCTCCATTGAGGTTTTCCAGAAGCCGTCCAAGATGAAATACGGATACGGAGATTCCTTCGACGGAACGGATCTGATTGTAGTGGGAACGTATGAGGACGGAAGCGTCCGCAATGTAACCGCACTTGTGGAGGTGAAATGGGAGACCTTTGAAATAGGAGAACATTCGGTAGATGTGATCTGCGCCCGTGATGATGAGAGACAGGAGCTCAAATGTCTTTTAAAGGGAATTACCATTGTTCCCAAAGAAATTGATGTGTCAGGTATGAGCTGGGAGACAGCGGATTTTGTCTATGACGGAATGGAAAAGACCGTCTATCTGGGCGGTTCGCTGCCCGAGGGCGTTATAGCAGGTCGAAAAACCTCTACGGGAAAGGATGCCGGAACGTATGAAGCGCTTGTGTATTTTTCTTTAAGCGGCAGTCTGGACGAAGAGCATTATACCATTGTGGGGCCCAATCCTCTGCGTGCGGAATGGAAGATTGCGCCCAAGGAACTGACCTGGGATACGAATGACTTGTCAGCTGTCGGGCAGGCAGGAGACAGCTATGAGCAGCGCATCTCTCTTTACGGAACTCTGCGGGCTGTAGGAATTTTGTCAGAAGATATGGAGGATACGGAAAGCGAATGGCCGGCCAGCCGCCTGGAGGCTTCCTGTGAGGGAACGGAAGCGGGAGAGCAGGAGGTTATGCTTTCCTGGAAAGGCGGCTTTGAGCCTGCTCCGGGAAATAATTACTGCCTGCCAAAAGAAATGCCGGTGATTACGGGAACTATGAACCAGGTGAAAGGGCTTCCGGAACCCGAGGAGCTTTCGGAAGACAATCGCTCCTATCATGCGGAGATGGAGATTGGAATTTCCCATGTGCCGGATACTTTGGCGGAGGATCCGAAGCTTCGCAGCCCCAGAGGAATCGAAACCCGGATGCGCATGGCTATTACGGACCATGATGCAGGAATTCTGATTACCAACACCAATGTTTATGATATCCGTCTTTTCGTACTGCAGGAGGATCAGACCTGGGTGAAGGCCGGGCCGGAGGCATTTCCAGAATCGGGTATTACAATTACCCTTCCTTATCCCAGCAATACGAATAAGGGCGGCCCTTATGATTTTACGGTGGCCCATATGTATACGGAGGAAAAGGGGAAGCATAAGGCCGGAGATATTGAGTATCTGGCTGTTACCCAGACAGCGGAAGGGATACGGTTTCAGGTAAAAAGTCTCTCTCCCGTTTCTGTGGGCTGGAAGCTGCATGCGGACGGCGGTACGGGAGAAAACGGCGGTTCCTCCAAGGTGTTTACCTCCGAGATGACATTTGTGCTGATATGTATTGTCATGTCGCTTATTACAATAGCAGCGGTGATTGTAATTGTGCGTCTGGGAATTCTGCCGAGGCTGAAAAAGAAAAAGAAGGCCGCACCGAAACGTCATCATATTGATTTTAGAGCTTAGCGGCCGTTTTTTGACTTAATGGCAGCTGGCTTATCCATATATAAGGGATGAGAAATGCCGATCCGATAACAGATTTGTTTGCGGATCGGCATTCTCATTACATTGATTTGCACATGCTTTTTTATCCGTTTTTCATTGGGTATTACGGAAAATCAGAAATACCGTACCTTACTTGCCGGCCATCTGTCTTTCCTGTGCTTCGATCATTTTCTTGACCATATAGCCGCCTACGGAACCGTTCTGCTTGGAAGTCAGATTTCCGTTGTAGCCGTCGGTAAGAGGTACGCCAAGCTCGCTTGCTACCTCATACTTGAATTTGTCCAGAGCGCCCTTAGCCTCGGGAACGGCTGCGGTATTAGATGATTTGTTAGCCATAATAAACGCCTCCTTACTGCAGATTTTTTTAAAATGTTATCTGCGGTTTGTTGTTGTTTATCCGTGTTGTTTTCGCTGTATTGCTTCCTGTTTTATAGAAGTGCATGCGAAGCTTTCACGGTTGTTACGAGAATAGTATGTGAGATTTTTTTTTCAATACACTGGCATTTGCTTGTTAATTTGATAATATTTGACAAAGAGTTCGGTATGTCCGGCTCCATTTTGTTTTACAATTAATATAGAGGCTTTATAAGTTCTCTTTGGCTTAAAAGTCAAAAAAGGGAGACACGGATTGAAAATAATCATAAAAAAGCCTTAAAACAATCTTAAAAACTATTGAAGCTTTGTGATAAATGTGCTAAAGTAGAGTTGTTCAAAAGCATATACATGACGACGTGTTACTGGTAATGCAGGCAAGATCAGATTGAGGTAGGGAAGGAACAGAAAAAGGTTTCTTCATATTTTCGATTTGATCTTTTTTATTGCAAAAGCAAGCTGGACGCAGCTTACGGGAAGGAAGCCTGCCTGCCGGGGAACGCGGATGGGCAGTCCGGACAGCTTGTACAGCGTATCGCCCCAAAAATCAGGCGCTGTACACAGAGGAAAAAAGAAAAAGGAGAATGAAGCTATGGATTACGGCAGAATCGCCAGTGATATTCTGGCAAATGTAGGCGGAAAAGAAAATGTAAAATCGGTTACTCACTGTTTTACCCGGCTTCGCTTTGTCTTAAAGGATGACAGCAAGGCCAAGAAGGATGTAGTAGAGCATTTGGAGGGCGTAATCTCCGTTGTAGTTGCAGGCGGACAGTTCCAGGTAGTATGCGGCGCGAAGGTGACAAAGATTTATGATGCGGTGCTTCCGCTGGTGGGAGATCTGGATGACAGCGCTTCCGAGGGAGGCAATAAGGGCGGTTTTAACCTGGTTCTCCAGAAGATTTCCGAGATCTTCACACCCATCGTTCCCGCTATTGCGGCAGCCGGCCTGATAAAGGGACTTCTGGCGGCTTGTTCCAGACTTCCCATGTTTGAGGCGTTTACGGCCACAAGTACTTATACGCTGCTTAACACGGCCAGCAATATTATCTTCTATTTTATGCCGGTTTTCCTGGCTTATACGGCTGCGAAGGCTTTGAAATGCAACCAGGTCATTGCGATGGTTCTGGGCGGCTTCCTCTGCCATCCCGTTGTGGATGCGCTGATTCAGGATGTGGCCACGCCTTCCACGATCTTCGGTCTGCCTGTAATTAAAAAGGCATTTACCATCGGAGAATCCACCAAGGTGTTCAGTTATACGGAGTCGGTTATCCCGATTATTCTGGCCGTGCTGGTAATGGCGGCTCTGGAACGCTTTTTAAAGAAGGTGATTCCGGAGATTCTGCAGATTATCCTGGTTCCCGGACTCTGTCTGATTATTATGCTTCCGGTAATGCTTGTAGTTGTAGGCCCTGTGGGAATCTATGTTGGTTACTTTATTCAGTGGCTGTATCAGATGCTTTACTCCTTCAGTCCCCTTCTGGGCGGTATTATTGTGGGCGGCTTGTGGGGCGTCTGTGTTATCTTCGGCGCACACCGGGCGCTTTTGCCTATCGGACTTAATGATGTGGCGATTTCCGGAACGAATACGCTGATGTGCTTTGCAGGAGCGGCAAACTTTGCTCAGGCAGGAGCGGCCCTCGGCGTTACCTTAAAGACAAAGAGCGCGGAGACAAAGCAGGTAGCCGGAGCAGCAACCCTGTCGGCGTTCCTGGTTGGTATTACGGAGCCGGCGATTTATGGATGCAACCTGCGTCTGAAACGGCCTATGATCTGTGCGGTCATTGCAGGAGCACTGGGCGGTGCCATTATGGGTATCGGCAATGCGGTAAATACGGGCTTTGCAAACAACGGTATTTTAACCATTATGTCCTACTATGGAGAGGGCACCAGCTTTTCACGCTTCCTGGCTTATCTGATTGGTATTGCGGTGGCATTTGTGGGAGCTGCGGTTCTTACCTATCTGGCCGGCTTTGAGGAGGTTGTGCCCGGAACAAAGGCAGCCGTTCCGGAGAATGGTGAGGCTCCCTCCGTAAAAGTAACAAAAGAGAATGCGGATCTGACAATTGGCTCTCCGGTAGAGGGCAAGGCAGTAGATTTAAAGGAAACGGCAGACGAAGTATTTGCTTCGGAGGCGCTTGGAAAGGGAATTGCGGTGATTCCTTCCAAGGGTGAAATCCTGGCTCCGGCGGACGGAACTCTTTCCGTACTGTACCCCACGCTCCATGCTCTGGGCTTTGTACTGGACAATGGGGTGGAGCTATTGATTCACATTGGCATTAATACGGTGGAATTAAACGGAGAACATTTTAAGAAGTATGTGGAACAGGGAGCCAGGGTAAAGAAGGGCGATAAGCTGGTGACCTTTGATATCGATGCTATTCAGAAGAAGGGATACGATCCTACAGTTATGGTTCTGATTTCCAATACGGAACAGTTCGCCGGCGTGGACGGCGTGCCGGGGGAGCGGGCTTCCTTGGATAAGGATGTTATCCTGATTAAAAAATAAGAACTGGAATGGAGGACAGCTAAATGAAAGCAAAATTTCCGGAAGATTTTCTCTGGGGAGCCGCTTCTTCGGCTTTCCAGATTGAAGGCGGATGGGATGAGGACGGAAAAGGAATGACAGTTGCGGATTTCAATTCCTTTAAGCGCTCCGACCGCCAGGCGGACAGTAAGGTGGCAAGTGATTTTTACCATCATTGGAAAGAGGACATTGCTCTGATGAAGGAGCTTGGCCTTAAGACTTATCGTTTTTCCCTTTCCTGGGCACGGATCATTCCTGACGGCGACGGGGAAGTGAATCAGAAGGGTATTGATTTTTATAACCAGGTGATTGATGAATTGCTGGCAAATGAGATTCTTCCCTTTGTGACGTTGTATCATTTTGACCTGCCCTATGCTCTGGTGGAAAAATACAACGGCTGGGAGGACAGAAGATGCGCCTATGCCTTTGAAAAGTATGCAAAAGTGTGCTTTGAAGCTTTTGGCGACAGGGTGAAATGGTGGCTGGTGCACAATGAGCAGAATCTTATGATCCGCGTGGATGAGCGTATGAATATTACGGAGAAGGATAACTGGAAGGCGGATAAGATCCGCGCACAGATGGACTATCATATGTTCCTGGCTCATGCGCTGGCGGTAAATGCCTGCCACGATATGGTCGAGGGAGGTAAGATTGCTCCGGCGGTTTCCTCTACCTGTACGTATCCTCTGACAAATAAGCCGGAGGATGTGTGGGCGGCTAAGATGAATGATTGGTTTAAGACGAATTATTGCCTGGATATGCATTATTACGGAGAGTATCCCGGGTATTATATGCGGTATCTGAAGGAGCGGGATATTGTTCCGAAGACGGAGGCAGGGGATGACGAGCTTTTGAAGAGCGCGAAGATGGATTTTATTGCTCTTAATTATTATCGGACGCTCTGTGCAAGCTATCTGCCGGCGGATGAGGAGCATCCGGTTGGGATGCGTGTGTTCCGCGGAAATGAGGTGGATTTTGATCAGTATGGGTATTGCAGAGATGAGAAGAATACCAATCTGAAGGCCAGTGAGTATGGGGCGCAGATTGACCCGATGGGGCTTCGGATTGTGCTGAATGATTATTATGCGCGGTATCATCTGCCTCTGATTATTACGGAAAACGGACTGGGAACGCCGGATGTGCTGACGGAGGACGGGAAGGTTCATGATGATTACCGGATTGATTATATTCGGGGACATTTGGAGGCTATGGCTCTGGCTATGGAGGATGGCGTGGAGCTTATGGGGTATTGCCCCTGGTCGGTGATTGATCTTTTGAGTTCGCATCAGGGATTTCGGAAGAGGTACGGGTTTGTTTATGTGAATCGGGAGGATATGGATCTGAAGGATTTGGGGCGTATTCGGAAGGATAGTTTTTATTGGTATCAGAGGGTTATTAAGACGGACGGGGCAGGCGCAAGCTAAGCCATCAGGTATTTCCATATCCTGTGTTCGGACGGTTCACGTACACCCTGTCTGCTCTGTACGGACATTGCTTTGGAGGTTTTGGGTGTTGTTGTTTTTGAGGCAATGTGCGTCCATATCAGACAGGGTGTACGCGAACAGCCGGACACCGGATATCGGAAATACCTTCTGACTTAGCTTGCACCTGCCCCTGATGTTGGGTGGTGGTGCCGTAGGATGTTCTGCATTGGTTGGTATTAGGGGACTAAGGTTGTTTGGGGGATTTTTTGTGAGCTTGTGGTTGTGGAGCGTGTTAGTGGTGATGGAGTTTATAGTAACAGAGGGATAGTGTGAGGGTGGTTATGGTGGGTTTTATGGCTGTGTGAATACGGATGAGATGATGGGGAGAGGGATATGCGGGTAGTTAAGGTTTTGAATAATTCGTTGGTGCTTGCTTTGGATGAACAGGGGCAGGAAACTATTTTGATGGGGAAGGGGATTGGGTTTCATAAGGCTTCGGGGTATGAGTTTGGGGCGGATGAGGTGGAGAAGGTTTTTGTGCTTCGGGATCGGTCGGTTGCCAGGAGTATTATTCGGCTGGCGGCGGAGACGGATGGGGTGTTTTTTGAGATTGGGAAGAATGTGATTGATTATGCCAAGGATACGTTTGAGATGAAGCTTTTGGATCATATTTATCTTTCGCTTACGGATCATTTGGCGTTTGCGGTGCGGCGGGTGGAAAAGGGGATTTTGGTGCCGAATTTTTATACCCAGGATATGCAGCGCTTTAATCCCAATGAGTTTCAGGTGGGGCATTTTGCGCTGAAGCTGATTCGGGAGCAGATGGGGGTGGAACTTCCCGGGGATGAGGCGGGGAATATTGCTTTTCATTTTATTAATGCTCAGGAGGATCATCCTTATAATGAGAAGAACAGGCGGATTTGGCAGCTGACGGAGGATGTTCTGGATGTGGTGAAGTATTATTATCAGCTTGTTTATGATGAGGATAGTATTTCTTATTCCAGGTATTTGACGCATATTCGTCTTTTTGCGCAGCGTCTGGTGTCGGGGCAGCAGCTTCCTGAGGATAGCTCGGGGCTCCTGTATGATCAGATTGCGCAGGTGTGTACCTCGGAGTTTTCCTGTGTGGATCGGGTGGACCGGTTTGTGCGGGAACGGTTCGGCGTGGGGCTGACGAATCAGGAGGAAATGTATCTGGCGTTGCATATTCACAGGGTTCTTGAAGGCGGAAGGAAGGATTTGTAGATGAATACGTTGATTGTTGATATTGGGACCTCCAGTATGCGGGGGATTCTTTTTACGGAGCAGGGGGAGCGGCTTGCTTCCTGTCAGGTGCTTTATGAGCCGGTGAAGTATCCGGACGGGCGGATTGAGCAGGCGCCCGGGGATTTTTCGGGGGCGCTTCGTAAGATTGCTTCTGTTGCTGCGAAGGAAGCAAAGGAGCAAAAGACGGCGGTGGACGCGGTGGCGGTGACGGCTCAGCGTTCGGCTATTATTCCGGTGGATCGGAACGGGAAGCCGCTGATGGATACGATTATGTGGCAGGATAGGCGGAATGCGGGGATTTGTAAGGAGCTGGAGGGAAAGAATGATTTGATCTTTGAGCGGAGCGGGGCGCGGATCAATACGGTTTTTTCCGGGAGCCGGATGGCTTGGATTCTTCGGAATTGTCCCGAAGTCTTTGAGAGGATTTTTAAGCTTGTGAATATTCCGGAGTTTGTGATGCATGAGATGACGGGGGAGTATAAGACGGATGTGACGTATGCAAGCCGTTCTCATTTGATGAATCTGCGGACGCGGCGGTGGGATGAGGAGATGCTTGGGCTTTTTGGCGTTCCGGGGGAGCTGCTCTGTGAGATTTTGGAGCCGGGGAGTATCTGCGGCAGGGTGACGGAGGCTTTTGCCGAAGAGACGGGGCTGCCGGAGGGGATTCCGGTGATTACGGCCGGCGGAGATCAGCAGTGTGCCGCAGTGGGACAGGGAGCATACCAGGAGGGGACGCTTTCTCTGGTGGCAGGTACGGGGGGATTTTTGGTGACGGCTCTTGATTCAGTGCCCAAAAACCCGGACCCGCAGTTGATTTTTAATTGTTCTTCGGTGAAAGGGCGCTATATGGTGGAGGCCAATGTGCTTACCTGCTGTTCGGCTTTTGACTGGTTTGGCAGGAATTTTTATCCTCTGAAGGATGGGGGGATTGATTATGCTGCTATCAATGGAGAGCTTAAGGAGTTTGAGGGGAAGGTGAGCAGCGCTCTTGTGCTGCCTTATTTCCAGGGGCGCAGCACGCCGAACTGGAATCCGGGGGCGAAGGCCCATTTTGGGGAGATTTCGCTGGCGGACGGGCGCGGGGATCTGGTGAAGGGGCTTTTGGAAGGTATTTTTCTGGAGATTCGCAATAATATTTTGCTGTTTGGGGATTATGCAGGTATTCGGAAGGCTTATATCAGCGGCGGGCTGACGAACAGTGAGGTGATTAATCAGATCCAGGCGGATGTGTATGGGATTTCTCTTTATCATATGGAGGACAGCGAGTCTACGGCTTTTGGGGCGTTGATGGTGGCTTTGGTCGGCCTTGGCGTTTATGGGACTTTGGATGAGGCTTTTTCCGGGGTGCGGGGAGGCACGGGGGTAAAGTGCTATGAACCGGGGAGGGAGCTTTTTGCGGAGTATGAAAAGAAGCGTGAGCGGATGAATGAGATGTATGGAAGACTGTATGGGAGTTGAGGCTTTTTATATCCGGTAAATGAACGGCAGGCTGATGGGATGTTACTGTTCACCTAGTAGTCCGTATCGGAAATCCTTGTGCATATTTCCGGTCTATTTCTCCGATAG
>OFFT01002000.1_pt1 | contig 11245 bp, 10 predicted proteins | sample 1521581 | NCBI WGS metagenome assembly OFFT01 (sample SAMEA3504084, study PRJEB24116) | mouse gut metagenome | biome: mouse gut; feature: mouse-associated habitat; material: faeces | place: Denmark | collected 2011
CTACCAAAAACAGGGCTTCCAGATTCTCCTCCAGAAACCCGTAATATTTAAAAAATCCCAGAATCAGCAGATTGATCAGCACACCCAAAAACAGGCTGACGCGCCCGCGCCTGCCGTTCCTTCGCTTTCTTGCAATATCAATCCCCATCACATAGTTAAACACAATGCTGTACAGCATCAAAAACAGATACACCGGCTCTCCCCAGGCATAGAAAAAGAGACTTGCCACCAGCAAAATCCCGTTCCGCAGCCTTTGGGGCGCCAGATAATAAGCAACGATTGTCACCGGAAGAAATGAAAAAATAAAATAAATACTGCTGAATACCACGATGCATTCCCTTTCCTTCTGGATTCTATTGATACAGACCTTTCACAAATTCGGCCTTGACGGTCTCCGCGTCCTTTGATATGACAAACAGCACATAGGGATCCGACTCCCGAAGCACATGCTTTTCAATCAGCTTTAGCTGCTCCGGTCCATAGCCCTCAAAATTATTTTTCTGCGTATCCGCCCTTTTTTCCATAGCCCGGCAGATCAGCTCCATCTGCCCTTCCTCCGCAGCCTCCACAAAGAGCAACTCCTCCACATCCATATTATCCTGAGCCGTGTAAAGAACCCAGTGCTTCAGCTCTCCCGCATTAAGTCCATAGAGCCGCCGAAGAAGCTGCTCATCTCCCTTTTGCATACCGGACAGATTCAGTCCGGTCTCAACCCGTTCCTCCAACTCCTCAAAATCCGCCTTCCATGTACTTCCATGTATCATTGCGGCCAGCATCACCACCAGCAGAGCGGCCAGAAGAGCCTTTGCCAGCTTTAGTAAAATATCCCACCCGTTCATCTATAGTCCCGCCGTTTCTTCCATACGATTCAGCCACAAGGGATAAAACTGTGATTTAAGATGTATGGCATCCTTCTGATACCACTCCTCTTTTCCCTCCAGGAGATCGCCGCTGTCAATAAAGGTAAGCTCAAGCTCCTCACACATCCTGCGCAGAGCCTCATTATATGCCTCTGCCTGCCCAAGTTCCGCCTTCTTCTCCACGGCCTCCGGAAGTATGGGCAGAATTCCGTTAATGTAAATGGGCAGATCCGGATATTCCTCCCGTATCTCCAAAATCCGCTGCCTGTAATAACGGACAAACCGCTCGCTGTCTCCCCGGCAGTACTCCAGATCATTAAGCCCTATGGACAAAAAAAGCTGTGTGGGGGACAAATCAAGCGCCTTTTGAATCTCCTCCCCGGCCGAATCCGCCCGAAGCCCTTTCTCCGCAATCACACAGTCCGACTCCAGAAACTCATAGTCCAGAAAACCTTCTGTCACGGAATCACCCACAATCACGGCAGCTCCAAGGCGCTTTCGGAGACTCTGCTTGTCCATGGGCTTCTCCTCCTGCTCCCGGGAAGCCGTCTCCCGGGTGCTTTCTGCCGCCTCCTCCTGCTCTCTCTTCAACAACTCCTGTTCAATCTCTCCCACATCGGCCTGCTCCTGGGCCCGAATCCGGTCCACAGCCGGAAATTCCTCGTTTCCCTGCTCTCTGCTCTTCTCCAGATTTAAAAAATATCCTGCTAAAAGGGCCGCTGCCAAAAGCAGATACAGAGCTCCTTTCCTACTCTGTCTCACCCTGAATTCCTCCTCGAAAACAAAAACGCTGTCAATCGCTCCATTTATATAAACTGATAAGTCTTATTTTAACATACTGTCAGATCGCCTGTTTTACGCGCCTGTGCTAATAGTATATCACCCGTTTTATCGCAAATCCAGTACATTCCTTATTAATTTCTATTAATTTTTTATTGAATTTTTATTTCCCGAACGTTCTCCATTTTGTGTTTCATCCAATCCTTCTTATAATCTTTAGAAAAATTTGTTAGCACTCACTTTCGCAGAGTGCTAATTTTCTATTGACTTTTCATTTCCTCCATATTACAATATGTGTCAGAATACGAAAACAAATACGAAGGAGTGAACATTTATGGCTGAAATGCATGGAAGTCTTTCCATTAACAGCGAAAATATTTTTCCGATTATCAAAAAGTGGCTCTATTCCGACCACGACATTTTCTTCCGGGAGCTTATCTCCAACGGCTGCGATGCCATTACCAAGCTGAAAAAGCTGGATCTCATCGGAGAGTACACCTATCCCGAGGATTTCAAGAACATGGTTCGGGTGGTGGTGAATCCCGAGGAAAAGACGCTGAAATTCATTGATACGGGTCTTGGAATGACCGCAGACGAGGTACAGGAGTACATCAACCAGATTGCCTTCTCCGGCGCTACGGATTTCCTGGAGAAGTACAAGGACAAGACCAATGAGGATCAGATCATCGGCCACTTCGGACTTGGCTTCTACTCCGCCTTTATGGTGGCGGACGAGGTGCATATTGACACCCTTTCCTATCAAAAGGACGCCAAGCCGGTACACTGGGAATGTGACGGCGGCACGGAGTATCAGATGTCCGAGGGAAGCCGCACGGAGGTTGGTACGGAGATTACCCTCTTCTTAAATGAGGACAGCCTGGAATTTGCCAACGAGTACCGGGCGCGGGAGGTTATCAATAAGTACTGCTCCTTTATGCCTGTGGAGATTTTCCTGGAGAAAGCAAATGCGGAGCAGGAGTACGAGACCATCGACGAGGCGGATTTGAAGGATGACGATGTGGTGGTAGAGCGCATCCACGAGGAAGCCAAGACCGAGGAAGTTGAAAATGAGGACGGCACCAAGGAGACAAAGGAAATCTCCCCGGCAAGGGATCGGGTGAAAATCAATAAGCGTCCCGTCTCCTTAAGCGATACGGCCCCCTTGTGGACCAAGCATCCCAACGAGTGCACCAAGGAGGAATATCTGGAGTTCTACCGGAAGGTATTTATGGACTATAAGGAGCCTTTGTTCTGGATTCATCTGAACATGGACTATCCCTTTAACTTAAAGGGTATTCTGTACTTCCCCAAGATCAACACGGAATACGATTCCATTGAGGGCACCATTAAGCTGTACAACAATCAGGTATTTATTGCGGATAATATTAAGGAGGTAATTCCGGAATTTCTCATGCTCCTCAAGGGCGTGATTGACTGCCCGGATCTGCCGCTTAACGTTTCCAGAAGCGCTTTGCAGAATGACGGCTTTGTGAAGAAAATTTCCGATTACATCACAAAGAAGGTGGCCGACAAGCTTACGGGCATGTGCAAGACCGAGCGGGAGGATTATGAAAAATACTGGGACGACATCAATCCCTTTATCAAGTTCGGCTGCTTAAAGGATGACAAGTTCTGCGAAAAGATGATGGATTATCTGCTGTTCAAGGATCTGGACAACAAGTATCAGACCATCAAGGATCTGGTTCCCGAGGAGGAAGCTCCCGAGGTTGACGTAGTAGAGAATCCCGACGAAGCCGAGGCTGACAGCGGCGAGGAGAAGGAACCGGAAAAGACAACCATCTTCTATGTGACGGATGAGGTTCAGCAGAGCCAATACATCAATATGTTCAAGGAGGAGGGCAAGAATGCCGTTATCTTAAAGCACAACATTGACTCTCCCTTTATCTCTCATCTGGAGATGAAGAATGAGCATGTGAAGTTCCAGAGGATTGACGCGGATCTGACAGAGGACTTTGTGGAGACGGTTTCCGAGGAGGAATTGAAGGAGACAACCGATTCCCTCACCGAGATTTTCCGCAAGGCTCTGAACAATGAAAAGCTGGATGTGAAGGTGGAAAAGATCAAGAATGAGAGTATTTCCTCTATGATTACACTCTCCGAGGAGAGCCGCCGGATGCAGGAAATGATGAAGATGTACAATATGTACGGCATGGACCCGAATATGTTCGGAGGCGGCGGTGAAACTCTGGTGCTCAATGCCAATAATCAGCTGGTACAGTACATTCTGAACCACAGCGATTCCGAGCATGTGAACATATTCTGCGAGCAGCTTTATGATCTGGCCCTTATCAGCCACAAGCCGCTGGCGCCGGAAGCTATGACGAAATTTATTGCCCGGAGCAATGAGATTATGATGCTGCTTGCGAAATAACGGCGTTGGCTTTCTCAATGAATAAAGAAACCAATATCCCTGCTTATCCCCTGCGGGTATTCCGCTAATGCATATCCTTTGGGGGCGTATAGCTCTCGTCCGATATGGGACACCTTGCGGCGCCTCCATTTATGCATATGCCGTCATTAAGGCGGGCCTTCACTGATAGGAGGGAATCTAAAAATAAGCCTTCGAATCCTTATGTTATCGTATTCTTACGCACATCAAGGATTCGAAGGCTTATTTATATTGCCTTATTCACTCATATTTCTTCCCAACCACATAGATAGGAATAAACAATCCGCCTAAGAACAAAAGCAGTAGCACAAATGGCCCCGCCGCGCCCCAAACTGACGGAAACAGACATGTTCCTGCCAAAGTAAGTACCGGCAGGAATACCATACTGCTCACCGACCAGATTCTTCCGGTCCGCACAATGTAGGGCCAGTTGCTGTTGTTAAAATGTATTCCTGCCATATTCATGCGAAATATCCCGTCACTGTAGGCGCTGATTTGATTCTCATCATAGTAAACCGGCAGCCTTTCCTTGATCCCTATCCAAAAATATCCTCCAAAGGTAATAGAGAATACCTCCAGTAAGAAAAAATTGCTGTCTATTCCCTGTTCGAAGGTATATTTTGCAGCCATAAGCAGAAGGGATTCCAGAAGCATTATTATGACTGCACAAGCAAATATCAGCCAATGTTGTTTTTTTCGGATTCCGGATTGTTCGGGAGATTCCTCTGATAAGGTTAGAGCTTTTTTGACCAGATTTTCCACTTGATTTGTATCCATTCCGGATGTCGCTTCCATTTCCTGTCCTTCCAGCAGCTCCGTTACCGTAACTCCCAGAATATCCGCCAAGGGAATTAAGAGGGAGATATCCGGCATCCCGGCGCCTCGTTCCCATTTGCTCACAGCCTTATCCGATACAAAAAGTCTCTGCGCCAGTTCCTTTTGCGTATATCCTTTTTTCTTTCTGTGAACCGCAAGAAATTCTCCGAACCTTTCTTTATCAAGCTCAAACATGATACTGCCCTCTTTCACATTTTGATCTGGCATTGCTCACACAAGGCCCCAATGCTTTTGCAGGCCGCAGAAGCCTTAACTCTCATCGCCTTTTGGAATACATCAAGCCGGATTTGCGGATTTTGATTTTATATGAGCAGCACTAAGATCATCATAATGCATAGCATACGGATGCGCAATCTACGGAAAGTAGAATACCAATTTTTGATGAAAAATTATCACAATGTATCATACAATAATACCCTCAGTGATGATAGGGGCACTGAGGGTATTATTTCGCAATTTCTTTTACAGCTTCGCCATCTTTTTATACAAGGGCAGCATGCAATGATAAGCCTCGTCAAATATCGGCATCAGCTTCTTATAGTCTTCCCGGTGCTCTTCCACCGGCTTGACGGTTTTTTCGAACTTTAGGAACCGCTTTACTTCCTCGAAACCGTCAAAGACGCCTACGCCTACACCTGCAATCACGGCCGCGCCGATGGCTGTGGCCTCCTCCACACAGTCCGGCATACGAAATTCCACATTTAATACATCGGCTAATATCTGGGCTGTCACATCACCCTTGGCTCCGCCCCCGGTGAGACACATGTCCTCAATCCTGGCCTGCTTGCGGTAAGCTTTCAGGATCAGCTCCATATTCATAGCAATTCCTTCCAGGACGGCCCGCACATAATCTTTTTTCTCATGCTCCGGCTTGATACCCAAGAATGCCCCGCTGGTATCCGGGTTCCAACGCGGGCTGCGCTCGCCCAGAAGGTAAGGCAGGAATATAAGGTTTTTGGCTCCTACGGGAGACTTTTCTACCATTTGATTCAGCTCTTCATAGGGCGCGCCGCCGCACAATGCCCGGCGTATATAGGCGTAGGAGCTTCCTGCCGCCTGCATGGTGCCGCAGGGCATGTATTTCCCGGGAATAACATGGGCGAAGCAGAATAGGGTCTGATCCTCGTCAATAAACGGCTCCGTAGTGGTTCCTCCGATCCAGGCGGATGTGCCGAAGGTAAGATAAAATTCCCCGTCTCTGATGCATGCTGCGCCTACTGCCGAGCAGGGACCGTCTCCGCCGCCGCAGACTACGGGGGTTCCTGCCGGAAGTCCAATCTCGCCTGCCACGCGGTCCTCGATATAGCCCGCGATGTCGGTGGATTTTTTTAATTTGGGAAGCTTATCCTTATCGATGCCGGCTGCTTTTATAATCTCCTCGGACCACTCTAATTTCCGCAGATCTAAGGCGTTGGTTCCGGAGGCGTCAGAGTAATCCGTAACGAATTTTCCGGTAGCCCGGGAAATAATGTAGTCTTTGGCCTGGAGCATTTTGTAGGTTTTTTCATACACTTCCGGCTCGTGCTTTTTCAGCCACATTAGCTTTTCGATGCTGTAGCTTGGACTAACCCGGTGGCCGGTGATCTCGTACATCCGCTTTGCGCCGATTTTTTTCTCCAATTGTTCGGCTTCTTCTACGGCTCTCTGATCTGCCCAGATGATGGCGTCTCGTAAGGGCACGCCGTTTTTGTCTACAACCAGGCAGCCCTGCATCTGGGCGCTGAAGGACATAGCGGCTACCTTTGAGGGATCTTCTCCCTCCAGAACGGCTTTGGTGGCGTCGCATACGGCATCCCACCAGTTTTCCGGGTCTTGTTCGGCGTAATTGCCGTTGAAGAAATGAACGTCGTAGGGAACGGTGAAGCTGCGGATTTGGCGGCCTTTTGTTGTGAACAGGGTGGCTTTGTCACCGGAGGTTCCCAGATCGTGGGCTATGAGTAGTTGTTCCATTGTGATTTTCTCCTTTCTTTCCTTAATCTCCGCTTACTTTTGTGTATTCAGGTATCCCCGCAGGGTATCTCCTTAAACTGTATTTGTTTATATGTGTACAGGTATATGCTCCCGATACATCTTCTCTTTACCTCAACGGCAAACTCTCTTTGCCCCAGAGTATTTCTTAAGCTGCGGTTCCATGTATTATTTACGGCGGAAGCAGCGGTCACAGACCTGGAACGGAGCGCCTAAAGGCAGCAGCTTACCGCAGTAGCGGCATCTTGCAATGTAGTTGACTTTTCCTTTTGTCAGGTATTTCATAATCATTATTTCGGTGCGGGCCCGCTCTTCATTCAGCCAGTCTTCTTCGATGACTTTCTGCATCCGGTGGGAAAATTGGTAATAAAGCTCCAGCTGTTTGTAGTAAGTTTCATATTGTTGGATGTTTTTCCGTCTTCCATATTCCAGCCGGGGACGCTCCAGGGATGTGTCTGCCGTATAGCTTTTGCAATAGGACAGCCAGAGGGATACAACTTTTCGATCCTTGATATCGATAGGGCAGGTGATCATGCGGTAAAGGGTGCGTTTATCCTCAAAGCCGTCTATCTGGTCCCTGCACTTTTTTGCCTGTTCGTAGAGAGCCAGAGCCTCGTCGATATTTTCCTTTATAAAAGGAGCGGAAGGAGTTACGGAATGCCAAATCCTGAGGATTTCATCCAGGGGGCCGTCGATATCAAGGAGAAGCTGCGGGAAGCCCAGGTTGACTTCCTCGATCGGCAGCTCTTCGGCCTCATAGCGCTCTCGGATAAATTCCAGCTCTTCCTCTCCCATGGCATTTACATAACCGGAATTGTAGATGCCAAACCGGCCGGCACGGCCGGCAATCTGGCGTACCTCGGATACGGTCAGGGGGCGTCTTCCCACACCGTCAAATTTCTCCGCCTGAAGAAATACGATTCTGCGGACCGGAAGGTTTAAGCCCATGCCTATAGCATCCGTGGCTACTACGACTTTTGTTTTTCCTTTATTGAACAGGTGCATCTGGCGGCGGCGGATTTCCGGCGGAAGGCTGCCGTAAATGACACTGGCATCTATACCCTGCTCCTCCAGACGGCCGGCCACATCTAAAACTGATTTTTTGGAAAATACAATAAGGGCATCCCCGGATTTTACGTCCTCAGGAAAAGTGAAGGACTGTTCTTCGCACAGAAGGGCCGTTTTCCGCTCGTACCTCTCTGTCTCGTAATCGTCGCCGCAGAGCTCAATTAGATGAATCATGGCCGGTTCCGCCGCCGGGCTCATGCAGATATGGATTTCCCTTGCCCGCAATCCTAAGATGGCTTTTGTCCAGGAATGACCGCGGTCGGTGTCTGCTACCAGCTGCGCCTCATCTATGACGGCGATGTCGTACTCCTCGTCAAAATCTGCCATTTCTATTGTGGAGGCGGTGATCCGGCTGTTTTCTTCCTCTATGCACTCCTGGCCGGTCAGCATGGTACAGGGGACGCCGCAGGCGTTGAGCCGTTCATAAACCTCCAGCGCCAGAAGGCGCAGAGGGCCTAAGTAAACGCCCTTTTCCGCTGTTTTCAGCCGTTCCAGGGAGCGGAAGGTCTTACCGCTGTTGGTTGGTCCGATATGAAGTATAAAATGGCGGTGCATTTTACGCACCTCGGGAAACTCCATTTCCGGACGGGAGGGAACCAGTTCCAGGATTTTATTTTTCACCTTGTACTGGCGGAATTTGGGGTACAGGGTAAATAGGGTTTCCTGACAGACGGCTCCCGGCAGCTTCCGCCTCAGATAAGAAAGAAATTCTCCGTCAATACCTTCTTTTTGTTCTTTCAGAAGAAGACCCAGATCCAGATCTACCAGTTTTGGGAGCAGCTCTATCTGAATGGTCAGAGCAAGATCATCCCGTTTTTTCCGACAGGCATAGACGGCCATATTTTTAATCTGCCGATGGTAGTCCTCCAGGTTTTGGATGGGAATACGGGAGGGCCTGGCTCTTCTTAAGGCTTTCTGCAGATTCTTTATCCGACTTGGGGCGTCGGTGTATCTGGGAACCTTTTTTTCTTTTCTTTTGCTTTCGGCTGTGTATTGTTCGATGTAGAATTGTATAAGTTTTTTTCTGCTTATCATGATGTTTCTTTTTCTATCCTTATATCTTTTTATTCCTGTCGGCAGTGAGCCTGGCAGATTCCTCTCACCTGGTCAAGAGGGAGCTGCGTCTTCTTTGAAACCTCTTCTAAGGACATTCCGGCTTGATAGAGACGTCTTGTCACAGATTCCATTGCCTCGCCTATTTCTATAACATGACCGTCCGGGTCGTAGATACGGACAACTCTCTGCCCCCAGGTGTGTTCCAGAAGCTTTTGAAAGTAACGCACCGATTCCGGGTAAGACTCCAGCTTTTTCAAAAAATCATCCAAATTGTTTTCTTCAAAGTACAGCTCCATATCGCCGTCTCCGCAGATGATTTCTTTTTGCACCAAATGCTCCCAGACACGCCTGTCCTGCAATGCCAGGCCCTCTGTTAATACTGCATTGCCGTCGAAATCAGCAAGGACTCTGAGGCCGAACAGGTCGCGGTAAAACCTTTTGGAACGCTCTATATCTTCTACTACAATTAGGATGTTTTTCAATCTCATATTTGTTCTCCTTTTATTCCTTGCTGACACAGTTTGTCCACGCCGGACACGGCAAGCCATATCTGCGGCTCTTAAATTATACCCTCAGCGAGTAAGGAAGCACTGAGGATAACTTCATCTTATTCCGCCTCTTACTATTCTATAAAAACTGACATGAGATTGCAAGGGAAATCATGTTGTACAAGAGCCTGTAAATTAGATTTGTTGTGCTCACTTAGCGGCGGCGGCTTCTCAAATTTTTCCTCAAATTTTTCTCTGATTTTCCTTTAGATATCGATTGACAATCCTTTTACGCAGTAATATAATTCATTTATATAAACTATTTATATAAATGAATTATATATTTTTATTTTACGGATGGATTAAGGAAGATTCTCATATGCCAAAACAACGGATTACAAAAGAAATGGTTGTCAATGCAGCCTTTGAATTGGCCCGCGCCGGCGGGATGGAACAGGTCCTGGTGAAAACGATTGCTGAAAGACTGGGCTGCTCCGTTCAGCCTATTTACAGCTATTGCAATAATATGGAAGAGCTGCGCCGGGACATTGAAGCGCAAGCCAGGGATTTTATTCAGGACTATCTGGCCGCCCATATTGAGAAGGATGATTTATTCCGCAGCACCGGGCAGGCTTATATCAACATTGCCAGGGAGGAACCTCATCTGTTTAAGCTCTTTATTCTTCAGCAAAGAAACGATGTTTCTTCTCTTGAGGATTTGTATAACGCAGAGGCAAGTCCCCTAACTGCCCCCGCCATCGCCGGCCAATATGGACTCTCTCTTGCTCAGGCCCGCCGGCTTCATCTGAATATGCTGATCTACACCATTGGTCTTGGCACGATTTTTTCTGTTTCCAAACCCGGAATTATGCCAGAAGAGATCTTCGGTATGCAGGAAGAGGCATTTCAGGCATTTTCAGCACAGGTTTTGGATAACAAGGAGGAGCTTGTATGAGCAGAAGGATACTGATTCTATACAAAAGCAAAACGGGATTCACCAAAAAATATGCGGAAATGATTGCTGCGGAAACAGGCGGTACGGCTATGGAGTTTAAGGAAGCAGGGACCGGTATCTTCTCTTCCTATGATCAAGTTCTCTTTGGCAGCCGGATGCATGCAGGACGGATCGACGGTCTTGAGAACGCCCGAAAGCTTTTTCAGGAAAATGAAGTCAAACTGGCGGCTCTCTTTGTAACAGGCGCCATGCCCAATACGGAAGCCCGGACGATTGCGGAAATGTGGAAGAATAATCTGAAAGCAGAGGAATTGTCCGTCTTGCCTCATTTTTATATGCAGAGCGGGCTTTGCTATGAAAAAATGGGGATTTTCGACCGAATGATGATGAAAGTGTTTGTTTTTATGATGAAACATAAAAAGGAAAACAGCCCCGATGAGAAGCATTTTGCAGAGATCATTGCCAGCTCCTATGATATTTCTTCTAAAGATTATATATGGCCTTTGGTGGACTGTCTAAGGGGCAAATAAATACAAATAATTGGATTAAGTTGCCGAATGAGATGCAAGCAAGCCTTTTGAGATAAGCATTCCTGCTTCTCTTGTTATTCCAATGAACAAAAGCGTAAAGAGCCGGAAGACCTTGAATTTTCAGTTCCGTTGTTCGTGTAAAAAAGTGTAAACTTTTTTAATCTCGCTTTTAATACACCTGAACATTAAAAAATGTGATAGATACGGCATCTCTGCTATATTTATCACACCTTTAATCCATGCAGGAGATGGGACTTGAACCCACACAGCCTTGCGACTACAGGCACCTGAAG
>OFFT01002002.1_pt1 | contig 11239 bp, 9 predicted proteins | sample 1521581 | NCBI WGS metagenome assembly OFFT01 (sample SAMEA3504084, study PRJEB24116) | mouse gut metagenome | biome: mouse gut; feature: mouse-associated habitat; material: faeces | place: Denmark | collected 2011
GTTCTCCGCGATGGGGGCCTGGGCCACCAGCTTGCGGTAGCCCCTCTTGTGCAGGGACACGCCTGTGCTGTCCAGGCCCACCGTCACCTGGTCTTTCATCAGGAACACCCTGACAGGATAGTCTGCTCCATCCTCGGGGAACCAGTCGGTGTGGCAGGATTCTTTCAAACGCTCTACCATCGCTTTTTTTACGATAGACTGGATATCCGAAGGGCTGAACAGCTTGGACTTGACGCTGGCGGCCTTGGTCCCCCAGAACCTTCCGTCCGCCGGTATGTACTCCTCCCAGGGGAGATGCTTCGTCCCCTCGAACAGCTCTTCAAAAGTTTCCGCCGGGAAACTCCCCACCTTGATCAGGACCCGCTCCGCAGACCGTAGGAAAATGTTCGCCCGGCACAGAGCCGCCTCGTCCCCCGCGAACGTCACCCTCCCGTCCACCACTTCCGTGATTTCATAGCCCAGGTCGTTGATTTCCCGTTTCAGTACCGCCTCCATGCCAAAATGGCAGGGAACGATCAATTCAAATTTCCGCATCCTTCCACCCGCTCCCTCATGCCGATAAGGCCCACTCGAACCTTCTGTCCCATGTTTTCGCTGTTTCATGGTTTCGCTGCCCCATCGGTCCTGTATCTTCCATGCAATGTGCATTCTATGTAAATAGGGGCACTTTGGCAGTGTCCCTATCACCAGAAAAAACTTAGTAGTTGTTGTTCTGGTTGTTCTGGTTCTTGCTCTGATTGTTGTTCTGGTTCTTGCTCTGATTCTGGTTGTTCTGGTTCTTGTTCTGGTTCTGGTTGCTGCTGTTCTGGCTGTTCTTGCAGTTCTCAGAGTTGTTGGTGCTGTTGTTGTACTTATTGTTGTCCATTTTCTTTCCTCACATCCTGCCGTCTCACGCGGCACTTCTGCCAGGAACCGCTTACCTGTCAGTTCCCAGGACCATCCGCTCACGGCCCTGAGAACTGTGGCTTTCACAGATTCTGAGAACCGTCATTTTCATAGCCCCTGGAACTGCTTTTCTGCAGTCCCCTGTTTTCGGTTACAGGAGTAGTATGGGAGGAATGTGAAAAAAATATGCCTGGCTTTTTTAGTACTTTCGTACTATGCCTTGTGCCAAGCCGTCAGTTGATCCAGTCCCGGAACACTTTCACCAAAAACAGCACAATCAATATGGGCAGAAGTATGGGCAGCAGCGCCGCGATTATGGAAAATATCGCGCTCAGGATAAGCACCACCACCAGCAGGGCGAGAATCAGCCATGCCCACCAGGGCACCCGTGCAAGCAGGGAAAGACGCCCCCGCCCCAGCGGTCCCTGAGGGCGGTCTCCCTTCCCCTGGGGGCCATACCATTCATTGCCCGAATAGTCCATGAACGGTTCGCCCTCCGGCTCGTCCTCCATGGTCTGCCATCCATCCATGGAACGGTCACTCTCCCTGGAATACCCTCTTTCCCTGGAACGCCCTCTTTCCATGGAACGCCCTCCTTCCATGGAGCCGCCCCCAGTCTCCACAATGGTGCGGGCAATCAGCCTGGGGTCGCCCAGCCCCGCCAACACTTCCTCCTCGCTTCTTCCCTTCCGGATCTCCGTGTTGATATAGTCCTCGTAGTAATCCAGGTTCTCCGTAAGCAGCCTGGAACTCACCTTGCCGTTCAGCGCCAGACGGAGCCTTTCCATAAAATCCTGTTTTGTCATCCTTTTACCATTTCTCCCTGGGACAGATATTCTTCTCTATCACCGCCCGCAGCTCCACGTAACACCCGCAGCTGCGGCACATCCCGTCCAGCAGCATGTCGCACTCCTTGCAGACTGCAAGCCTGTCTTCATACAGGGGCTCCGAAGCCTTGATGTCCGGATCCAGGTTCGCGATATACTCCCGCAGCGAACGGAAATACTCCTCCTGGCCTATCATGTCCCTGGTCAGGCATTTTCTGCAATAGCGCCGATTTCCTGTCTCCTGTTCCATATTCCCCCCTGTATTTCCGTTGACTTATGACATTATACTTTGTTTATTTTATAAAATCAATCCTTATCGCTTGTTTTCCCCATTCTCAGTCAAGATGCTCTGGTAAAATCAATCTTTATATCCTTTCAAATTAACAGGACTCTCAAACGCGTGGCGGAATAGGTAGACGCTTAAGGCAGCTTTGCACCCTTTCAAATTAACAAGACTCTCAAACATCGTAGCCAATCCGGTTATCCTTGTTTTGGCTTTGCACCCTTTCAAATTAACAAGACTCTCAAACTCTATGTATTATGAAGACCGCCGCTCTTTGGGCTTTGCACCCTTTCAAATTAACAAGACTCTCAAACAGTTCTGTGAACATATATATGGTCTTCTCTGCTTTGCACCCTTTCAAATTAACAAGACTCTCAAACATACCAAGACCAATAATGCCCCAATCTGTAGCTTTGCACCCTTTCAAATTAACAAGACTCTCAAACATACAATCAGGGCTGGAAAGTCGCAAGGGCGCTTTGCACCCTTTCAAATTAACAAGACTCTCAAACCGTTATCAACTTGCGATATCGGGGGTTTATAGCTTTGCACCCTTTCAAATTAACAAGACTCTCAAACTCTCAAGGCCTAAAATATTTTTAATCTTTTGCTTTGCACCCTTTCAAATTAACAAGACTCTCAAACGATACCTCATATGCACCACCTATCCGGCAAGCTTTGCACCCTTTCAAATTAACAAGACTCTCAAACAAGTGTGTCGATAGCGGCTTTTCGGTCAAGGCTTTGCACCCTTTCAAATTAACAAGACTCTCAAACTCTGGAGGACAAAACTGCCCAAGTGTTGAAGCTTTGCACCCTTTCAAATTAACAAGACTCTCAAACGGAATTAAGAGGGGGCGGAGGCATGGGGCTGCTTTGCACCCTTTCAAATTAACAAGACTCTCAAACAAACTTGACCCTGGCCATGCGTGTGCTGGCGCTTTGCACCCTTTCAAATTAACAAGACTCTCAAACCCCAAATAAAGAGATTCTCCCCAAGTCCGCCGCTCTGCGAAAGCGGTGTTAATTTGTCATAAATCAATTATACACAAGTCTCTATCCAAAATCCAGCCTTTTTCACCACTTATTGGTGCTGAATGAATATACTCAATAATTATGAGATTAATCTTCTCACAAAAAACAAATTCATATAATTGCTTTAATTCCTCAACTGTTAAACATTGTTTCAGTCCAACAAATACATAATTTTTCATCCCACAAACATGGCTCATTACACGCAAGTACTCCACTATCTTTTCCAACAGGCATTCCCCAAAACACTCCATTTTGACATTATATAATTTCATCAACCCAACAATATCAAAATCCAAAGCATATTCCAAAGCATATGGCACTTGTCTCGACAATTCATCAAGATATGCCACAATGCTCCCATTTAATGATATGCTCTCATTCATAAGAGATGTATTTGCCTGTTCCTGTAATTCCTGATACAGCCTGTTGATAACGCGCTTTCCATTGAAGTCTAGCGCAAACGGATTAAAGATACAATCCACTTCTTTTGCTATATTCCTGAGTTCCCCTTCTTTAGACAGTATGAACCCGCCTTCCCCTCCCTGTGTCTGATTCCAAATATCACACAGGATTGAAGAATATGCTTTCGGGTTTTCTACCGAAAGAACCGTAATCTGGTTTTCCGAAAGTGCCATACCCAAATTATAAGCTTTATATATCAGCTTCATATGATTACCAACTTCTCATCAGAGTCCAAAATATCAGAAACTTTATTTCCAACTATATATTCTATACTGGAATACTGCTTCTCAGTTATTTTAAGCAACTGTACTATACCAGCATTTGGCCTGTGCTTCTTTATATTATCAATAACAGCATCAGCCGCTGTACTGTTTTGGACCAATTTACAATATACAGATTCCTGCATCATCATGAATCCCAATTTTATCAGAACCTTCCTGAACTCACGATAATCCTTTCTGTTTCTCTCCGTCAGAACAGGTAAATCAAAAAACACAATCACTCTCATATACCTATAACTCATTTCGATAAAATTTAATCAATGATACATCACTCTCATTAAGCGCATCAAAAACACTGCGGCAATAAAGTTTGATTGCATTATCGACACATTCCTTTCTCCCTGATATTAGTACTTCCTGTTGTAATATTTTCAGGATTCTCATCTTCTCTTCGTGCCCAAAACTTTGTGGATTCATATCTTTCACAGCGCAATCCACCATAGGCCGAAGCGGTTCCATGATATCAGACCCCAGATTGAATGGATTGAACACATTATCATGAAACAATCCAATCTGGGTCATGTAACCATTTGCCGCAATCTCACGGTTGCAAGCCGACAAAATAATAGCATATCCATAATTAAGCGCTGCGTTAATACTATCCTCATTCGTCCTTGCAAAGTCCTTTCCAAAAAGGGCATTAAAATACACCTTTGCCGCATGGCCTTCCCGGTTTGACTCATCTGCGAATTTAATTTCATCGACATATTGCCACAGCATATCCGCTTCACGCAAATGACATCTCTCCAGATATTCTGCCTGTTTCCGTATTTTCTCTTTTACGATTTCCGTCCAGACAGCATCTTTCATCTCCTTAGTCCAGCCCATCTGTTTTCTGATTTTCATGCTGGTATCATGACATCCGTAATACGGTATCAATTCTGAAGACGGATTCCTCTTTTCATCACAAAAGATGACCTTGACCTTCTTCTTAACTAACTCGCTCAATAATGCCGCTGTAAGGGAAGCAGATGTCGTCTCAATAATCAGTGTCGATATTTCACTAATATGTATTTTTACGACATCCGACTTCCTGATTACCAAAAAGCCTAATTGATAATCCAGCTTCGCACTACTCGCAATAACCACTGTGCGCCAGCTCATACTGTCAACAAGTCAATACGACTTTCAAAAATCCCTGTGACAGACTGGTTCACTAATAAAAGTTCCCCTCCCTCATTCAATTTCTTGGGCATCAACATTACTCCACATTTTGGCGCTTCATTCAGCAATGACAAATCTGCACACGGAATGCCAATTGCCGTCAGCTGCAGTAATTGCACCAAAACACCACATTGCTCCCCTACATCTAATTGCCTAAATCTATCGCTTCGCTTCAATAGTTTCTCACCCATAGGATTAGGGCGTTTTGCATAAATCCCGGTTTGATGCTTTTGCAATAAAAGCATATACAACTCTATATTCTGCTCTTTCGACAATCCCTCTCCAACTATCTTTGTCTCACTGTATTTTTCTAACTTTTTCACATACTGAAACCACTCCGGCTTCAAACAAAGATTAACTGCATTTCTTAACGCAATTCGATTTCCAGTCTTACCTGAAATATACATAAAATATCCATCCCTTTTTATCAACGACTGTATCTTTATTTTAGGAAGCCTGATGCTGGGATTGACTAATCCTAATACATTCTCACAATACTCCAAGAGCGCTTTTTCATTTCCATCCAGCTTTTCTTTCAAATAAATCGGCATCGCTTCCAATGTCCGAATCCGCTTATTCATGCCCCCATGTTCTACCAGGAAAAAGTATGCGACAGCCATACTTGTATATCCCCCATATTTAGTCACATCTGCAAGCTTCTTGTCTGAGGCTTTTAAAGCCATATAATTATCAACTTTCGCCTTTTTTGCACTGTATAATGTTTCATTAGCTATTCCGCCATGGCCTTCAAAGTTCCTCCTGGTCATAATCGGGGTATTTTTCTTTAGCATCTCTTTTACTGTTGCTATTGTGCCAGGTGCCCCATTTTCCACAGGCCCAACCCATGCCGTTTCCTTTCCCCTGACCACATCCCAGTCAAACATTCTGCTCAGGTGATACTTATATTTCTGAGAATCCCTTTTATACTCTTTTTGTATGAAGTTAAGCGGATTCTGCGTAAACTTAACATAATAGACATTGCCTACCACAATATTCAAATACGCATCCTGAGCATGATGGAACTCATTTACACTCCTACATTTGACAAGCTTGCTCCTCTGTCTGAATTCCGCCACATTCGCCGCTTTAGAATACACAATCGTAGTCTTTTCTGGCGGCAATACCTGCTTTAAGACATCAATGACCCCTTTCGTCCCCTGACTTGTTTCCACAAGCTGTCTGGCAATGAATCCAGCCTGCTGCTCTTCCGTAAATGCTGTTCTTCCTGTAAGTCTCTTGTATTTTTCCTCCGTAATCAGCCCCATGAGCAGAAGTTCTTTCCACATCCTCCACTGGTTTTCATAAATTGATTCTTCCAATGGATAAGCATCGCTTTTATGAGCGTTCACCTGCTTTTTGACCAGTACCAGATTATTATCGATATTATCATCCTTTACAAAATGTCTTGGATAAATATGATCGATATCATAAAGATTATCATTGAAAAGCTTTTCAATCTCTATCTTTTCTCCTGTATACATACAACGGCCTTTTTGCGTGAAATAGAGATACATCTTTTTACTTTTTAACGTACCATCTGCGTCTGCCCTTTCAATCTCACCAACCCAGTCTTTTGCTTCTTTTTGAAGATTCTTATACAAATCTAAGAACTTCTGTTTTCTTGTGACTGTTCTTTTCTTCTTTTCATCAGGTTTCCGTGTCATTTCCACAAATAGCCTTTTGGGCGGATTTCCTAGTACCTCTTCCAATTCTTTCATAATCAACAGAGTCTGCCATACCATTCTCTTTACCGGAGCCGAAAAATAGTAATCATCCAAATCCTCCGGTTGTATTTCTACCAAAGTCTTCAACATAGCCCCCTGTCTGCTTTCCAGTTCCTCTTTGTAGGTATACTGTGGACTGTTCAATAATTCCATCAGATTCAGGTTCGTTTCCCACATCATTCTAATCAGAGAAACGCTCTCGCCTGTAGCCTTATCACATCCCTGCATTTCCAAAAACTCTTTTGACAGATTACCCCAGTCTTTAAATTTTAATCCTGTAATCCTTTTTATCTGTTCGGAAGACAGATGTTCCGCATATCGTTCTTCAAGTCTCTCTTTCAAAAATTTCTTTGAATCCCCATATATCGTGCACCAAAGCACAATCTCCTCCACCATTTTCCTGATATTATCTTCTTCCATGCGCTCTCCGAATATAGCAGTAAATCTCCCATAAGTAGAAAGCGAATTATAGATTGACTCATCTATACCGGTAAGCTGTGTTTCATCCTCTAAAACTCCCTGCGCCCGCAAGTAATTCACCAACTGTTTTCTGGTAACTTTTTTCCCCTTTTTATACAGCACATTATAAATCTCCTGCTTCAAAGAAACAGGAATCCGTTCTCCATCAATCGCAATATTATTTATCTCATTTAACACACAGAAACTTTCATATTCCAAAGAAGTCTTTGGCAGCACTTTCTCCCCATTTAAGTAAGAGCACCTTCTGACCATTCGGGAAATAAATTCCTCCGAAGTTGCTTTTACATCGATTTTATCTTCGATGTTCCATGGTAAAACAGTTCCCTTCTCTTTCCTGATTACCCATCCTGTCTTACTTTTTTCTGAAAGCGGCCCAACATAATAGGGAATCTGAAATGAAAACAATTGCAGAATCCTCTCGCTTACGGTCAAACCATATTCGTCACATTTTGACAAAAATGGTAAATAGCTTTCCGCATTTGCAAGTATTCTCCTCATTTCTTTGACATGGACCTGATTGGGAATGACACCATTGGAAGCAGTCAACTGCTTGGGAAGAAAATTCTCTTTCTCAAGTTCTTCCTGAATATACTTAACATCCGCATCATCTTCCGGCATGGTTTTCAGCAACTTCCTGACCGCCTTATACAAGTCCTCCTGACCGCGCTCTTTCATCTCTCTTCTGCGCTTTATTCCTGAATTCAGCGATTTTACATATGCAGAATATGTTCCTGCAGAATCGCTCCTGAAAAAATAATTGTATTCTTTTGCCATTCCATAGCGTTTCAGCACTCTTTTTAATATTTTTAAATCATTTCCGTGCTTATCATATTCAGCAACCCTTGCTTCAGATAAATAGGAATAGCCTTTCATGATATTTGCCAGCACGCCAATATCATAAATTTCTTTCATCATTTCGATTATAGCATAGTATTTTTCACCTAATGTTTCCGAAATCTCCGGAATCTTCTCTTCATATCCAAATTCCGAAAAACAAATTTCTATCTTCTTGTCTTTATCCGCAGCAATATCTCCAAACAAAAGTTTCGCATCCACTTTCAATCCACAGACAGCTTTTACAAATCCTGTCCTCTTTTTATCTTTCACATCTATCTGAAACGCTTTCGCCAATTCCTCTGCCTTTTTCGTTCGAGAATATTCTCTGCAAGATAATATTTCCTCTATGGTTTCTCCGCTGATGTCCATCGGGAATGATATCTCCGCTTCTTCCATAAGCGCACAGCAGAACTGCTGATATACACTATATATCCCTTTCTCATTCCCCTCTCCTGAAATACCGGCATTCAAGAAATGTCCTCTGTGCTTGAACATATTGAGCAATGCTAAATAAACTAATCTTACATCATGCTCCGCCGGATTCAGAATCAACTCTTTCCGAAGATGAAATATAGTCGGATACTGTCTAAAATAGTCCTTATCTTGATAATCTGAGTCATTAAAAATACCATTTTTATATTGAACCTTCTCGTCTTTATCTTCTAAATGGTATTTGCTATTTTCCAATCTCTGATAAAATGCTGAATCCTTTGCCATTATGGCATCGTGAAAATATTCCTTTAAGAGACCTATTCGCGCCACCTCTCTCTGACGTCTTCTTCTGCTAATACGCTTGCTCCGTCTCTCTGCCGCTGTCTGAGCTTCTTCAAATTCTCTTATTCCCCACAAATCTTTTCCTTTTACCCTTAGAAGTTTATAGTTTTCATCCGTGACAGCCCAACCAACCGAGGAAGTACCCATATCCAACCCTAAATAATATTCTTTCTGCATCATTCGTGTTCCCCTTTCCATATCCTTCTTTATTTTCTATGCTTTTTATCATTCGACCTATTGACATTTCCTTCAAACAAGTGCTATTATAATTTTGAATTGACAAGACGAGTGCAAATAAGGTTAAACCGGAATCGTCGCAAGACTCTGCATGGTGCAGAATAAAAAAGCCTGCAAAAGGGCTTTTTTAATTTGATATCCTGTCATAGCTGACCCCGATATGCCCAATCGGCATGCTATAACCTTGATGCTATACTCCGTAACAGGCACATCAAATTTAAGCACAGAGCAGTCTATGAAATCTCCACACCGGAACAAATCTCTCTGCTCCCTTCTGAACATTTTTGTATCATTGGCACCAAATCCAAGGCTCATATTCAGATTCGCTTCTATGGCTTGCTTTTTGTATGCGAATGCTGTTCTCTTATCTATGCCGATTGATGGCGACTGGAGCGCGATGCTGGTATTTTCACAGCCGGTATCTATCTTCGCATTTCCCGACAAGACAAGATTATGTGTCAGCAAGCCTAGCTCAAACTCGATGATAAACGCATTTCTGCGGACTTCGCCCAGTTTCGACAGGATAAAATCATTATTCATCATAGGTCACATCCTCGTCCATGTCCAAACTATCGTTATAGATGCAGCGGCAGCCGGACAGTACCCTCTCCTCAGTGACATACGCTGTATCTCCCGCCAGTTTGTTCAGGCTGCCTGATGCATAGGATAAAATGATATATATGAAAACCTGCCTTTCACTGCTGCTATCCCAGATGTCAGCAGCCATCAAAATTTCCATCTGCTATGTCCTTATTCTATCATAGTCTTACTTTGCTTACAATCTAAACATTTCCCAACAGCTCTGTCAGGAACTTCCTCTCCTTCTTCTTTTAAAAGATAAAAAATTAAAAAGGAATCACAACGAAATCCGTAGGATAGCAGAACATGAGAAGCATGGAAATACAGCCGTGTCTCAACAAAAAAGAAATAGCGGGAACGCCTCTTATAAAGACTTTCTCGCCACTCACACAACAATGTGCATGACGCGCGCTCTAACGTACACCAATGCACACAATAACGTGCGTTAGAGGATTCGAACCCCCGACCTTTTGGTCCGTAGCCAAACGCTCTATCCAGCTGAGCTAAACGCACATATCGTTGTGGTCTCATCACCTACAACGCTATTTATCATACCCTTTTCCTGCCAAAATGTCAAGCCCTATTTTCAAGTTTTTCAACTTTTTAACTTTTCATTGCTTTTTCCGCCCACATCCGATATACTGTTGGCATGTTGTTTTTTTAAACTAACTCAAAGGAGACATAATTTGAAACTTTATACAGAGAAATATATCCCGGAACTGCACGCATCGCTGCAGCCCGTGGCGGAGATAGAAGGATTCCCTGTCCGTCCCGGACTTTTTGACGTACATGGAGCCATGATGCTTCCCGTGGGAGTGAACTTTACGGTCCACACCCACTACGGAACCTCCTGCACCCTCCTCCTCTTCCATCGGAACGCTTCCACCCCCTACGCCAGGCTCCCCTTCCCGGAAGCCTATAAAATCGGCGACGTCTACTCCATGATCGTGTTCGGGCTGGACATCGAGGAATTCGAGTACGCCTATCAGATCGACGGCCCTTACGACCCGAAGAACGGGCTTACCTTCAACCGCGATGCCGTCCTTTTAGACCCTTACGCCAAATCCGTGACCAGCACCCGGGTTTGGGGCGGCCGCAAATCCGGCCGCTATCATGCCCGTGTCATAAAGGACGTCTTCGACTGGGGCGCCATGCCCCAATCCACCCGCACCATGAGCGACCTGGTCATCTATGAGCTCCATGTGCGCGGCTTCACCTACCATCCCTCCTCCGGCGTCTCCTATCCGGGCACTTTCGCGGGCCTGATGGAGAAGATTCCCTACTTGAAGGAGCTGGGGATCAACGCGGTGGAGCTGATGCCCATCTTCGAATTCGACGAGGCCATCAACGCCAGGGAGGTGGACGGCAAGAAGCTCCTGGACTACTGGGGCTATAATACGGTGGGCTTCTTTGCCCCCAACACCAACTATATCTCCGATGAGGAAGCCAACAAGGACAATGAGCTGAAGGTGCTGATCAAGGCCCTCCACGACAACGGCATAGAAGTGATCCTGGACGTGGTGTTCAACCACACCGCCGAGGGCAACGAGAAGGGGCCCACCTTCTGCTTCAAGGGCTTCGACAACAAGGTTTACTATATGCTCACGCCGGGCGGCAATTACTATAATTTCAGCGGCTGCGGCAATACCCTGAACTGCAACAATCCCATCG
>OFFT01002003.1_pt1 | contig 11217 bp, 11 predicted proteins | sample 1521581 | NCBI WGS metagenome assembly OFFT01 (sample SAMEA3504084, study PRJEB24116) | mouse gut metagenome | biome: mouse gut; feature: mouse-associated habitat; material: faeces | place: Denmark | collected 2011
TCTTCGTGAGTAATAAAGAATTAATTTGCGTTCGTAAATTATTTATGAACGATATCTCACAGAAGATTGAAAAACGTAAAAAATTGTGTTATACTCTTAAAAGCGCTTTGCACCTTATTGTTAAGTATGAATCCATTATAGGAAATTTGGATTTTTGAAGTTTGACCGTGGTTGACCACGGTTTGACCTAAAAGGTCAAAGGAGGCATTGCGTGCCTCCATGACTGAAGAGGAAGAAAAAATGGCCTTGGATGATAAGTTCAATCCATTGGCTAATGGAATGTCCTTAAACATGCAAGACCAGATTTTTGGAGGAAAAAGTTTTTAGTAAAGATGAAAAAGACGGTCACATCTACGGATTTATGCCAAGCTGGAGGAAAGGCCTCCCAGAGGAGACAGAATGAAACTATCATATAAAAAATTATGGGTAAAACTTGTAGAATTAGATATGAAGAAAACTGAGTTTGCTAAGAAGGCAGGAATTAGTTCTGCATCTGTAGCAAAGCTTGGTAAGGGTGCTAACATCACTACAGATGTGCTCGTAAAGATATGTGAGTATCTGAAGTGTGATATTGCTGATATTGTGGAAATAGTTCCAGATGAATCATCAGAGGAGGAAAACTAAAATGGCAGATAAAAATACAGCCGATATTGGTTTTGAAAAACAAATATGGGATGCAGCTTGTGTGCTTCGCGGCAATATGGATGCATCAGAATATAAGAACGTCGTTCTAGGATTGATTTTCCTGAAATATATCTCAGATCGATTTGATGATAAGTACCAGGAGCTTGTTGAAGAGGGCGATGGATTCGAGGAAGATATCGATGAATATACATCTGAAGGTATTTTCTTTGTACCAGCAGGCGCACGTTGGCGTGAGATTGCGGCGAAAGCACATACACCGGAGATTGGTACAGTTATTGACGATGCCATGCGTGCCATTGAAAAAGAGAATAAACGTCTGAAAGATATTCTCCCTAAGAATTTCGCACGTCCGGAGTTGGACAAACGTAGATTGGGAGATGTGGTGGATTTATTTACCAATATCCAAATGATTGAACATGGCAGCGAGAAAGATATTCTGGGCCGTACTTATGAGTATTGCCTTTCCATGTTTGCGGAACAGGAAGGTAAGCGTGGCGGTGAATTCTTTACTCCGTCCTGCGTAGTACGTACTTTGGTAGAAGTATTGAAGCCTTTCAAGGGCAGGGTATATGACCCTTGCTGTGGCTCTGGTGGTATGTTCGTCCAGTCTGCAAAATTTGTAGAGAATCACAGTGGTAACATCAGCAATATTTCTATCTATGGTCAGGACTCAAACCCTACTACATGGAAGATGGCGCAGATGAATCTTGCTATCCGCGGAATTGAACCGGATCTCGGAACCTATGCTGCAGATACATTTCTGGATGATCGCCATCCAACATTGCGAGCAGATTATATTATGGCTAATCCTCCATTTAACCTTTCAGATTGGGGCGCTGACAAATTAAAAGAGGATGTTCGCTGGCAGTACGGAACACCGCCAGCAGGAAATGCCAACTTTGCATGGTTGCAGCACATGATTTATCATCTTGCGCCAGCGGGCCGTATTGGTATGGTATTGGCGAATGGTTCACTTTCTTCTCAATCAGGTGGAGAAGGTGAAATCCGCAAGAATATTATCAATGCTGATTTGGTTGAATGCATTGTAGCAATGCCTACTCAGCTTTTCTATACAACGCAGATTCCTGTTTCACTCTGGTTTATCAATAAGCAGAAGAAACAATCGGGAAAGACTTTATTTATTGACGCTCGTAAGATGGGAACGATGGTAAGTCGTAAACTTCGTGAGTTGACGGATGCGGATATCAATAAGATTTCAGATACCTACGAAGCTTTTGTTGATGGAACGCTTGAAAATATCAGGGGATTTTGTGCTGTTACAAATACGGCTGAAATTGAGAAACAAGATTATATCCTTACACCCGGACGCTATGTAGGCATCGAGGAACAGGAAGATGACGACGAGCCATTTGAAGAAAAGATGGATCGGTTAACATCTGAACTGTCGGAAATGTTTGCAAAGAGTCATGAACTTGAAGATGAGATTAGGAAAAAGTTGGGGGCGATCGGGTATGAGCTCAAACAATGAAATAACATATTGTTTGATTTTTGATACGAATGCTCTGTTTCAAGCATATGAAAAGAAGGCAGATTTCACAACTTTTAGCTTTAATGCAACATTTGAAAATGTAATTGATATGATTAACCAACTTGATATATATAATCAGGTAACCGTAGCAATTCCATCAGTTGTCTGGAGTGAAATGGAGAAGCAGATTATAGAAAAGCATGATGAATTACTTTTAACCTATAAAAATACAATATCAAAGAAACGATTTCCTGAGTATTCCATACATGAGAATCCTACAATAAATTATCCGGAGTACATAAAAACTAAGATTGCGGAATACAAGCAGAGCAATGTTAAGTTAGCTCACAAGAAATATATAGGTTAGGAAGGTGACAATATGGTTTTTGAACAAACAACATTGGGAAATGTCTCAAAGGGTGGGAAGGGTAATTATGGAATTGCAGCATCCGCTGTTGACTATTCCGATGAACTTTATACCTATTTACGAATCACAGATATAAAAGATGATGGAACAATTGATTTTGGTAGTTTGAAATCTGTAAATGATGAAAAAGCCGCAAATTATATCTTGCAGCCAAACGATATAGTTTTTGCAAGAACGGGTGCAAGTACAGGTCGCAATTACTTTTATGACGGTTCGGATGGTCAGTTTGTGTATGCAGGCTTTTTAATTAAATTCAGTATTGATCCAACGAAAGTTAACCCTAAGTATGTGAAGTATTATTGCTTGTCTCAAGAATATAGAGGGTGGATTGCCTCTTATAATACGGGCAGCACTCGTGGAAATATAAATGCTCAAACACTTGCTCAGATGCCACTATTACTGCCAGAACGTATGCAACAGGATAAAATGGTAGATATATTATCGTCAATAGACCAAAAAATCAAAGAAAATGAAAAGATAAACAAGAATTTAGAGCAGCAACTTCATCTCTTATTTATTCAAATATTTAATGGCATTAGTGAGGATGTTGTCCTTGGCGATGTAGTTGAAACTACATCCGGTGGTACGCCATCTCGAAAACATACCGAATATTATGAAAACAGTTCAATATGCTGGGTGAAATCAAAAGAGCTCCTTGGCAATTATATTCTCGACACAGAGGAACATATCAATAATATGGCACTCTCTAAATCTTCTGCAAAATTACTACCTGTGCATAGCGTACTCATTGCAATGTATGGCGCAACCGTTGGGGCATATGGCATTATTTCAAAGTCAATGACTTGCAATCAAGCAGTTTGTGCTTTGTTATGCAATGAAAAATATCCATATACATATTTGTTTCAGATAGCACAAGAGCAACAACAGAAGCTAATAAATATGGCTGTTGGTTCTGCTCAGCAGAATATAAGCCAAATACTGATTAAGCAATTACCTCTGCATAGTGATATTGCTGCTATTAGAAAATTTCATAATTTAGCTTTACCATTACATAAACAAATTGAGGAACTGCAAGCTGAGAATAGAACCCTTTCAGAAATGCGAGATACGCTTCTGCCTCAGCTAATGTCCGGCGAGCTTGATGTTTCAAACATCAACCTTTAAGCTGCTAAATTCTTGTTTATCATAGAAATATAACGAAAAATACAGGAGGTTGAACATGCCAAATTTATTTACAGAGGATACATATGAACAAGCAATCATTGAATTGTTTAAAAACATGGGCTATGACCACCTCTACGCTCCAGATTTTGATAGAGATTATACCAGTCCGCTTCTGGATTCTATTCTGAGAGATAGTTTGGTGCGTATCAACCGTGGTCTGCCTGTAGAAGCCATCGATGAAGCACTGGCCAAACTGAAGAATTTCGATACTGGCAGTCTGTTGCAGAAGAATATCATTTTTATGGATTATCTGCAAAATGGCATCACGGTTAAGTTCTTTGTGAAGGGCGAGGAGCAATCGTCGATTGTACGTTTGATTGATTACCAAAATATAAAGAGCAACTCTTTCTATGTGGTAAATCAGTTTACATTCCTTGAAAATGGAAATAATCGTCGCCCGGATATTATTCTATTTATTAATGGATTGCCTCTTGTTTTGATGGAATTAAAGAGTCCGGCTAAAGATGAAGTTGGTGCAGAGAATGCATACCATCAGATCCGCAATTATATGCAGGATATCCCATCCATCTTTTATTACAATGCAATCTGTGTAATTAGCGATTTGTCTACGAATAAGGCTGGTACTATCACCTCCGGATTAGATCGTTTCATGGAATGGAAAACAAAAGATGGTAATTACGAAGATACTGCGTACGCGTCCTTTGAAACTTTCTATGAGGGTATGTTCCAAAAGGAACGTTTGCTTGATATCTTGAAGAATTTTATTCTTTTCTCAGGTGTTAGCAATAGTCGCTTCAAAGTATTAGCCGGATACCATCAGTATTTTGCAGTCCGCAAAGCTATTGAGAAAGTAAAAGTAGCTACTAAGACCGATGGCAAGGGTGGTGTGTTCTGGCATACACAGGGTTCCGGTAAGTCATTATCTATGGTTTTCTACGCACATTTATTGCAGGATGCATTAGATAGTCCGACCATCGTAGTCATGACAGACCGTATTGATTTGGACGACCAGCTCTATGTACAGTTCTCGCAGTGTGCAGATTTCTTGCGTCAGATGCCGATACAGGCGGAAAGCAAAGAACATTTGAAGTCACTTCTTGATGGCAGAAGTGCTAACGGAATTATATTTACTACGATGTTTAAGTTTGAGCGTGGAGAGAAAGCTCTCTCGGAACGCAGAAACATTGTTGTTATGGCAGACGAAGCGCATCGTGGTCAGTATGGTTTTGATGAGAAAATCGTTATGTCAGAGAATGAAAACGGTGAAAAGGAAGCACATACAGTAATTGGTAATGCACGTATTATTCATGACGCATTACCGAATGCTACATTTATCGGATTTACCGGCACACCGATTTCAGCTAAGGATAGAAATACTCGTGAAGTTTTTGGCGATTATATTGATGTTTATGATATGACGCAGGCAGTGGAAGATGGAGCTACTCGTCCAGTTTATTATGAAAGCCGTGTAGTTCATCTGAAGCTGGATGAGAATACATTGGCGTTAATCGATTCTACTTATGATATCTTAGAGCAGCAGTCCGACACGCAAACGATCGAGAAGAGCAAAAAGATGCTTGGTCAGATGGAGAGTGTACTGGGAGCGGATTCTACGATTGAATCTCTTTGTGATGATATCGTTGAGCATTACGAAAAATACAGAGCAAATCTTCTGACGGGTAAAGCCATGATTGTGGCTTATTCCCGTCCGATTGCAATGAAAATCTATCGCCGCATCTTGGAAATGAGACCTACATGGACAGATAAAGTCGGTGTGGTTATGACCGGCGGCAATAACGACCCTGAAGATTGGAAAGAGATCATCGGAACCAAATCGCATAAAGAAGAGCTTGCAAGGAAGTTTAAAGACAATAATGATCCAATGAAAATAGCCATCGTTGTAGATATGTGGCTTACCGGATTCGATGTACCTTCTTTGGCTACCATGTATGTGTACAAGCCAATGCATGGTTATAACTTGATGCAGGCCATTGCCCGTGTTAACCGTGTATTCAAGGATAAAGAAGGTGGATTGATCGTGGACTATGTTGGAATTGCATCAGCCCTAAAGGCTGCAATGAAAGAATATACTAAGCGCGATCAGTCTAAATACGGCGACATGAACATTGCAAAGATGGCATATCCGAAGTTTCAGGAAAAGCTGCAGGTCTGCAAAGATTTACTGCATGGCTTTGATTTTAGCGGATTTGTAGGTGGTTCTCCGCTTACAATGGCTAAGCTCATCACGGGTGGTGTAAACTTTATTCTCAATGCAAGTGTACCAGAAAGAAAAGATTTGTTCTTGAAGGAAGCTATGCTTTTGAAACAGTCACATTCACTTTGCTCCAGTATGACAATGGAACAGGAACGGCATGAAGCGGCTTATATGGAAGCTTTGCGTTCTACGGTTATCAAGATCACTTATGGCGGCGCCGGTGGAAAGGGCTTGTCACTTACTGAGATTAATGACCAGATCAATGAACTTTTGAAGGCGGCAGTACAGAGCGAAGGTGTCATCAGCTTATTTGACAGCAGCAAGAGCGGCGGTGAAAACTTCAGCTTGTTTGATCCAGCAGTCCTGGATGAAATCTCCAGAATGAAGGAAAAGAATATAGCTGTCGAGATTTTGAAAAAACTCATGGCCGAGCAAGTGGCTCTCTACAAGAGAACAAATGTGGTACAGTCACAGAAATTCTCGGAGAAGATAGCACAACTGATGAATTCTTATTATAATGGACTAATTACCAATGAAGAGGTTATTAAGGAACTGCTGAAAACTGCAGAGGAGATTGCAAATCTCTATAAGAATGGTCAGGAGCTGGGGCTTTCACAAGAGGAACTCGCATTCTATGATGCCCTTACAAAACCAGAGCATATCAAGGATTTTTATAAGAATGATGAATTGATTGCTCTGACAAGAGAACTTACAGAGATGCTCCGTAAGAATCGCACCATCGATTGGCAGAAGAAAGAAACAGCCAGAGCGCAGATGCGTAAGATGGTTAAGCGGCTTCTTAAGAAATATAAGTATCCGCCGGAGGACTATGATTTTGCCATCAACACGGTAATCAGTCAGTGTGAGCTTTGGACGGATAATGTGGAACCACGAAAAGAGGAAAAGCTCTATAAATATGTGTCTGAAACAGAACTGAGCAAGGTGGCAGAGGATACGGTTTCCTATGGAGAAAAGAAGTAATGGAGGTACAGTATGGATGCACGTAAAGGCAATATCTATGAAATATTGAATGGAAATAAACAATTTCTAATTCCGGTTTACCAGAGATTTTATAGCTGGGATATTGATCAGTGTAAAAGACTTTGGAACGACATTGTAGAAATGCAGAAAAAAGGCAAAGCCGGTCATTTTGTTGGATCTATTGTTAATATTGCTGAACAAGCAATGCCGACAGGGGTTCAGAAATATATGATTATTGATGGGCAACAGCGAATGACTACGTTAACCCTGCTTCTTTTAGCTTTGCGCGATTATGCAATAAAGAATCCGAGTGATACAACAATTAATGCTCGTCGTATAGATAATATGCTTCTAAAAAATGAGTATGAAAGTGGTGACGAACGATATAAGTTACTGTTGACTGAAACAGATCGGGATATTCTCATAAGCCTTGTTGAGGAAAAGCCAATTGTAGAAGGCACTCGCTCAAGATTGATTGAAAATTACAACTTTTTTGCTGACAAGCTGGCGGATAAAGAAATTCAGCCGGCTGAGGTATATGAGTCAATTGGAAAGTTGCAAATTGTTAATATCACATTAGATCGGGCTGTTGACGATGCACAGGCAATTTTTGAAAGCTTGAATTCTACTGGTAAGGAACTTTCTGAATCCGATTTGATTCGCAACTATGTTTTGATGGGACTAGAGTCATCAGAGCAAACCTATGTGTATGAACATCTTTGGCGTCCTATGGAACAATTGTTTGTTTATGAAACACAAGGGACAGTAATGGATGCTTTCTTCCGCCATTACTTGACTATGAAGCTTTCTCGTATTCCAAAGCAAGGACGTGTATATGAAGAGTTCAAGCTGTATCATTTGAATTGCGAATTTGGAACTATTAGAGAACTATGTCACGATTTACTGGATTATGCAAAATACTATACAAACATTGTATTCAAGCGAAATTCTGACACAGGTTTAAAGAAGTTATATGAGGATATTATTGATTTAAGAATGGAAGTATCTTACCCATTTTTATTGAAAATTCATCATGATTGCACGGAAGAATTAATAACATCAGATGAGCTGAAGGAAGTTCTGAAGCTTTGTATTAGCTATGTGCTGAGGCGTGCAATTTGTGAGATCCCGACTAATTCGATGAACAAAACTTTTGCAACATTGAAGAATTATATTAAAACAGACGATTACCTGAATTCTGTTAAGGCATTCTTTGTAATGCAGGATACTTATAAAGAGTTCCCTGATAATGATAAGTTCGAAGGCGCGTTTGTAAGTCGTGATATTTATAACATGCGTGCCAGAAATTATATTCTTAGTCGCTTAGAAAACTTTGAAAATAAGGCTCCAATTATTATAGAGAATTACACCATTGAGCATATTATGCCTCAGAACAAAAATCTTTCTTCAGAGTGGCAAGCTGCTCTTGGTACTGACTGGCGAGAGGTTCAGAAAAAGTATTTAGATACAATCGGCAATCTTACTTTGACTGCATATAATTCTGAGATGAGCGACAGATCTTTCATGGAAAAGATGGATATACCGGGCGGATTCAAAGAAAGTGCACTTAGGCTTAATAAATATGTGGTTTTGCAAAATGAATGGAATGAAAAACATATCCAAGAGAGAGCAAATGAACTAGCAAAGAAAGCAGAATCTATTTGGCCATATCCATCCTTAACAGCTGAAGAACTTGCACCATATCAGGTGGAAGAAAAACCAGTGCAGAAGTATTCCTTGGAAACATACGATGTGAATGCTTTTACAAGAATACTGTTCGATTCTTTAGACAAGCGTATTATGAACTTATCTCCAGCTGTAAAGAAGGAATATAAAAAGTTGTATGTGGCATATAAGCTGGATACTAATTTCGTGGATATCGTTTTCCAGAAACAACGGTTGCGTATTTCGATTAATATGAAGTTTTCGGAGATTAATGATCCTAATGGTATCTGTAAAGATATTACAGGCTTAGGACGCTGGGGAAATGGCGACGTTGAACTGTTTATGGAGCATCAGGATGAATTAGACTCAATCATGGAAATTGTGAAACAATCTTTTGAGGCACAGGCAGAATAGTTACTTTGAGACGTTGAAGGAGAACTCCTATTGAAAAAGAAAAAAGATGAAATAACCATCCGTTCCAGCGCGGCGGAATATCTGACCTATGTTGCCTCTGTTGGCGATCAGTAGGACAGTATTGAGATGCGCTATGAGGATGAGAATATATGGTTGACACAGAAGATGATGGCGACACTATATGACGTTGGTTTGCCGACGATAAATGAGCATATTAAAAAATTTATGTAGACAGTGAATTAGAAGAGGCGGCAACTATTCGGAATTTTCGAATAGTTCAGACGGAAGGCTCACGTCAGGTTACTCGTGATACGAAGCATTATAATCTTCAAATGATTATTGCTGTTGGATTTAAGGTGAACAATGAGCGAGCTGTACAGTTTCGCAAGTGGGCAAATTTATGACCGAACTGCAAAAACAACAAAGCAGTTCTTTGCAAAGGTACAGAACAAGATGCACTATGCGGTGCGCGGACATACGGCAGCAGAGTTGATTTACGAGCGTGCGGATGCAGATAAGCCGCATATGGGACTGACCACATGGGCAGCAGCACCGGAAATGCGTTCGTTAGAGCGTATCGTCTGCATATCTGGATTTGGCAGAAGATCGTGCAGAGCGCCATATCCCTATGACAATGGAAGATTGGGCGAAGCGACTTAATTTGTTCCTTATGGCAGATGACAGAGAAGTTTTGCAAGATGCAGGCAAAATCACAGCAGAGAGTGCCAAGGCAAAAGCTGAAACTGAGTTTGAAAAATATCGTGTAGTTCAGGACAGATTGTTCATGTCCGATTTTGATAAGTACATGCTGGAATTGGAAGAGAATGCGAAGAAGTAGAATGATTGCTTCTACCTTTTGATGCTGAATTTTCCGGTATAATAAGGTCGAGTGCATGGAAACAGTGCTATCAGCTAGGCCTAAAAATAGCCGTTGACCTGTTTACATAAACAAGCGAGGCCTAGGCTGTGATATGGATAGCAATCTGTAAAGTAGTTGTAGCAGTCAGCTTTCATAAGAAGAAAATTCGTACTGAGCGAATCGCCACACAGTAAGTAGTGAGCAAGGCCTGACGAAGTATAGGTGTTAATAGCACCTGTATTTTGTCAGGCCTTTTTCTTTTGCCTGGTTTACAAAAACAGTGCAATTTCATTTTTAAAAGGATAAGTAATAGGTAAGCAGACCGGAAAATATACACTTATATTTGCACATGTTGCACACTTGTAAGAGTGTATACTTTATGTTCAAATATGCGCATAATGGAAAAGGCATATCTATAATTTGCCGCACCCATTTAAATTTAGAGAAAAAAGGTGCTTATATGGCTATCAGCTACGACAAATTATTTAAGTTATTAGAAGAAAAGAATGTAACCACTTACTACCTGCGCCAAAATAAAATAATAGGGCAGCAAACATATTACAACCTTAAAAACGGCAAAGGAAATCTTGGTGGTGAAACACTTGAAAAACTCTGCAAGCTGCTTGACTGCCAGCCGGGGGACTTAATGGAATATGTTCCAGACACCTGGCAGACCGAATAACTTTACCCCATCAACCAAACACTAACTGGGAAAGGATGTGATATCATGGCATTAGCACAATCGAATATTTACATCATTGAGGATATCTATGCACTCCCGGAGGGAACCAGGGCGGAATTGATTGACGACCAGCTCTATTACATGGCTCCCTCAAGAAAGCATCAGAAACTTGCTGGAATGCTCTACCGGAAAATTGCCGATTACATTGACTTAAACAATGGTTCATGTGAACCCTATATCGCACCGCTTGCCGTGTTTCTGAACGCAGATGATAGGAACTATGCCGAACTTAGCGTCATATGTGACCGCAATAAGCTCACAGACAAGGGGTTGTAACGGTGCACCGGATTGGATTGTTGACCCTGACAAGAACCGCATTACTGTATATAACTTTGAGACAGAGGACACTTTAGAGTATTCTTTTAAAGATTCCGTTCAGGCGGGTATTTATCCGGGATTCTGTATCAACTTCGCCGGACTGGATATCTAACAGTGTGCATCCACTCAGGGGAAAATTTCCCGCAGCGGGAATGATGAAGATAAGCTGAGTACCCAAATCGAGTACGCAGGTCAGAGAAGACCTGTGCAAAGCTTAAGCTGTCCGTCAATATAGCGTTTGGATTCAATATTCTTCAATATCCGTTCCCTTCTCTGCCCGCTGCCGTATGCCATTTATCGGCTGCCCTGCAGCGGG
>OFFT01002010.1_pt1 | contig 11204 bp, 5 predicted proteins | sample 1521581 | NCBI WGS metagenome assembly OFFT01 (sample SAMEA3504084, study PRJEB24116) | mouse gut metagenome | biome: mouse gut; feature: mouse-associated habitat; material: faeces | place: Denmark | collected 2011
ATGAATGAACGACACAAGCACACCGATAAAGGCGGCGATTACGAACTCACAGAAGACGTGGAGCTTCTTGTCGCTCCCGGTCTTGTCATTGCAAATTTTCTTTGTCATGATAATTAACATTTGGTTTATACTATGCAAAGGTAGGCCGTAGTCGGTTCTCGCTCTCGTTATCTTTTGAGTTAGACAAAAAGAGAGCCACGGCTGCGCAGTCCGTGGCTCCTAATCGCATTATATGAAATCCTAACTTAGCGTTCAAAATCCAAACGTGGCTGGGGTAAGGTCGTCTTTTTCATTCCAACCTGCGGCCAGTGTGTTATTAACGTGTTGTGCGGCGAGTTTACTGAATGCCGCAAACTCCTCCTCGCTGACAAAGGTGTAATAGATAGGCTTGCCGTTGGAGTCCTCGTTTATCTTTACCGTGCGAGGATATGCTTCTGAGGTGAGCCTCTCCATCATCATAAAGTTGCGTTGGTTTTCGTCAGACAACCATACGCGCATACCATTCCATATAAAACCGTTTATAATAGTTTCTTTGGTATGCTCGTTGATAGCTTCAACCAACACAGCCTCCACCTCCTCCCATGTAGGTTTATGGTCAAAGGTATAGCGATACTCATAAGTACCTCCATGCTCATCGGAGTATAGTCCGTAAAAGAGCGTAAAAGTTCTGCGGCCTACTTTTTGTAAGCCGTCCTGCCTTACCGGTGTGCCGTAAATCTTATTCATATGGCAAAGGTAACGCTGTATTCCGCGATTGTATCTTTATCTTTTGGGCTTATGTAAATTTTGGCAACGTCTTTCCGTCATAGTAGTCCATGACAATAGTTGTTTCAAAAGGAAATCCGTCCTCGATGTCACTTATTTGGTCGAGGATATTCTGCATCTCCTTGCTTGCCGTGAAAAACTTGTTGAACGTACCGTCCGCAATATTGCGGAAACTTACAAGGTAGCGACCATCGCCGTGTGCAGTTGTGAGGTCTGCCTCGTAATCGTGTATCTCAATCGGTGTATTCGCTATGCTACGAATTGGAACAACCTTGCCCGGAAAACGCTTTTTGCCGTCCTCCGGCTTGTAGGCTATGCCTAACTCTCCGAATTTTCTCATGTAATTATGTGTTAATTTGAAATATAAATGCTTGCAGTCGGCATGACAGGCCATGCCTTTGAATGAGCCGATAATTTCCTGTCTCCTCTTTCGGGATTTTACCTCTGACAAATGTCGGGCAACTTTCTTCTTAGTTCGCTTTCTCAGTAATGCGTGTGTGCCATAAAAGACAAAACCGAGGTAATCAATACCCTCGCTTATCGGTCTTACTGCCTCTGTGTTTTTAACGGTCAAATCTCTCTTATTAATTTCCTCATGGTATATATCTCGCAATTTCCATACAGGCCTTTTCAGACTTCCCCACATTGCGGAGTCGTCCATATACCTCTCATAAAGATACCTAACCTCTCCATTTGGTGCAATATATTTCGGAACATGGCAACACATAACATGGTCTACCGGCGACAAATAGAGATTGGCAAAGCATTGACTTGAGGCGTAATCCTTTTGATAGTCCTTTCGGCAGTAAGGTGATGAAGTTGTCGAGGAAGCCTAATACAACAGGGTCTGAAATATATAGCCTTATTTCGGCTTTCATGCGCTCTTGGTCTATGTTGTCATAGTAGCCCTTTATGTCATTCTGACAGTAGAATTGCATCAACTCCGGCACTGCATTGTAATCCTCGACCATGCGATGAAATAGCCAATGCATACCTCGGCCTTGAATGCTTGCCGCCGTGTTCTGTATGAGCGTGGGGTTTACATATCTCTCCACCACTACCATTATCACATGGCACCCTATGCGATGATATACCCTCGGAGCTTGCACGACCCTTACTTTCGGGCCATCGGAAACAGTCATTTCTCGAATGTTCTCCGGGAGTATTCTAAATGTACCGTCCTGCAACTCTCTTTTCAGACGTACGAGTAGCTGACGTTTGTCGCGTTCTCCTTTGGCCGGGTCAAGTTTTGAATAGTATTTTTCGCGCTGTTGAGCGGTTTCCAAATGACTTATGACATAATCAAAACCGTCTGATAAATTTTCATCGGAGATTATCTCATTTAATAAACTGTCGATTGGGAAACCTGCGCTCTTCAAGGCCACAGGAAGATTGGCGCATTCCTGCGGTATCAAATCATAATTGATGTTATGGGCAGTTACTGCTTCCATTGTGAAATGCTTGGAGCCTTCCGGTCCCGTGGAGGTCGCCTAAGCGACACTCCACTTTGTAAGGTTATTGTCATTTTTCGGCTTTCCAAACTTGCCGTGTGAGGCCTATTTGCTGTTGCCGAGGCTCATACCCTTCGCGGAATGCGGTGACAATCTCGTTGTCTTGCAGGGTCACACGATTTAACCTTAGTAAGTTCAGACGAGCGCCGTAGTTCGTGTTCGAGTTCGAGCAAGCGTTATTCGCGTTCGCATAAGCGAGGCCGCTGTTCGCATTCGAATTGTTGCCCGACCGCAAAACAACGCGGCTGTGAGGGTAGTCCGCCTTTATTTCATTTTACATAAGTGGTCGCGCAATCTCCACTTTGAGTCCAAGCGCGTCCATGATACGGAAGAAAAGTCCAACTCCGGGTTCAATCGCACCTTTCTCAATACGTGAAATATAGGTTTTGTCTGTGCCTACTTTCTTGGCAAGGTCACTCTGAGTCATTCGCTCCTGTTTCCTTGCATCAAGAATAATCTGACCAACACAATAAGCGTAAGCCTCACGATGGAAAGCATCACGTTCGGGTGTACCGACCTTTCCGTATTTCTCATCAAGTATGGCATCGAAGCTGCCAATGTTACTTTTTGTCTGCATAATACTCCTTTTTTAGTTTCAAAGCCATGTTGATTTCCGACTCCGGTGCTTTTTGTGTTTTTTTCTGATAGCCATTCAGAAGCATCACTATGTTGCCTTCATCGAAAATGAAAAATGCCCGGTAAATATTGCCGTTATGCGATGCACGGATTTCATACACGCCATCACGGATGAACTTCACGAACCTTTCATTAACACGCTCTTGTATTTTGAGCATTCCAAGAACATAATCAATTTTCTTCTGCGCCCCTGCTTCAAGAGCACGGTAGAAAGAAATGAAATAGTCCTTATAAAACAATATCTTCCGTTCTGATTTCATAACGCAAAGTTACAACAAAAAGTTGATATATCAATCAACTTTGCCGAATTATTTTTCAATCACGACTCGCTTACGCGAGATTGAAAGGTACAGCAGCCGGGGCTATGCCCCAGCTCTGCACCAAACGAAAAGGACGAGCGGCGAGAAGTCGCTGTTACGAGAGTACGATTAGTCGCCCTCGGAAGGCCAGACGAGCGCCGTAGTACGCGTGCGAGTTCGAGCAAGCGTGATTCGCGAACGCATAAGCGAGGCCGCCGTACGCATTCGAATAGCTGCCCGACCGCAAAACAACGCGGCTGCGAGAATGGGTGTACCAATAACCTGCGCAGAACGAAACAATATATTGGCTTGTGTCGCCGATGGTGCGCGAGGGTAGCACATCACATTTTGCTCCGTGTACGAGGCGTACAACACAGTTACCGCCGCCGGAGGTGAGGCATTGTACGGTGCGTTCCTTACCTGTAATCGGGTTGAAGATATGCGCGACACCGTCAATCGGGAATGATGCAACCTCAACGCCTTTGTTCTTGAAAAACTCTTTGAAAGAAGTCACATTGAGCGCGATGTTGTCCATCCATTCCGAGTCGCAACCAACATAGCCTTTAATACCGAGTATTGAGTTCCACACATTACCGCTACTCTGTGTGTCGGCCATTCCTATGCTATCGGCTTGGTTGAGGAGTCCGTCATGCTGTCCTCGACCGACAATGCTCTGTTCATCACTATGACCATTCAATGCCCACCACAAGATTGAAGTTTCCTTGTGCTGCTCATAATCTTGGAGCTGATAGCCTTTACCTCTGAGCCGTGCAAGGTTTTGGAAATCTTTCATGCAGTAGTTGATTGTACCTGTAGGTAGCTCTATAGCGTTGCCCTCATCATCATAAAGCCAGTTTGGATTTATGGTCGATGTGCCGGTGCCTCTGCGTGAACCGCCACTGCTGATACTTCGGGGTAGGCCGAGGCCGTCAATGGTAATCGGGTATGTACCGAACACCGAACCGTCCTCAATTTCCTCGTTGAGAGCTTTCGGAGATTTAATCTCTGTCCATTCCGGCTCAATGGCTTCAATACTTTCGCTATCCACCGTGTGAACCTCGCTCTCATCAAGTTCTTTGAATGTGGTAAAGTAGAACCACTTCGCGCCTTGTGGCACTTTCTCAAAGATGTAACTGCCAATTGTGAAGTCGAAGTTGGTATTACTTACTGCCATTTGGAACACTCCGACAACATTGCCGTCTGCATCAGTGAATACACAGCCCATTGTCTGATTGTTCATGCCTGGCCAACGCACCTGCTTCATGCCCTCAACATCTACGCGGTATACATTGACATTTGAGCCTTGCCCAAGGAGGTCTGCCACATTCATGCCAACAGTGGTGTCTGCATCGACATACACACCTTGACTTTCTGAATACAAGAGGTCGCCGAGGCGGTGTATGTTTCTGACGTTAGCCGTTGATAGCGGCTCGTTGTCACAACTTGACCACACATAGTATTTGTCTTGGTTCTTGTAGTCGTTTACACCCTTGTACCATCCATGTCCGAGTAAGTGCATGATGTCGTAACCGGCACCGGCCACGTCTGCAAGGTCAATCTCGCTGCCGTCAAGCATGAAATTGAAGTTGGCACGGCTGAGGCGGCGCAGTTCAAGACGCTGTGCTTTGGCATTGTAGTCTGCTCGGCAAGCCCAGGAGTTTTCAAAGATACGCAACGGGTGGCCCGACCGCCTATAGGCGGCAGAGTACAACGCACCAGTCATGTTGTCGAGGTTGCCCCATTTTTCACCTGGAGCATCCACTAAGTCAGAGCATCTTATAATTGAGAATTGCGAGTTGTAGAGGTCAAGCGCAGGGAAGTAGGCTTTAAGGCTGTTAAGACCTGCCACTCCGTCCACATCGTTATCTTCTATCAACTCTGCCAATATCCAACGACCTGTGAGGCCGGAGCATTGTTTGCCGATACCTTCAACGGTTTTGTCGGCGGCAATGTCGTTGCCGTTCTCATCGAGGCCGAAAGCATTGGTCGCTTTCAACGAGCGCAGAATTTCAACACTTGCGGTGATGTTCACATCGCGTAGGCCGATACTCTTGATATGTCCTGCTTCGGCTACGATGTTCTTAATCATAGCCATTGCATCAATCTTCGGGCAACCGCTAATCATGAGCTTGGTTACATTGCTCAGTCCTGCAATCGTCAGCCCTCCCGGATAAGAGAGATTAGGAAGATTGACAAGAGAGATTTCGGTCATGGTATCTGGCAGTTCCAACACGCTAACGGGCGATGTCTCAGCAACGGAGCAGTTTTGCAGAGGTGTTCCTGTTGCTCTGATTATCTCTAATCGAGGACAGGTGCTTGCATCAATGCTTGCTACGGTTGTGTTGCGCACATCAAGCTCTCGCAGGAACGGCAGAGAGCCGAGGGGCATTGAGCTGATAGGTACGGCGGAGCCGATTGAAACGTCTTGTCGGTTCTCGCTACCGATTACAATCTTCTCGGCGAGAGTCATTACTTGGAAGTTGAAGCTGCTGTCAAGGCTTATCTCACTAAGGTCTATCTCTGCAATTCGGTCGGCTTGGTAGATGTATAACAGAGCATACTCCGTGTGACTGAACTTGGTAAAGTAATGTTCCTGTCCTGCTTCGAGGAACACAACCTCGTCAAGTTGTCCGCTTGCATCGTGGCCGACACCAAAGTAGCCGGTCTTTGCGGCCACTATGCGGATACGTGCATTGCTGCTTGCGCACGATGTACGACCGCTCAATACTCCGCTGAAGAATTGGCCTGTTTGATAGTAGCCGTCACGGATGCGCCAACGCTGTTCAATGAACTGCGGCAGAGCTGTAAGCCCCAAACCTTGCAGAGCATAGAAGTATATATCATCGCTTTTGACAACGCTTTCAATATACTTGCGTTCTCCGTCATAGGAAGATATGAGCTTCTTCCAAAATTTCAGACGCTTCTCTACAAAGAAATACTGCGCACCCTCCGGAGAGAACGGTATCATGTCTACACCGTCCACGTTGGTCTTTGCTGAGCGCATTGCGGCCGCAACTGTTTCGAGTGAAAGTTGCTGATTTCCGCTGTGTGTCGCATCAAGATAGACGGTAGGCACAATTGCCACGTTGTTGAACAGGATTGAACCGTAACCGGCATACGGATTGACGTAGTTGTCGTCCGTCATACGGTTGGGGTCTGCTTCCGGGTCTACGGTGCAACCACCGTCATTGTCCTTACCGTTGCAGGTGTCGCAGTCATAGACCTTGTTGAGATACATTCTAACCGCGTGTTCGGCAGAATAGACACCATTGGTAACGCTCTGACCGTCCTCCAAGAACCACATTGGTTGCATATTCTTGGCGCGTTGGTCGGTAGCGGCAAGGTAGTCGGTAAACAGCGTGTAGGCATAGAGGCTCTGAGGTGATGCGTACTGCCACAGGTCGTTTTTCCAATTATTTACCTTTGTCGTGTTCTCGACAATCTGCCAACGGTTTTCTTTGCCATCAACAGCGGCAATCATGTCGCAGTCATGGCAGAACCTCAGCATACGGAATAGTTCGTAAGGTACTTTTCTACCATACGCAAGGTCAATCTGCAATTGGTCGTCATCGACCATGCATTCAAAGTATTGTGTCCACTTCGGGAATGTATCCGCCGAAACGTCACCGCTATTAACGAGCTTCTGAACCCAAGAGGATTTATCGGCCTCCATTTTCATCATGTCGTCAATACCCGACACACCTTTCCACCAACAGAAACCTTGATAGGACAGCAGCTCAAAGCCGACTACCGGGTTCAACACATCGCCGGTAACAACCCATTTGCCGCCGACCTGCTTCATGGAGCCGGTGCTACGTTGCCATGCTGTACCGTTGTGGCGCATAAACGCATAGTCACGTCCGCAGTATTGGCTGAGCAGGTAGACAGCATCGGTGTCTAATCCCTCAGTCGTCTTAAAACGCGCTTCAATCTGCGAGAGCGTTTCATCACGGCGACCAAAGAACTCTATGAAGTCGCCATAGTTAAGACAGCCCTTGTTATAGCCAGGGGTGTCTTTGAAACCGAGTGCAAGCTGTTCGCCTTTGTCCTCTTTCCAATTGCCCTTTGCGTGGAACCACGCATCGGTAAGCTGTTCATTGGTGGAGCGGAAAGCGGCAATTGGGTGGTTCTTGGTGGAGTGGTCCATCTTGCAACCCTCAATGTGCAGGTCGCCTTTGGTGAACGTACCGTCATAGGATCTTTGTGCAGGTGTCTGATAGGCGCTGCCCATAGCCTTGAACGTGTTGTTCATCATGTCGCACACACCACAGTCATTGGCATTGCTACTGTCGGAGTAATCTACCTTGACGGTAATAATCTGTACCGGGATTGCATCGGGACGCACAAGCACAAAGTTCTTTGCGGCAAGGGCAATGGCTTTGCGCCCAAGTTCTGTGTTCTCGTTGGGGGTAAGAAGCGTGATGACAATCTTGTCGGCCTTATTCACCGGCTTGTTGAGATAGAAGCGGTCATTCTTGATAGGTCGTTTAGCTGATGTCGTTCCCTGTCTGCGCCATTGAACATTTGTAGCCTTGAAGTTCAGCTCCGGGTATTCGGGGTTGAAGTAGAAAAGCGTACAGGTGAATTTTGTGGAGGTGTTGGTATCTCCGTCAAACTCATCAAACACTTTCTGCGGCGCAACTACAACATAGTACGGCATACCCTTAGCTTTTAGTTTGTCGAGGCTCGGACGGTTGATTGTGTCAAGAACATCTTCGCTCTCAAACTCGGCTATCATCGCATTTACATCGGTCAGTTTGGCAAGGTAGTTATTGAATGCTTGCGACCACTCATAGTAGCTCTCGTATGCCATGACGTAGTAGAGATAAAAGTCACCCTCTCTACCGTCAAGCATGATGGGGGTATTCTGAGAGATTGCATTTTGTCCGGGGATATAACCCAAACAAGCGACCTCCTCACCATTGAGATACATCTTGATTGTGGAATACTTTTCGCTTCCTCGTTGGATTGCCCTGCTTGCAGGTTCAACGACCACGGCCATTGTGATTTTCTCCTTACTGCGGAACTTGCGCTCTTGCCGCTGATGCTTCACACCTTTGGCGCAGTATATGCCGGCCACGTTGCCTTTCACATAGAAGCCGGTGCCGGTGGCAGGGTCATAGGAGTGCATGAGCAATGCGTCCTTGTCCTTGATGTTGTCAGTAGCAAAGGAGAATTGGATTGCATTACCCGCGCTTTCGTTGGTCTGCTTGGAGTAGAGATAGTAAGGGATTGTAGCCCTCATGTTCTCCGCGATACGGAAAGCGTTTTGACCGAGATAGGAAACGAAGCCATTTGTGCGCCAATTTGCGCCGGTGACGGCCATTGTCACACCCTTGTCGGTAATCGTCTTGTCCACGTCCGCATTTGTGCGCAGGGCAAAGTCATAGCCGAATGCGGCACCGCTCTTAATCTGCACATCAATTGCGCTTCCGTCTACCGTGACAACTATCGGATGGCTCTTGTCTGTGTGAACTTTGCCGTTGGCCTCAGTCCATCTGCCTTCAGCAATAAACTCGATGTTATCGCCGTTGGTATATCCCTGTATCTGATACTTCACGGAATAGGTTGAGGACGAAGCGGCATTGAACGTCTGAATTGTTTCGCCATTGGCCTTTACTGACACCTGCGTGTTTCCGCTTACACTTGCCGCTGTGTATGCGGCCACTTGTAGATTTGCGGTGTCATAGAGCGCAACAGTACCGTTCAATTCATCGTCAAAGGTCTTTGCATCGTAGTGGATAGAAACAATCGGCTCGGTTGTCTTTGAGCTATCCACACACATGATAGACGTGTAGACGTAGTTGCCGGTTACTTTTGCTTGAGGTGCGTAGCCATGAATACGGAGCAGATAAGAGCCATGTTGCATTTTCTCACCACCGCCAAGAACATTGCTCGGATTGATGCTGATGTCCTGCGAGAATGTTTTCTGAATGTTCGCACGGCCAAGTTCGCGCCATTCTCCATCCCAAAGGATTTCAATGATAGCGTCAATACCACCACCTGTTCCACCGAGTGTATTGCGAGGGAATATGTAGAAGCTGTTAAGAGTTGTCATACCTGCACCTACCGACACACGACATTCATGCAGGGCTTTGGAGATTTCAACAGTCACGTCTACGCAGTTCACACTAACGTCTACGCGGCGCACATTGCCCTCTTGGTCTTTTACAGCCACAACAAAGCTGCGCTGTCCGGCTCCGTCAAACCAATCAGTAAAATCAACCGAGAACTTAAAATCTTGGAGAGTGGCCGAACTACGTTCGTTGGTGAGGATTTCTGTTTTAAGCAATACGCCTGTGTTGGCATCGCTCACAGAAATTTCGGTGATGTTATTGACAACTTCTTCCTCGCCCATGCGCGTTACGCTTCGGGCGGCGAAGCGGCCTACAATCTTGCCTCCGGCGGCTCCGTAGATTGTCTGACTCTCAAATCTGACGGCGAACGAGGTTGCATCAGTGCTTCCACCTCCACCGCCGAGAGGAACTGTAAGAGGACTGCCGATTGGCTTGCGTTTGGCATTGACCGGCTGATAGGTCTTGGAATTGCCGTCCTCGCTGAAACTTTCCTCGAAGTCTACGATTATACGCTCGTATGCGCCGCCGGTGCTGAATGCGTCCGTGCCTCCCTCAGTTGGAACATCGTTGGCAACAAGGTCGGTGCCTCCACCGCCGAAGTCTTTCCATGCCTCGGCATTGTCGGCACTCGCTTTGTCAAGAAGCTGCTTGGCTTCCCAAACATGTTCACCTGCATTGATGCAGTATGTGATTACAAGGCCGTCCTTGAAGTAGTCGATACCTTTGCTCTCACACAGCTTACGCAAGGCGGCGACCGCACTCAGTAGAGAATACTCGCTACTGCCGGTCTGCTCTTTGCAGAGTTCGTTAATATTGAGGATTGTTTCTTCTCCTGCGCTCTGTCCAGCTACGTCAAGCCAATTGTCGAGGTTGGCATAACTGTCTGCATCATCGCTGAGGCCGATGTATTGGAATGTGCGCCAACCTTTGGCACTTGCCGCAAAGGTGATTTGCACACCAATGCTTACGGCATCTTTCGCGATTGCATATTCGATTGCACTCTGCTTGGTGTCGTATGTCGGAGGATTGGAGGGAAGTTCATCGCCGTTGGCAAGTCGGGCGGCAGTTACGTTGTAGCAGTTGCCGACAGACGAACCGTTGCCGAATGCTTTCCAATTATCATCTGCACCAATGCCGTTGTCTGGGTCATTGCCCACAAATTGCATAGCTTTCCAACCAACTTCACTATCAAGATATGTAACAACGCTACCGGGTTTAATTACTTCTGTAACGTTATCAAGGTATGTTGCGACATCGGAGAATGTCATACTGCCGGTTGTTTCAAACAGCTCGTTGATATTGACAAATGTGGTAATTGAAAATGCCTTTTTCAGCCGCTCGATATTTCCCGCGTTTAGTTTGCCTTTATCCCCGGGATAAGCCGTTGAGGAGGTTTCACCAAGAGCAAGGTCAGTTCCGGTAACTACCATTTTGCTACCGCTCCAACGATATGACTTGTTGTTGGTCTTGTCTACATACAACTTGTCGCTTGCAGGTATCCTGCCGTTTAACGAAATTTCGCCGAAAGAGTCTGCATTATACCAATTGCTGTAATAATTGACTGTAATGTCTAATCTGTGAGGTTTTGCTATAAAGCAGCCTGTAACGCTGTTAAACATCACATCTACCTCTCCCGTAATTGACTGAGTTTCGGGTGTCGCAACAATAGTCACAAAACCGTCAAATTCTTTGACATCATCCATCGCACCAGGTATGAAGCGAGTTGGAATGAGGCCATTGTCGCCAATGGGGGCTATGCCTCCTGGTAGACCTTTGCTGTCAGTAATGGATTTGATTGCGGCTGCGTTCTTGGATATGGAGGAGTCATGTACATCAACACGACCTTTTAGTGTCGCGATATTTGGAAAACCCAGGCGCGGATGACCCTTGCGGCCAAGGTTGATCTGACCCCTGAA
>OFFT01002014.1_pt1 | contig 11194 bp, 12 predicted proteins | sample 1521581 | NCBI WGS metagenome assembly OFFT01 (sample SAMEA3504084, study PRJEB24116) | mouse gut metagenome | biome: mouse gut; feature: mouse-associated habitat; material: faeces | place: Denmark | collected 2011
GAGGGCGGCGTGGTGACCTATACCTACAACAGAAACCATGAGGCCGTCACCCGCACCAACGAGAAGGGCGGCGTGGTCACCGCTGTCTACGACGCCAACGGCAACATCACCCAGGTGACCGACGCCCGGGGCAACAGCAGCGCCTACCAGTATGAGTATAAGAGCTGGCTGTGCACCCAGATAGCGGAGCAGAGGCGCAAGGCATCCCTGCCGGGGAGGAGGCGGGCCTGTGGGTAGAAGAAAGCAGGAAGGGACCGGGCTGATGTTTCCCAAAAGGACAGCCAAAAGGAAGCGGAAGCGCCACCCGGCCAGCCTCCTGCATTCCAGGGAGGAGAAGACTTGTTACCTGTGTATGCTTCTGGAGGAGAGCTTTGTCCGGCATCTGTATCTGGAAGAGCATCATATTTTCTTTTCCGGGCACCAGCGTTCCCTGTCAGAGGAATACGGCCTAAAGGTCTATCTATGCAGCAGGCACCACCGGGAGGGACCGGAGGCGGTCCATGGGAACCAGGAGAACCGGAGGCTTCTGGAAGCCAGAGGGCAGCAGGCCTTTGAGGAAAGATACGGGAGAGGGGAGTTTCTGCGGGTGTTCGGGAGGAATTACCTGTAAACAATACATAGAAAATGGAGGAACGGATATGTTTGATCGGTTTGGAGAATTTGATTCCGCGGAAGAAATCAACGAAACAGCGGTGAACCTGAGGAAAGAGGGAGATCAGGAGAGTTTGAAAGTATTGGTACAGGAGAATGGAATCGACGGGGAGGTTTTGGAAGCATTCCTTTCCGGGGAGCTGCTCTATCTGTGTGATGAGATGGCGGCGGCCATCGGCAAGCTTGAAGTGGAGGCGGGGGCGGTGAAATGTGCGGAGATTATGGAAGACTGGGTGGAGTACATCAAAGCCCAGTGTTTTGAGAGGCCGGAAGTGGCCAGAGCCGTCCGCCGGAAAGGAAAGAGCCTGGCGGGGTGCATTGCCGCCCTTCTGAAATGGAGTTTTCAAAATCAGATACCGGTGGATAAGAAAATCATGAAGGCAGCAGGAGTCACCGTCGGCCGGTGTACCATGGGGATTCCGGGTATGGCCAGGGCAAAGCAGATCATCACAGATTACTACCTGGGGAGGTGAGGGCAGTGAAAAAGAAAGCCATTGAAAAGGTTCCCTTCCTGACCCTTCCCAAAGTAAAAAGAGGGAAAAGGGTAGAGTGCGCTGCGCTCACAGCCATCCGGGAGATCGGAGGGGAAGAGCATCTGTTTGTTGAAGTATACCGAAACCGGAAAGAGCAAAAAGAGATCCCGGCGGTCCGGGTTGTACTCACAGAAAAGGATTTCGGCACGTACTTTCCGGAAAGCGGGACATGGTCCAGGGGAAGGATAAAAAGGAACACATGGAGCGATTGCGGTCTGATCTGGCAGGAGAAGGACGAATGGATCGGTAAGACCGTGAACATCATGGCAGAGGAAAATATCCTGTATTCTCCGGAAGACCTGGAGCGGATCCGGGAGTTCTTGAAAGGTATTACTGTGTGGAACCCGAAGGAGTGGTGGGAATATATTGACCGGAAACAGGAGAACATTGCCTCTAAGGAGAGCAGAGAGAAAGAGAGCCGGAAACGGCAGAGAAGGCAGCAGGCTTTGAAGGAGCGGGGAGAGCAGACGCCGGAGCTTCCCAAAGAGCGGATCCTGAACTATGCGGATGAGTACATATTCCATAACGGGCATTACCTCTGCTACAAAAAGCACGGAGCCAAGGCTAGGGTGGCCTGTTCCAGCTGCGGGGGTGTGACAGATGCCAGATGGAAACCCGGCCAGTCCTACGAAAGCCAGTTTGAGCGGATGATAGAAGAGCCGGTCATGGGAATACATGGCACCTGTCCCATGTGCGGGGCCCGAGGGAAATATATGCCTCAGGGAAGAGTAAAGAGCTTTCAACGGGAGAGAGGGTGTTTGTTTCTTGGACAGAAATACAAAGAGGCCGGCATGGTCTTCCGGTATATCGAAGTAGAGAAAGAGTGGCAGCTGGAATTTGCCTGTGGAGAGAAGGGGCCGGAAATGGTTGGAGCCAGGGAAGTACTGTGCGGTGTGGAGACGGCAAGAATCTTTTTTGAGGCCGGGAAAAATCCGCAGATTGATTACCAGAAGTACGATCACTATAGAGGAAAGGATTTTTGGGACGACTGCAATCTAAGCGGAGGCCGCGTGTATCACATTGAGGCGGCTGGGATCATGCCGGAAACCTATGAGAACATGAAGGGAACCATGTTTCAGTACAGCGCCCTAAAGGAATACGAAGAAGCTGTGGGAGAAGTAAATCCGGCGGAGTATCTGGAGCGGTATCTCCATACGCCTCAGATAGAAATGCTGGTAAAACTACGCCTGATTGAAGTGGTAAAGAACCTGGTCCGGTGCCGGTATGGGATTGTGCAGTGTGAAAACGTCAGGCGGCCAGAGGAATTCCTGGGAATCCGGAAAGAGCGGGTGCGCCTCCTGATGGAGAAACGGGGGGATCTGGATCTGCTGGAGGTTATGCAGATGGAGAAGCGGATGGGAGCATCCTGGACAGAGGAGCAGGTGAGGAACCTGGCAGAACTGAGAGCCGGAAGGGGGCAGATAGAAAGGGTAACACGGTACATGAGCCTCCAGAAGATGCTGAACCGGATAGCAGCATATGCGGGGTGTGAATTTGGCACCAAATGCAGCCGTGCAGAGGAAAGACTCCGGCAGACAGCGACAACGTATTTGGATTACCTGCATCTTCGGGAGCAGCTGGGCTATCGTCTGGAAAATAGTGTATACCTATATCCCAGGGATCTCCAGGCAGCCCATAACAAGATGGTGGCGGAGAGCAATAAGAAAGAGCAGGAAAAGAGGCTGGAAGAAAAGGCCGGGCGCTTCCCGCTTATCCGGAAGCAGTACCGGAGACTTCGGAAAAGGTACTATTTTGAAGATGAAGAGTTCTGCATCCGTCCGGCCCGGTCGGCGGAGGAAATCGTGCTGGAGGGACGCTTCCTTCATCACTGCGTGGGCGGGGACAATTATTTGCGGAGACACAACGACGGGGAGCGGTTCATCCTGATGCTGCGGACCAGGAAGGAGCCGGAGGTTCCCTATATCACGGTTGAGATAGACCGGGAGGACCGGGTACTCCAGTGGTACGGGGCCTATGACAAGAAGCCGGATCAGGAGCGGATGCAGCGCTGGATAGACGCTTATGTCACGAGGCTTAAGTACGGGGAAGCGGGCAGCGAAAACGAAGAAATCAGGATTTTGGCAGCAGGATAAAAAGGGATAGGGAAGGAGAAGGGAATGGGAGAATACACGCAGGTAACGTTGGCGGAATGGCTGGAGTGGAAAGAGGACATCCGCAGGAAGCTCCAGGAGACGGCCCAGAATTTTGTTTATATCGGGTACAGGCTGCGCCAGATCCGGGACAGCGGGATGCTGGACGGATGCGAGGACATCTTCGCGTTTGCGCAGAAAGAATATGGGCTGGGGAAATCCACGGTGAGCCGTTTCATAGCCATCAATGAGAGGTTTTCGGAAGGGGGCTGCTCCCTGGAGCTTCGGAGGGAGTACCAGGCAATCGGGAGCAGCAAGCTCTCGGAAATGCTGGCCCTGACAGACTCCGAGTGCCAGCTGATTACAGAGAGGACAACCGTGAAGGAGATCCGGGAATTGAAACGGTTTTCCCGGCAGGAGACGGAAGAGCCAGAGGCCGGGCCGGATAGAGAAGAAGCCGGAACAGAAGAGGCGGAGGCCGGAAAGCAGGAGCCGGAGGGAGAGGAAAGGGGCTATACGCCGCTGGGGAAATGTATGATAGACTTCTTTTCGGATCCGCGTTGGCAGCAGGAGCTCCCGCGCATTCTGGAGCTTCTTTGGGAGGGAACGGTGGAAGCCGTTAAGGAGGCGGCGGGGATCGTCAATCCCGGGGAATACGCCACCCACAAGAAAGGATTGGTCTTCCTGTTCCTGTATGACTGGAAAACAGGGGTAAAGTATAAGCTCTTAACCAAGCCGGATCCCGTATGCCTGTCCTGGCCGGATTTCTTGTCCGTGATTAAGGATTTGTACGGTCCTGTTTATGAAGCATACGGCCCGGAAGCCTGGGAGCATTTCTACGGGAAGGAGACCGGGAAAGGCCAGGAAAATCAAGGGCTTGCGGGAGCTGTTGCGACGTCGCAACAGGAGAGGGAAAAGCAGGAAAAGCAGGCGAAAGAAGCCAGTGAGGAAGCGCAGGGAGAAGAGGAACAGATCCCAGGCCAGGACAATGTCATGAACCACCCGGAATACCTTCCGGAAGAAATGAGAAGGGAAGCTGGGCAGCCGCAGGAAGAAGCCGGGCCCTGTGAGGAGCCGGGAGAACCCCTGCAGGGGGAGGTTGTCTGGGAGCCGGAGCCCATAGAGGAGGCGGAGAAACTTGCGGGACAGATCGCGGAAACGTTTGGGTGCTGTAAGGCCCAAGGGCTCTCTTTGGAGGAGCTGCGGGAAATCCGGGAGCAGATTGGGAGGCTGTTTTCCCTGGTTACGCAGGCCATTGCAGAGATAGAAGGGGAGGGAAACGGAGTATGAGGGAAGGCGATATTGCGGAAGTGGTGATCTGGGATGATAAGGAAGGCCGCGGAACAAGGAAAGTGGTAAAATACCGGATTTTGAAGGTGTATCCGTATTTTGTGCTTTGCCAGCATTGTAAAGCGGGGTATCTGGAGTGTTTCCGTCCGGGACAGCTGCAGGAGCCGAGGGCAGCAGGATGGAAAGATTGACAATCAAATTTGGTTAAAATCATCCAATTAGGCGGAAGGACGGCCAGCAGTATTGCTAACCTCAGTAGTAACGGTTGTTGGTGTTGAAACAGTGGTGTAAGTCATAAGCGCCTCCAATTCTGTACTCAGGGTACATAAAGATATAATAATAGCGGCTATAAATTTTATGACTGCTAACCGTATTCCCTTCGCCTGGACGTCCGCCCTCCTAAGTGGATGATAATAATATTATAATGCAATAATTGACAAAAATCAAATTTAGAGGTTTTAGAGAAAGGAGATAAGTAAAAAGACGAAAAAGAGCATCCGAAGATGCCCTAATACGGGTGATGGGATTCGAACCCACAACCATGCCTTTATAGGAGGCGGGGAACATGGAAGCGGATCAGGAATACGAAAAAGTGAACTTCCGGAAGTATTTAGAAGGAATAGAAATCTTGTAGTAGGGAAGGAGAAGGGAAATGGAGAAGGGTAGACAAGAACTGGAAGAACGTCTCACGGAAGATGCAGAATTACTTAATAAATATCTCAATCAGTACAGCCATTATATTGCAAAAAAGAAAGTTTTGGAGAAACGACGTGCAGAAATCAAACAAGAATTTGACAGCCCGATACATGCGATAAATATAAACGGAATGCCGAAAGGTGGAAATAATAATATTGGGTGTGCAGCGTTATCTTTTTTGATGGACGAAATTGAATCAAGAATTAAAGAGCAGGCAGAAGCGTCCGCAAAAATTTTGACCAATATTATGAGTGTCATAGAACTTTTACCAGATTGTTTGGAGAGGGATATTATCGAAAGTAAATATATAGATCGTCGTGGGTGGAATCGGATATGCAAAGAATACCACATAAGCCGGAGTCCAGCTATAAGAAAGTGGAGAAGAGGGCTTTATATGTTGCTGGAATTTAAAAAAGTGCGGCATATTTTGAAAGAGTATGAAGAAGAAAAGTGTGAGGTTAAGAAAAATTAAACTGGTTATGATTAAAAGGACCCGCCTGGATTTGTACCAGACGGGTAGTAGTGTTTAATGGCTAAAGCGCTCTTTGAGATCTGCATAGACGTATGCAAGACCATAAATTTCAATGCACGCCATTAAAATAGTGCTAAAGAAATTTGAAATCATGCAAATTCCTCCTTTCACTTTTTTTCTCTAATCAAAAACTAGTGGTGATTAGATACTTAAGTGTTAGGTAATTTTAATATAGCACTTTTTTATGTGGCTGTCAAACACTGGAAGGGGATTTTGTTTTAAGTATTGGATATAACACAATTAAATTTTCGTTTTCAGAAAGTCTCTGGCTTTTTTATAGGCTATTGTATTTTTGCTGCCACCTGTTATAGTGTAACCATTAAGACATGGTTTAAGTCATCCCAATACATTTTTTAGAAAGCATCCTGTAGAGATATAGGGTGTTTTCTTTTGTTGAAATATGTGGTATAATTTGGAAAAAATGTATGTGGGAGGATATAAAGCAATGAGAGTAGCTGTATTTTTAGATGGAGCCAATTTTTTCTTTATGCAAAAGGATGGTTTGAAGTGGTTTGCAGATCCTAAAAAGATTTTAGATTATATTGAGACAGAATATGGGAATATAGAGGATGCGTATTATTATATTGGACAAGATGCGCCCCCAGAAATGGGACAAAAAGCATTTTTAGAAGCGCTCCCTAATATGGGATACGCATTAGTATCCAAACCAATAAAAACAATATATGATACAGCAACAGGGCAGACTAAGCGGAAAGCTAATTTGGACATAGAAATTGTTCTTGATATGTTTAATACAATAGAGAATTATGATTTAGCTGTATTAATCAGCGGGGATGGAGATTTTGAAAGAGCTTTACAATTATTAAAAGCAAGAGGGAAAAAATTTCTCGTAATTGCTGCTGATGGTTATATTGCAAAGGAATTACGAGCTGTCGCGGGAAAGCACTATATCCGTTTTGAGGATATAAAGGATAAAATACTTAAAGAAAAAAAATAGAATTTAAAGTATGCGGAGGCGCCTTATTATAGGGTGCCTTTCATATACCAAAAACCACGAAAAGGCTAGCAATAGTCAATATACAGAATAACCAAATATTGCTAGCCATATAGAAAAGAGAATTGTGCAACTTGTCTATTGCTAGTTATATATATTAGTACTATAATTATTTTATAAATTTAAAATGGACTTTATAAAATGTGGAGGTGTGATAGTGGAGGATAAAAAAAGCAGGTATACAGAGGCGCAAAATAGAGCAACACAGAAATATCAACGGGAAAAATTGGAACAAATAAACTTTCGGATAAGAAAAGGCGAAAAGCAAAAATATGTTGCTGCCGCTGCCGCTGCAGGTTTGAGTATGGCACAATTTTTTATTTCTGCTGCTGATGAAAAAATAGAAAGAGAGGAAAGAAAAGCATGAGTGAGAGAGAACAGGCAATACAGTTGTTGAATGATGTCCCGGAGTTTAAAATTGATTGTGTAATCGCATATATGCAAGGGATCATTGCAGGAGCCGGAGCGAATGAACCAAACGCTGAAACAATAGCTGCATTTGCCGAAGGTGATAAAATGCTTGCAGAGGGAAGCGGGCAGAGATACACCAGCACAAAAGATTTGTTTGCAGATTTGGAGGCTTAAAGATGTTACAGGTCAGCTTTACAGGGCAGTTCAAGAAAGACTATAAATTGTGCAAGAAACGCGGATATAACATGGAATTGCTTCGAGCAGTTATTGATATATTGGCGGTTCCTGAAGCATTGCCAAAAAAGAATAAAGACCATAACTTGACGGGGAATTACACAAACAAAAGAGAATGTCATATACTGCCGGATTGGTTGCTTATATATCGTGTAGAGGGTTGCGAATTAGTGCTGTACAGAACAGGGACACATTCGGATTTGTTTAGGGAATAGAGAAGGCAGCAGGATGCAGCATCCAAATGTATACCTGTGTTTGCCACATAGCCAAGAAAAGAGAGTTGAACTTATAGTTAACATATAACCATAGAGACACATAAGGCGGAGCCTATTACTATATAAGGCGCTGCCTTTTGTTATATACAGAATTAAGCGCATAGGGCAGCAGGGCAAGAAGCGGCCAGAATGGGCCTAAGGTACTCCTATGTCCCCCCCATATGCGGGGTGGGGAAGGCCCAGTATTTTCCCCGATAAAAATGAAAATTTTTTTATGATTTCGTTACAAATTTGAGGTTGGAAATAAAAAAATAAAAAAAGGAACGAAAGGGCACTCCATAATGTGTTATTATGATAGCATAGAAATTTAGGAAGCGGAGCCATGGGCGGCCTAGAGGATCGCCTATGTCAAGGATCAGAAGGATAAGACGGGAGAAAAAGGAATGTTAGAACTATAAATATGTTTTGTATAAGAGATGCTTTCGGGTATCTCTTTTTTATAAGGAGAAGTTTGAAACAAAGAAGTAGCGGTCTGCCAATAAAAAAGAGTATAGCAAACAAACCTTTCACAAATCCATGTTTTATGGACATCAAGGCCGCAACAGTTTTTACGAAAGATTTTAAATGACAATAAAAGCACCTCCTATAGAAATATTTAAAGGGCTGGCAGGGACTGGCCATCCGGCGAAATCGAGTCAACTTCGGAAGAGATAAGTTTACGGGTTACGGTTTTACGCCATTCATTGATGCCTTAACGGACGGCCGACACCATATAGCCATACGGGGTTGCCGCTATACAGCCCCACCACTCACCTCCACGGGTTCTGTAGTATGCCAGCATCCTATAGGAGAATTATAACAAAAAAACAGGAAGCGGAAGTCTGCCGGCAGCGGGTTTCATGACCCCATCGGTGCCTTTCGCAGAAAGGTGGATTATAGCCATGAACAAACCCCTAAGCCCCTGCCGCCACCCAGGCTGCTGCACCCTCACCAGGCAAAGCTACTGTGACAAGCACATAGCACAGCACCAGAGGCAGAGCCGGCGGCAGCAGGACAACAGAGAATCAGCAGCCAGGCGCGGCTATGGAAAGAAGTGGAGGCAGGAGAGCAAGCAGTACCTGGCTTCCCATCCATGGTGTGTGTCCTGCTTGGCAGCAGGACGACGGACGCCGGCTGTTGAGGTAGATCATATCAAGTCGCATAAAGGAGACAAGAAACTGTTTTGGGATAGAAAGAACTGGCAGGGACTTTGCCATTCCTGTCATTCCGCCAAGACAGCCAGGGAAGACGGAGGATTTGGAAGGTCCCCCCGGGGTTAAAAAGTTTTGAAACGATCCCCGGAGACCGTTGCCCCCTCTTAGACGCGAAAAAAATTCCCACATCAGCTTTTTACAAAAAAGGAAGGAGGTAGAGCCGTATGCCGACGCCGCCAAAGCCCTATGCCGTCATTCAGATGGAGGGCAGGAGCCACCGGACCAAAGAAGAGATGAAAGAGCGGAAACAGGCGGAAGAAAGCCTTTTGTCTGGGGTTAAACTCAAAGAGAGGCCCGAGGTCCGCGCCGAACCGGCAGCTCACAAGGAATTTTTGAGAATTGAAAAATTATTGACGAAAATTGAGAAAAATGACGCCATTTATGAGCCGGTTATCAACCGTTTTTGCATGATTCAGGCCGAGTGCAAGCAGCTGGAGGAGCGGCGCGAAGAGTTCTATCAGATGACCTTAGAGCTGCGGGAATCGTTCCGGGAGATTACAGGAGACATGGATCCGGATAAGAAAGCAGGGCTTTTGCTGGATTTCTCCCGTGAGATGGCGCGGATGAGCGCGTCTATGCTGAACTGCGACAAGCAGATTCAGGCAAAAAGAAAAATGCTGCTGGATATTGAGAAAGAAAATGTTATGACCATTGCCGCTGCCCTGCGCTCCATACCCAAAAAAGAAAAGGACGAGGAGGAGGACGATCCCATGACGGCCCTCCTGAAAAAGCGCCAGCGTGTACAGTGAAGAACGGGCGGAGTTTGTAATTGATTTTATCCAGTGCTTAAAGCATGTGGACGGAAAATGGTATGGAGTGCCCTTTACACTGCTTTCCTGGCAGAGGGAAGCCCTTCTGGAGTTTTACGGAACTGTAAAAGAGAGTGAAGCCAGGCAGTACCAGTATCTGTATCTGGAGATACCCAAGAAAAACGGGAAGTCAGAGCTGGCTGCAGGTCTGGGGCTGTATCATACCTTCGGCGACGGGGAGATGTATGGGGAAGTCTATATTGTCGCGGCGGATAAGGATAACGCTGGGATCGTATTCAGTGCGGCACTTGGGATGCTGGAGCAGTGTAAAAGCCTAAAGAAGCGTGCGAAAGTGATAGAAAGCCAGAAAATTATCCGGGACACGGTGACCGGAACATTTATGCGGGTCATGTCCTCCGAGGCGTACAGCAAGCACGGGTACAAGCCGTCCTGCGTGATTTTTGATGAGCTTCACGCTCAGCCTAACCGGGAATTGTGGGATATTCTCACCTTCGGATCCGGTTCAGCCAGGTTCCAGCCGGTCTGGATTGTCCTCACTACAGCGGGAGACGATCCAGACCGGTCTTCCATCGGCTGGGAAGTACATGCAAAAGCCTGGTCCATACAGGAGTACCGGAAAGGGAATACGGAAGGGAATTACGATAATCCCGTGTGGCTTCCCATTATCTACGGGCTGGGGGCGGATGAGCAGCGGATTGAGAAGGCAGACATCTTTGATGAGCAGCTTTGGTATGAATGCAATCCCTCCCTGGGAGAAACCATAGAACTGGACACTCTCCGTCAGGAAGCGCTAGATGCCAAGCAGTCCGAGTATGCGGAGCGCCTGTTCCGCTGGCTCCGCTTAAACCAGTGGATCAGCGTGAAAGCGGTGGGATGGCTGCCTTTAAAACTTTATGATAAGAGTCAGGCAGAGAGGCCGGAGCTTCTGGGAAAACGCTGTTATGGAGGCCTGGACTTGTCTTCGACTACGGACCTATCGGCATTTGTCCTTCTGTTTCCTCCCCAGGAAGGGCTGGGAAAGTGGTATGTGCTGTTTCAGGCATGGATTACGGACGAGAAGATGCAGGAGCGTTCCCGGCGTGACCATGTGGACTTTGAACGATGGGTGAAAGATGGCTATGTGGCGGCCACAAGGGGAGACTGCATTGACTTTGATTTTATTGAGGATGATATTTATGAGGCAGTGGACCTGTATGACATGCGGCTGCTGGGGGTAGATCCCTATTTGTCCCGGATGATGACGCAGAACGTTATGAAACGGGAAATTGAAGTGGCGGAGATTTCGCAGGATATGAAAAATATGTCCCCGGCTATGAAAATGATAGAGAAACTTTTGCGGAAGCACCAGATGGAGCATGAAGAAAATCCATGCGCCAGATGGTGCTTTGGTAATGTGCGGGCGGCCGTTGACGGAAATGAAAACATGAAGCCTATGAAAAATAAGTCCGTGGGCCGGATTGACATTACGGTGGCATGGATCAATGCCATGGCTGGCGCCATGATC
>OFFT01002016.1_pt1 | contig 11186 bp, 10 predicted proteins | sample 1521581 | NCBI WGS metagenome assembly OFFT01 (sample SAMEA3504084, study PRJEB24116) | mouse gut metagenome | biome: mouse gut; feature: mouse-associated habitat; material: faeces | place: Denmark | collected 2011
GGTACAGCGGAAGGAGGAATTTTCCCGGTCAAAAACGGCCCTCCAGGGGCCGCCGAATTTTAAATAGATATCCAAATGCAGCACCTCCCTGGTACTGCATTTTTTGACTGTGATCTTGTCTAAAATTGTGATGACCAGCGCGGAGTTGATATTCTTTTGGAAGGACAACTCCTCTTCAAGAGCGATACGGATTTCCTCCAGCTGTCCCGTCGTTCGCCGTCCCTTTTCTGCCTCCAACTGGAGTGCAGTCCGTTCTTCCTCCAGGGCCTGGACCTGCTGGTTGAAGCCGTCGTTGCGCTGTTTGAACTCCGCCATAGAGATGACACCCTCAATACTCATCTCCAGCAGGCGGTCTTTTTTTGCCTGGATAGAGGACAAGTCCTCCTCAATGCGCCGAAGGTCCTGGGCATAATCGTGCTCATCCGGGACGGCCTGGAGGACTGTCACCACCGCGTCAATGATCGCCTGTTTGTTCTGGGCCATTTGGTCGAAAATATCAGCCATGATCTGATCCAGCTCTGTGGTGCGCAGCTGGGGCGCGGTACACCCTGCCCTCCCCCGGTTGCGGTACTCCCGGCACTGCCAGACCTCCCTATTACCCGCCTTGCTCTTCAGCACTTGGCGGTGGAAGCTGGCGCCGTGCTCCCCGCAGATGATCTTACCGCTGTAGGGGTAGCGGTTGTGAAACTCCGCCCCGCTCTGGTGGGACATCATCTGTTGGCTGCGCTGCTTATACAGGGCGTTGGCCCGGTCCCACAGCTCCTCCGACACGATTGCCGGGATGGATGGGTCCGGGTACATGATCCACTCGTCCTCCTCCAGGAAAATTTTCCGCTTGCTGCGGTAGTCCACCGTCTGGGATTTATTGGCGCAGTACCAGCCCTTGTACTTGGGGTTGCAGAGGATGTGCCGGATGGTCAGCACGTTGAAGGCGTTGCCCTTCCGGCTGGTAAAGCCCTCATCCAGCAGCTTTTGGGAGATGCGCCGGATGCCCATCTGCTGGTTGGCGTAGAGGTCGAAGATCCGCCGCACCACCCGGGCCTCCTCCTCATTGATGGTCAGCACGCAATCCTTTTTGTCGTAGCCCCAGAGCTGATCGTTGCCCAGCACATGGCCGTTTTTGATGGCCTGCCGGAAGCCGAATTTCAGCCGTTCCGACAGCTTGCGCACCTCGTCCTGGGCCACTCCGGCCATGACCACCAGCCGGAACTCGCTGTCGCTGTCCAGGGTGTTGATGTTGTCGTTCTGGAACAGCACCCCCACATCGTGTTCCAACAGTTCCTGGGTGTACTTGATGCTGTCCAGAGTGGAACGGGAAAAGCGGGATATCTCCTTGGTGATGATGAAGTCAAACCGCCCCCCTTTAGCGTCCTTTATCATCCGCAGGAAGCTGTCCCGTTTTTTGGTGCTGGCGCCGGAAATGCCCTCGTCGATGTACCCAGGCACAAAGGTCCAGCTGGGTTTTGATTGAATCAGCTCGGTGTAATACTGCACCTGGTTTTCCAGGCTGTTGATCTGCTCGTCCTTGTCGGTGGAAACTCTGGCGTAGAAGGTCACCCGCAGGGGCAGGTCGAAGATGGTTTTCCCATTGCGCAGTTCACGGCGTACCTGGAGCACATTCAAATCCGCTCGCCTCCTCTGTCAAGCACGCAGGATACCGGAAAAACGGGGGGATATCCGACACGGAATGTACCAAATCCACCGCGTTCAAATAGGCGTTTTTCGACAAAAGGCCTCGGGTGTAAATCGTCTCCAGAAGGACGCGGACCAGTTCTCGCTGTGCGTGTTCCATTTTTCTCACCTCAGTCCATGGATATGTCAGAGGCGAGAAAAAATGCCAGGCGGATCATATCCGTCCGGCATAAAAATTACTGTTTGTCGTCAGTGGCCGGGTTGTCGATGAGGGCTCCGTCCTCCCCGAAGCGGGAGCCGTGGCAGGGGCAGTCCCAGGACCGCTCCGCCCCGTTCCAGCGCAGGGCGCAGCCCATGTGGGGGCACCGGGGGGCCGTGGGCCGCAGCAGGTTCAGGACGGCCTCCAGGCCGTTGGCAAGCAGCTGGGGCCGCAGGACGGTCCGGGCCGGGTCAAACAGGGCCGCATAGGGGTTTTCCCTCCCCTGGAGCAGATCCGCCAGCACCCCGGCGGCGGCCATGGCGGAGGCGGAGCCCACCTCCGCCTGACAGCCCCCCTCCGCCCCGGAGATGGAGGCCCGCTGGGCGATGACCTGCCCAAACCCGGCGGACACGTACAGGCACTCCACCATGGTCTCGTCGGACAGGCCCTCCCGCCGCTGGAGGGGGATAAGCACCGCGGGCAGGACGCCGCAGGCCCCGGCGGTGGGGGCGGCCACGATCCGGCCCATACAGGCGTTGTGCTCCCCCAGCTTCAGGGCCACGGAGGCCACCTCCTGGACGAACGATCCGCAGATGGGGTCGGCTAAATCGGCCATCCTGGCCCCCTGCCCCCCGGACAGGCCGCTGGCGGAGCGGCGGGCGGGGTCGTACTCCTCCAACGACTCCTTCATGGCCTGCCACAGCCTGCCCATGCGGGCCAGGCTGGCGGCGGGGTCCGCGTCCCGGTCCTGGCAGTCGTCCTCTAACACAGCCCTCCACAGGGGCTTGTCCGCCGACGCGGACAGCATCGCTTCCACTGAACCGAACATATCAATCCTCCGAAAGATTTAAATAGATGCAGCGCACCACGCCGCCCAGCAGCTGGATATTTCCGATGATCTCCGGGGTGAGGGGCTGGTCGCACTCCAGCACCATGACGGACAGGCCCTCCCGGTGGTCCCGGTAGAGCTGCATGGCGGCGATGTTCACGTCGTGGTAGGCCAGGCAGGAGGCCACCTCCGAGACGATCCCGGGCTTGTCCTGGTTGCGGACCACCAGGGTGGGCAGGTCGCCGGAGAAAGCGGCGGCCATGCCGTCGATGGAGTTCACCCGGATCCGCCCGCCCCCCAGGGAGGAGGCGTTCACCACCACCGTGCGGCCCCGCTCTCCAATGAGGGTCATGACGGCGGTGTTGGGGTGGGCGTCCCGCAGGTCCACGGTCTGGATGCGCACGTCCATCCGGGCCTCCCGGGCCAGCTGGAGGCTGCGGGGTATGCCGGGATCATCGGGCTTCATGGCCAGCAGTCCGGCCACGATGGCCTTATCGGTGCCGTGGCCCGCGCCGGTGGCGGCGAAGGAGCCGTGGAGGGCGATGTTGGCCCGGGCGGGCTGGAAGCCCAGCAGCTTCCGGCCCACATAGCCCATGCGGACGGCCCCGGCGGTGTGGGACGAGGACGGGCCCACCATGACGGGGCCCATGATATCGAAAATGTTCAAGGGAGTGACACAACCTTTCGCGGCGGGCCCGGAGGGTCCTCCGGGCCCTGTGAATACAAGCTCTTATGCTTCCTGGCTCTCCTCCGGGGCCGGGTCCAGCTTGGACACCAGGGCGCGCTCCACCCGCCGGTCGGCGAAGCCCAGCACCTGGATGCGCAGGCCGTGGGCGTCCACCTCGATCTGCGCCCCGTCCTCCGGGATAACGGACAGCTGGGCGAACACCAGCCCGCCCAGGGTGTCCGACTCCTCCTCCTCGGGGAACTCCACCCCCAGGGCCTCCGCCACCTGCTCCAGGGGGCAGCCGCCGGACACCCGCCACAGGCCCGGCTCCACCTGCTCGATCTCCTTTTCCTCCGGAGTGTCGAACTCGTCGTAGATATTGCCCACGATCTCCTCCAGCAGATCCTCCATGGTCACAAGGCCGGAGGTGCCGCCGTACTCGTCCACCACAATGGCCATATGTACCTTTTTGCTCTGCATATCCCGGAACAGCACGTCGGTGCGCACCGACTCCGGCACGAAGTAGGCGGGCCGGATCAGCTGCGTGAGGGGCTTGGGGGCGTCCTCCTGGGCGTTGAGCAGGAAGTCCCGGGTGTTGAGTATGCCCACGATGTCGTCCGCGTCCTCCCGGTACACCGGGAACCGGGACCGCCCGGAGGCGAGGATGGCGTTGAGCACGTCCTCGCCGGTGTCCTCCACCCACACCATCACCATGTCGGTGCGGTGGATCATCACGTCCTCGGCGGTGGTGTTGTTGAACTCGAAGATGTTCTCGATAAGCTCCTTCTCGGAGGACTCGATGGCTCCCCGCTCCTCGCCCAGGTCCACCATCATGCGGATCTCGTCCTCGCTCACGTCCTGGTTGTCCGCCCTGGGGTCGATGCCCAGCAGCCGCAGCACCCCGTTGGTGGACTTGGACAGCAGCCAGATCACCGGCCGGAACACCGCCGCCACCGCGGATACCGCGCCCAGGGTGAACCGGGCCACCCCCTCCGTCTTTTTCATGGCGATGCGCTTGGGCACCAGCTCCCCCAGAACCAGGCTGAAATAGGACAGCGCGAGGGTGATGAGCACCACCATCAGGTTGTTCAGCGCGGCGGGGGAGAGGGCGGTGACCCCCAGATCCTCCGCCAGCCACTTCACCAGCGGGTCGGAGAAGCTGTCGGCGGCGAAGGCGGAGGACAGGAACCCGGCCAGGGTGATGGCGATCTGAATGGCGGACAGGAAGTGGTCGGGGGCCTGGGTGAGGGACAGGAGCCGGGCCGCTTTTTTGTCCCCCTCCTCGGCCTGCTTGCGGAGCTTGGACTCGGACAGGGAGATGACGGCGATCTCGGCGGCGGCGAAGAAGGCGTTGATCAGAATCAGGACGATCAGGATGATCAGCTTCGGTAATAACGGGTCGTCGGGCAAGATGGATAACCTCCTACTAAAACAGCGGTCTGTTTGATTTGCCGCCCTATTCTATGCGGCGCAGACCCTAACGGATTACAGTATATCAGCTTTTTGGGAAAAAGCAATCCTTTCGTGGAAGGGGGCGGGGCAAGGGTACAAAAAAGCCCTCCCCCCACAGGGGGGAGGGACGCTGATTCCCGGTGGGAACCGTCCAGTGCCGAAGGGGGCGGGTGAGGGGGCGGCGGTAGGAAGCCGAAAGCGTCCCCCTCCAGTCCCCTCATCCGTCACGGCTTCGCCGTGCTTTAACCCAGCAGCTTCAGCAGCTCCGCCTTGGGCCGCGCGCCCACCGCCTTGCTGACGATCTCCCCGCCCTTGAACACCAGCAGCGTGGGAATGCTCATCACGCCGAACCGGGCGGCCAGCTCGTTCTGCTCGTCCACGTTCACCTTGCCCACTACGATGTCGTCCCGCTCCCCGGCGATCTCGTCCACGATGGGGGACACCATGCGGCAGGGGCCGCACCACTCGGCCCAGAAGTCCACCAGCACGGGCTTGTCGGAGCGCAGGACGATCTCATCAAAATTCTCGTTGGTAATGTTCTGTACAGACATGGCTGCATTTCTCCTTTTGTCAGTTGAATTTGTAGATTTTCCGGGCCAGGCGGTACAGCCCCACCGACAGCTTCCGCCCCTGGTAGCCCGGTATGTTGGTGCCCACGTTGGTGGCCTTGTAGCGGCAGCGGCGGTAGAGGGCGGCGTTCTTCTGCCGCAGGTACTCCCAAAGCTCGGTGCGCAGGCCCAGGGACTGGGGGGTGTTGGCGATCACCGAGAAAATGGACGAGATGGACATCATCATGGACAGGTAGTTCAGCATATAGCGGCCCAGCCGGGGCTGGGTGGCCTTGATGGCCATCACGTCGTGGGCGGCGATCATCTGCTTGGTCACCCGGACCTGCTGGTCGATGCGCCCCGCCATCACGGACTCGTTCACGCTCTGGTCCGCCCGCCCGATGAAGTAGCGGTACAGGTCCAGGTCCATGTAGTACAGGGTCTTGACGAAGGGCAGGGGCTGGTAGACGAAGATGTTGTCCACATAGAAGGTGTGCTTGGGCAGCTCCAGCCCGCAGTCCCGCAGCAGCTGGGTGCGGTAGATCACCGAGTGCATCAGCAGGTACTGGGAGGTGCGGAAGTGGCGGATGGAGTCCCAGGTGAAGATCTGGCCGGTGGGGAACACGTTTTTGTAGCCCATCACCTTCCGGGTGTTGTCCTCCACGTGCTCATAGACATAGTTGGCGATGAGCAGATCCACCGGGGCGGGCATGGCGGCGAACTCCCGGAGCTTTGCCACCACCTGGGCCAGGGCGTCCGTGTCCAGCCAGTCGTCCGAGTCCACCACCTTATAATAGAAGCCCCTGGCGTGGCGGATGCCCTGGTTGACGCCCTCGCCGTGGCCGCCGTTCTCCTGGTGGATGGCCCGGATGATGTCCGGGTGCTTTGCCGCCCATTCGTCGCATTTGGCGGGGGTGTCGTCCCTGGTGGAGCCGTCGTCCACCAGGATGATCTCCGCATCCTCCCCGGCGGACAGCAGGGTTTCGATGCAGTGATCCATATAGTCCGCCGAATTGTAGCAGGGGACAGCGAAGGTGATCAGTTTGTCCATTTCTATCTCGCTCCAGTCTTGTATATGTGATAGGGGAGCATCTGTAGGGGCGGACATTGTCCGCCCGTCCCGCGGTGCAGGGGGACGCGGGGGCGCGCAATGCGCGGCCCTACACCCGGGAGAGCAGCTCGCCGGTGAGGGCCAGGGCCTTTGCGGGGATGGCGTCCTCGTCGGCACAAGCTCCACTCAGCTCCATCCGGCTGCGCCGGATGTCCGCCCGTTCCGCTGCGCTTCCTCTCCCAGCCGAACCCGCTTCGCCGGGCTTCGGCTGGGTTTTCAAAGCATACCGTCTGCGAGGGTCAATGCCCTTGCGGCGATGGCGTCCATGTTATAGTATTTGTACTCCGCCAGACGGCCCAGCAGGCGCAGGCCGGGGAATTTGTCCGCCTCCGCCTTGTATTTGGCGTAGAGGGCGTTGTTTTCCGGGTTGATGATGGCGTAATAGGGGGTCTCCCCCTCCGCCCCGGTGTAGGCCCGGGAGTATTCCTTCATGATGGTGGTGACACCGGGCAGCTCCTGTCCGGTGAGGTGCTTGAACTCGGTGATGCGGGTGTAGGGCTGATCCACGGTGTAGTTCACCGTGCCGTGGGTCTGGAATGCGTCCTGCGGCAGGGTCTGGAACCCGAAGTCCAGGGTGCGGTAGGGCAGCGGGCCGAACCGGAACCCGAACAGCTCGTCCGCCTGCCCGGTGTAGATCACGGGGCCGTCAAACGCTTCGCCGTCCAGCTTGATCACGCCGTCCGCCAGCTCCAGCCGATTCAAAGCGTCCGTCTCCAGCTCCACGGTGATGTTGGGGTGATCCAGCATCCGCTCAAACATGGGGGTATAGCCCTCCAGGGGCATCCCCTGATAGGCGTCTTGGAAATACCGGCCATCCCTGGACAGGCGCACCGGCACCCGGGCGGTGGTGTTGGGGTCGATGTCCTCCGGCTTCTGCCCCCACTGCTTCATGGTGTAGTGGACGAATACGTGCTCATACACATAGTCCGCGATGGCGGCGATCTCCGGGTCGGGGTTCTGCCGCAGCTCCAGGATGGTAACCTGGCTCTGGGCGGGGTAGGCGTCCAGCAGCTTTTGACCCAGCCGCTTCCCCTCCTCCATGCCGAAGGCGTTCTTCATGGAGTCCAGGTTGAAGGGGACGGGGAAGAAGAAGCGCCCGTCCGTGGTCTTGTGGGCCGGCACCACCTCGGGATTATCCCGGGGCAGGTTGGCGATCACCCGGTGCTGGTAACGCCGCCATTTGGTGAACCGGGACAGGTAGTCGAACACCCGCCTGTCGTTGGTGTGGAAGATATGGGGGCCGTACTGGTGGATCAGCACCCCGGCTGCGTCGGGGCAGTCGTAGGCGTTGCCGGCCACGTGGGGGCGGCGCTCCAGCACCAGCACCTTTTTACCGCCATCCTCCGCCAGGCGGCGGGCGGTGATGGCCCCGGCGTAGCCCGCGCCCACCACCAGCGCGTCATACTGCATCAAATTCATCCCAGCTTTCTGTTGTGGACGGGCGCGGCCCGCCCGCCTTAGTTTGCCAAATGATATCGCAATTATAACATAGAGTGCCCCCTGTGGGAAGGGAAAGTTTTTTAAGACTTGCGAAAGAAAAGGGCCGCGGCACTGTCCTCCGCGGCCCCGTCTTGATTCAATTTGCTCAATACGCCGCCACAATGCCCCCGGAGTTGGCGTAGAAGGAGCTGATCCCCCGGGCCTCCTCAATGCGCACGTCGGCGAAGTCGCAGGTCTTGAAGGCCAGGGTGCGCAGGTACTCCGCCCGCTCCCGGCACAGGCAGTGGGAGATGCACAGGAGCCGGCCCCGGTGCCGCTGGTCCGCCGCCATGATGGCGCACAGCTTGTTCAGGGCCTGCTTGATGGACAGGGCCTGTCCGTGGCGCATGATCTCCCCCTGGGGGGTGGAGCCCATCACCAGCTTCACCCGCAGCGCGCCGGTGACCAGGGACTGCACCCGGGTGAGCCGCCCGGCCTTGCGCAGCACGTCCAGGTTCTCCAGCACGAACAGGGTGTTCATCTGGGCGATGCGGCGGTCCATCTCCGCCACCACCTCCCCGAAGGGCATCCCGGAGGAGGCCAGCTTGGACAAAGCCAGGGCGATGTGGGTCTCCCCGGCGGAGGCGGAGCAGGAGTTGAACACGTGGATGTTCCGGTCCGGGTGCTCCTCCCGGAAGATCTGGGCGGCCTGCCACGCGCTGTTGTGGGAGCCGGACAGCAGGGCGGACAGGGTGACCACGTACACGTCCCCCTCCGCCGCCTCGTAGGCCGCCAGATACTCCGCCGGGGCGGGGCAGGCGGTGTGGGACGCCTCCTGGCACATGGCCATGGCGTCCACCAGCACCTCGGTGCGGAGGGTTTCGTCGTCCCGGAACTCGCTGTCCCCCACGTGGATGGTGAGGGGGATGCTCTGGTACACCCCGGTGGACAGCACCTCGGGGCTGAGGTCACAGCAGCTGTCAACAATGATTTTAAAGCTCATACAAAAAAACCCCAAACATCATATTGATAATCACATCATAGCAGAGCCGCTTGGGAAAGTCAAGGGAAAACCGCCGGGATCTGGGCAAATTGCCGCTTGACGGGAGGGGCTGTCCATAGTAAGATCGGGGGAGATCAACCTACACCATATTTTAAGGAAGGCAGTGACCTGTAATGAATACCACATTTGACCCGGCAATCCGCCCGGCGGGCTGCTTCGACGGGGATTTGGATCTGTTTGAAAGCCAGTACGCCGTGCCCAACGGCGTCAGCTACAACTCCTGGGTGATCCTGGACGAGAAGGCGGCGGTGCTGGACACGGTGGACTCCCGGAAGCTGGAGGAGTGGCTGGCCAACCTGGAGGAGATCCTGGAGGGCCGCGCCCCGGATTACCTGGTGATCCACCACATGGAGCCGGATCACGCGGGCGGCGTCCGCGTCCTGGCGGACAAGTACCCGGACATGAAGCTGGTGGGCAACGCCAAGACCTTCCCCATGCTGGCGGCCTTCACCGGGCTGGACTACGGGGATCGGGCCCTGGTGGTGAAGGAGGGGGAGGAGCTGTCCCTGGGGGAGCACACCCTGGCGTTCACCATGGCCCCCATGGTGCACTGGCCGGAGGTGATGCTGTCCTTTGAGAAGGCCAGCGGCACCCTGTTCTCCGCCGACGGCTTCGGCCGCTTCGGGGACGCCGACCCGGACTCCCCCTGGGTGGACGAGGGGCGACGGTACTACCTGAACATTGTGGGCAAGTACGGCGTACAGGTGCAGGCCCTGCTGAAAAAGGCGGCGGCGTTGGACATCAAGCGGGTGTGCCCCCTCCACGGCCCGGTGCTGTCCGGGGAGGGGCTGGCCCTGGCCCTGGAGAAGTACGATCTCTGGAGCCGCTATGTCCCGGAGGAGAAGGGCGTGCTGGTGGCCTACGCCTCCATCCACGGGAACACCGCCCGGGCCGCCCTGGAGCTGGCGGAGCTGCTGAAGGCCCAGGGGCTGGCGGTGGAGGCCATGGACCTCACCCGCCGGGACTGGGCGGAGGCGGTGGCCGGGGCCTTCCGGTACAGCGGGCTGGTGCTGGCGGCGTCCAGCTACGACGGGGGGGTGTTCCCGCCCATGGCCCAGTTCCTGGCCCGGCTGAAGCACAAGGGCTTCCGGGACCGCGCCGTGGGCCTGATGGAGAACGGCTCCTGGGGCCCCACCGCCCTGAGAACCATGCTGGGCGAGCTGGAGGCCATGAAGGGCCTGACCATCCTGGAGCCGAAAATCACCATCCGCTCCGCCGCCACGGAAGAAAACCGGGCGCAGATGGGGGAGCTGGCAAAGGCGTTCGCCGAGGCCCTCTGACCGGCTGTGAAAGGGGGAGAACCCATGGGAAAAACCGGGAAAAAACGCCGGGGGCTGAAAATTGCCCTCATCGCCCTGGCGGTCCTGCTGGTGCTGGCGGCGGGAGGGCTGGCCTTCGCCGGGAACTACCTGTTCCGCTTCGCCCTGGATCCCCAGGGGGGCGGTATGCTCAGTGCCCATGACCTGGACAACCTGGAGCTGGAGGGGGAGTACGCCTGGTTTGCCGGGCACAGTGAGGACCGCTGGCTCACCAGCCACGACGGGCTGGAGCTTCACGCCCTCTATCTTCCCCGGGAGGACAGCCACCAATACGCCGTGGTCTGCCACGGCTACGGCTCCATTCCCCAGTACGGGGGCAAGTTCGCCGCGAAGTTTTACGAGATGGGGTACAGCGTCCTGGCCCCCGCCGCCCGCTCACATGAGCGCAGCGGGGGGCGGTACGCCGGAATGGGCTGGCCGGAGCGGCGGGACATTGTGGACTGGGTGGACGCCATCGTGGAGCAGGACCCCCAGGCGGAGGTGGTGCTGTTCGGCATATCCATGGGCGGGGCCACGGTGATGATGACCGCCGGGGAGGAGGATCTGTCCCCCGCGGTGAAGTGCGTCATTGAGGACTGCGGCTACTCCTCCGTGTGGGACGAGTTCGCGGGGCAGCTGAAGGAGATGTTCGGCCTGCCCACCTTCCCGGTGCTGGACGCGGCCTCCCTGGTGACCCAGATCCGGGCGGGGTACGGCTTCAAGGAGGCGTCGGCGGCGGATCAGGTGGCAAAGACCAGCCTGCCCATCCTGTTCATCCACGGGGAGGAGGACGATTTCGTGCCCTATTGGATGCTGGACGTGGTGTATGATGCGTGCGCCAGCCCGGACAAGGAGAAGCTGTCCGTCCCCGGCGCGGCCCACGGGGAGGCGTCCGGCGTGGCTCCGGAGACGTACTGGGCCACGGTGGAGGGGTTCCTCGGCAAGCATATGGGATAATGGAACGGCCC
>OFFT01002017.1_pt1 | contig 11186 bp, 8 predicted proteins | sample 1521581 | NCBI WGS metagenome assembly OFFT01 (sample SAMEA3504084, study PRJEB24116) | mouse gut metagenome | biome: mouse gut; feature: mouse-associated habitat; material: faeces | place: Denmark | collected 2011
GGCGTCCCCTTCCTGATGTCCTCCTCCACGTCCTCATAGGCGTCGCACAGATAGATGAATTTCCCCAGGAAGAATCCCAGCCTCCGCAGGTTCCCGGCCCATTCGTCCTCCCGCACCGCCATGATTTCCGCCATGACCCTGCCGAACAGCCCCGCCAGGGCATCGATGTCCGTGTCCTTTTCCTTCTCCGCATCGGAGAAATCCTGCATCAGCAGGTTTATCTTCCGCACCTTGTCCGCGTAGATTGCCTTCAGCCTCCCGGCCTTTCCCTCCAGGAGCCTGCCGTAGGCCAGCTTCAGGATCTTCTTCTCATCCTCCCAGTCGTCCTGGCATTTATAATAGGCGAACAGCATGTTCATGTCCGCCGCGTACTCCGTGAATACGTTCCTCCTGGTCTCATGGCTCTCGAAGGGATGGACGATGCACTTGCAGCTCTCCCGGCAGGTCTGGGGCTCATACAGCCCGGTCAGCAGGATGGCCAGGAAGGTCATGTCATAGCTCAGGGAAAGCTGTCCGCAGACGCCGTACTTCTTCTTCAGATCCCGGCACATGCCGCAATAGTAGGAATGGTATACATCAAATTCCTTGAACTTCATTTCTGCCTTGTTTACAATAATATACCCGAACATCGCAAACCTCCACGGACATCCCGGCATCCCGGAACCAGTCTTCAGCTCTTTTTGATGAATTCATTTCCGCATTTCCTGCAGCTTATGGCAATCCTGCCCTTTCCCTTCGGTACACGGATCTTCTGCTTACAGTTCGGACATTTATAGATATGGTAGTCCTTGTGCTGGGCCAGCTCCTTCTTCTTTTTCAGGAAAAAGCTCCTGACCTTCATCTCGCGCTTCAGATACCACTGGTTCTCCAGAGAACGCTTGCTCACGTTCCTTGAGAACATCCTGAAATACGCATATACCATCACTGCCGTGGCCAGCAGATAGAACGCCCCTCCTCCAATAAAGGAGACCAGCAGACATACAATGGCGACAAACATCAGAAACTGGTTGAAACGATCCGTACCGTAGCGCCCCCACATAAACCGCTGCAGCTTTTCTCTCATGCTCATTCCTCCTCAAAGGCAAAACAATACTTTCCTCCACCCACTATGTAACATTTTAAACTTTTTTGTAGGAAATACAATAAAATAACTATAAAGAAAATTTAAAAAAAGCGCATGACTGCAATTACAGCCATACGCTTTTCCACACTTTTCTTCTGCTGCCATTCACAATCAGCGCAAGTCACTCCTCGCCCGCGATGGCCAGGTTCCGGATCAGCATCGAGGGGGAGCCGAATGTTCCCCGGACGAAATCCAGGTCTTTCCCCAGAACCTCCACACTTTTCAGCAAGTCGAAGAAGTTTCCGGATACGGTAAAATTCTTGACGGGAGCGGCTTTCGCGCCCTCCGCGATCAGAAATCCCCTGGCAGACAGGGAAAAGTCGCCGGTGACCGCGCTGGCACCCGCGTGCAGGCCTGTCAGCTCCGTCACATAGATGCCGTTGTCCGCCTTTCGCAGCAGGTCTTCCGGCACTTTCCCCGCTGTCTTCTCCCCGGCCTCTCCATCGGGCCGGATGTAAAAGGTAAAGGGGCTGACGCCAATGACAGAGGCATAGGAAGGCCTGCCCGCGTTTCCAGTGGACTTCACCCCCGCATTGGCCGCTGTCTTCAGGTTGTGCAGCAGCGTGGTGAGGACGCCGTCCTCCACTACATTTTTGGCGTAGGTGGCAACGCCCTCTCCGTCAAAGCTCCTCTTCATTACGCTGTTGTGATATGACGGGTCGTCCACGATGGTGATGAAGTCCGCGGCGATTTTTTCCCCTTCTTTTCCGTTCAGCAAAGACATTCCCTTCTGGGCCGCCTCCGCGGAGAAGACGGAAGCATATGTCATCAACAGCGTGGCCATGGTCTTGTTGGAGAATACCACCGTGTACTTTCCGCTGGGCACGCTGCCCGCGCCTATGGAGGCGTCAAACATCTCCACCAGACCCTTTTGCGAGCACACATTCAGGTCATGCAGCAGTTCCAGCCATGCCCCGCGCACATCTCCTTCTTTCAGCTTCCTGCCTGCCGCGGGAACGGCCCATTTGTCAAAATAATTATCCTTTTCATCCGGAATGTCCACTTTTACCCGGGTCTCCTGATGTGCGCCGTTGGTATCCAGAAAAGCCCTTTTTAAGTCAACGATTTTCCTGCCCCTCCAGTTGAGCACCAGCCTGGGTTCTTCCGTTACCACAGCCACTTCCACTGCCTCCAGGTTCTCCTGGGCGGCATAGCCAAGAAATGCCTCCACATCTTTGGGATCCACCACCACAGCCATACGCTCCTGGGACTCCGATATGGCAAGCTCCGTTCCATCCAGGCCCGCATATTTCTTCGGCACTTTATCCAGGTCCACGGTCAGCCCCTCTGCCAGTTCCCCGATGGCAACCGATACACCGCCCGCGCCGAAGTCATTGCACTTTTTGATAAGCCTGCTGGCTTCCTTACGCCGGAACAGCCTCTGTATCTTGCGCTCTGTGGGAGCGTTTCCCTTCTGTACTTCCGCTCCGCAGGTCTCAATGGACTGCTCCGTATGTACCTTGGAGGAGCCGGTCGCCCCGCCGCAGCCATCCCGTCCCGTGCGTCCTCCCAGCAGAATGATAATGTCTCCGGGATCGGAAGTCCCGCGGATCACATTTTTCCTGGGTGCCGCTCCCATGACAGCACCGATCTCCATTCTCTTTGCCACATAGGAAGGATGATAAATCTCTTTTACATAGCCCGTTGCCAGGCCGATCTGGTTGCCGTAGGAAGAATATCCCCCTGCCGCTCCCCGCACCAGCTTCTTCTGGGGAAGCTTGCCCCTGAGCGTATCCGATACGGGAACCGACGGGTCTGCAGCGCCGGTGACACGCATGGCCTGATACACATATCCACGGCCGGAAAGAGGATCCCTTATGGCGCCGCCCAGGCAGGTAGCCGCACCGCCGAAAGGCTCTATCTCCGTGGGATGATTGTGCGTCTCATTCTTGAAAAATACCAGCCACTCTTCGGTCTCCCTGTGACTGCCGTAATCCATCTCCACCGGCACCACCACCGAACAGGCATTGATCTCGTCGGATTCCTCCATATCGTCCAGCCTGCCCTCTTTTTTCAGCTTCTTCATGGCCATGAGTGCCAGATCCATCAGACAGATAAATTTATCTTTCCTGTCACCGTAAATCTCTTCCCTTGTGTCCAGGTAACTGCGGTATGTAGTCTCTATGGGGGAACGATAATACCCTTCGCCAAACTCCACATCGGTCAGTTCCGTGGAAAATGTGGTATGACGGCAGTGGTCGGACCAGTAAGTATCCAGCACACGGATTTCCGTCATGGTTGGATTGCGCTTTTCATCTTCCCGGAAGTAGTTTCTGATATGTAAAAAGTCCCTGAATGTCATCGCAAGGGAAAGCGACTGATACAGCTGTTCCAGTTCCCCATCCCCCATCTGCACAAAGCCATCCAGCACCGCCACATCCGCAGGCTCCTCATACTCCATAATCAGGGTATCGGGCTTGACGCTTCCCGTCTCCCTGGAATCCACGGGATTGATACAATATGCCCTGATTCTGGCAAACTCTTCATCCGTGATATCTCCCAGAATCATATAGGTAACGGCTGTACGTATCACCGGTTCTTCGTCCTCATTTAAAAAACGGATACACTGTACCGCGGAATCAGCCCTCTGGTCAAACTGGCCCGGCAGATACTCCACCGAAAATACCCTGGCCTTCTCCGGAACTTCAATGGACTCATAGTACAGTTCGTCCACCGGAGGTTCTGAAAAAATAGACATGCAGGCTTTCCCAAATACCTCTTCCGAAACATTTTCCACATCATAGCGGATGAAAACCCTGATTCCCTCCGCATTGATTCCCAGAAAACTTCCGATTTCCTCATGCAGTTCTTTCGCCCTGACGGCAAAAGGTTCTTTCTTTTCCACATAGATACGTTTGACGCTTCCCATATGCCCTCCATTTTACAAATTTGCGTTACAATACAGACTTTCCGGTATCCTGTCCACGGCCGGCTTTCTGTGCAGCAGCCGTATGTCCCTGTCATCCCGGAAACATATCCTTGTCCTCCACCCCAAGCATCTTCAGCATAAAAAGGATTTCCCTGTCCACGGCTTCTGCCGAAATACCTATGGTCTGGGCCGAAATCTTCAGTCCCTCCAGCACAAACATGATATTCCTGGCCATCCCCTTGCAGTCGTCACAGAAAAATTCCCCGTTTTCCACCCCTGTCTCAATGAGTTTTTCAATAATCCTCACTGCGGAATCAAACTGTCTCTTCAGGATATTTCCCTTTCTCCCGGGCTGTATCTGAAAATAGAACTCATAAATAGCCTGTGTCAGTGTATCGCTCTTCCGGAGCAGTTCTTTCTTTTGCTCCTTCAGAAACAGAATCAGAATATCCGCCGCCGTGGCATCATCCGCAATGCTGTCGGAAAATACATCATCGGCCTCCTGACTTTCCATCTTCATCACTTCCAGAAAAATCTGGCTTGTACTGTCAAAATACAGATAGAGACCGCCTCTGCTGATATCGCAGGCTTCCACAATATCCTTCATGGTCACTTTCTTGAATCCCTTCTCCACGAATACTTTTCTGGCCGTCTCCAATATAAACTTCCTCTTCTGTGCGGATTTTTCTCCCATCCTGACCCCCCGGCGATATTCTCACCACCTTGTCTTATCCCAATATCCTACAATTCTGCGCATCCGTCCCAGTACCAGGGCAAAAATATTTTCCTGCACGGCCTCTCCCCACAAGGTCGCCTTTGTCTGGCCCTCCAGCACATACTTGGACAGAATCCCCCTCAGGATATCCCAGTCCCTCAGCTCCGCGGCGGCGATAACCCTTCTCTCGTCATCATGTGTCCTGATACGGTTCCGTGTGTATACATAACAGTAATTGCGGTCCATCAGGCCCGAACCGGATGCCTCCCTGACAAAATTCATCAGATTGGCATCATATACCGGAAAACTCATGGATTTTCTGCTGAGTCCCTGCCCCTGGTAACTGCGGCTGGCCGTTTTTCCGGCATTTTTCTCCAGCCAGGGCAAATATTGCAAAAGCGGCTCCAGCATGCTTCTGTACTCCTGTATGACCTGCTGCCGGTATTCCATTTCCTGCTCCATAAACATCCCACCTTTTGACAGTCAAGCTTCCAGACCTTTACGATGACGCATCCGGAATACGGCTTTTTTGCGTCTCCCGCTGTCCGAACGGTAGCTTTTTAATCTTTCCAGCAAAAATGACACATATGTAATTTATTTTATCACATTTTCCGAAAAAGTACAGCAAAAATTTCAGCCGGCCCATCCCATCTATTACACGCAAAATTATTAAGATTTTATAAACTTAAAAAAACAGTTGACAAACCCCACCCCATTGTGTATAGTATAAGTGAATTCCCCTTTTATAGACGAAAGCACTTGCAAATACTTGCGGGTGCTTTTGTCACGTTCAGCTGTTTTTCACTTTTTTCCCTGTGTCGGCCTTGTTTATTCCAGGATATCCTGCCCTGTCTCAGAACGCATTTTCTCCACAAAAGCCTTCGGATCCTGTTCCATCTGAAGCATGGATTCAAATGCGGCCAGCAGCAGCCTGGGCTGCCTGTAGCGGTTCATCTCCTGGGGCCGGTCCATATAAAGCTTAAAATGGTCTACCTGCCACACCAGAATATCCACCAGGGTATAGCCTGCCACTTCATAGCGGCACAGAAATTGTCCCTTGTCATAATAATAAGCCAGCTCCTGCAGCAGTCCTTCCGACCGGCTGATTCCCTGCCAGAGCTTCTGGCCGTACGCTTCATCCTTCCCCGCCTGCCCTGCCAGACCGCAGACAAATTCCCTCAGCGCATCAAGCGCCTTTTCCAGTTGTTCCTTCTGTTCCATTTTTCCTCCATTCCGGTTCCGGAACCGTTCCTTCCCCGCATTCCCCGCAGCTTTCGGCTCCCGCGGAAAATACCGGTCCTGCCGGTTCTCCCCTATTCTTTCAATTTCCTGACGATTTACCCTTACAATATGATAATTACTCGAACCGAGTCAGATTCTCTTCATTTTCAGATAAGAAACCATCTGGGACTTCACCGCCACAGACTCATGCTTCCACGTCCGTCCTGCCCCGGACTTTCCTGGAAAGTAAAAAAGAAGTGCCAATAATGCCAGCAGTCAGCATCATTTAACGCTTCTCATTTGCAACAGGGGAAGAGAGGATCGAACTCCCATCAACGGTTTTGGAGACCGCCGCACTACCATTGTACTATTCCCCTGGACATTGGCTTTCCACCAACGAAATTCATTATAACACAGACCCCCCACAATAATCAAGTATAATTTTACAATTTTTCACAAGATTTTTTGCGCCCCCGCAGACAGTTAAAAAATCCTGTCTATCACATCCTGCACCGTTTTCACCCCGATAATCTGTATCTTGCTGTTCTTGCGGCACTCCTCCTGGCATACAAAGGGCAGGATACAAGTCTCAAAGCCAAGCTTCTCCGCCTCCTGCACCCTCTGTTTCGCCATGCTCACCGCCCTGACTTCCCCGCTTAAACCCACCTCGCCAAAAGCCGTCAGTCTGGGACTGAGAACCGCGTTCCGAAAGCTGGAAAGCACGGCAATGACAATACTTAAATCGATGGCCGGCTCCACGATCTTGATTCCCCCGGTAATATTCACATAGGCGTCACAGGCCGCAAGCTGGACACCGGAACGCTTTTCCAGCACTGCCATCAGCAGGTTCACCCTGTTAAAATCAGTTCCCGTGGTCTGCCTGCGCGGAATGCCGAAATTGCTGTGGCACACCAGCGCCTGGATTTCCACCAGCAGGGGCCTTGTGCCCTCCATGGTGCAGGCCACTACGGACCCGCTGGCATTTTCCGGCCTGCCGTTGAGCATATATTCCGAGGCGTTGGCCACCTCCGCAAGCCCCTGCTCCCGCATCTCGAAAACCCCGATCTCATTGGTGGCGCCGAAACGGTTCTTTACGCCCCGCAGAATGCGGTAGGAGGCATGTCTGTCCCCCTCAAAGTAAAGCACGGCGTCCACCATATGTTCCAGCACCCTGGGCCCTGCCACGGTTCCCTCCTTCGTCACATGTCCCACAATCAGCACCGGCACACCGAGCCCCTTGGCAAGCTGCAGCAAAATGCCGGTGGACTCCCTGACCTGGGACACACTTCCCGGCGCTGCCGAGACATTGTCGCTGTACATGGTCTGAATGGAGTCGATGACCACCGCTTCCGGTTTTCTGTTCCGGATCACTTCCGAGATTTCTTCCAGGTTTGTCTCACACAGCAGAAGCATCCCGGCGGAAAATTCCCCGATTCTGTCTGCCCTCATTTTAATCTGGGCGGGTGATTCCTCCCCCGATATGTATAAAACCGTATGTCCCTGGCCGCAAAGATTATGACACACCTGCAAAAGCAGCGTGGATTTGCCGATTCCGGGATCCCCTCCCACCAGAATAAGGGAGCCCTGCACGATCCCGCCTCCCAGTACCCTGTCCAGCTCTCCCATACCGGTGGACATCCGGTCCTCCTCCCGGACGGTCACTTCCGACAAAACCGCCGGCACCATCCTGGCCCTTCTGTCAGCAGAATGCGAAGCAGAACTGCCCTTTGCCGTCTTGCTGACTGTCTCTTCCACAAAAGTATTCCATTCCCGGCAGCCGGGGCACTGCCCCATCCATTTGGAGGATTCGTACCCGCAGCTGCTGCAGAAAAAAACATTGGATGTCTTCGCCTTTGCCATATCCTGTCCGTACCCTTAAATCTGCACGATCTTCACGGGAACCTCGCCCGCCGTCTCCAGCTCCACGCTCAGGGACAGCTTTCCGCCGAAATGCGTCTTGATGGCCCCGATGCTCTCTCCGCCCACAAAGACCTCATAGGCCCTGTCATCCGCAAGCCCCACCGTGATCTGGGCGTCCTCGTCCCCCTCTACCACGAATTCCACGCCGTCCGGCTTTTCCGTGAACTCCAGGACGCTGGTGCCCGGAACGGATTCATAGAGGAAGGAGCCGTTCTTCTCCAGCTTGGTGATCTCCCTGTAAGTCTTTACCTTCAGCAGATCCCCCCCGTGCTGATAGTCCTCCACCTTGGCCTTCTTCTCCAGCTTATGATTGCCGAAACTGATAGCGCCGTCCGATTCGCTGCGGATCAACTCCTCCACCACTGCCATGTCTAAACCCTCCTGCATTTTATCGTATTCTGAAAAGCTGATGCTGCTTCCTTCTCTTAGTATAATATAATCCGCACTCTTTTTCTACAAGATTTTTTAAAATGTTTCATAACATATATGGCTCAGCTCCCGGCTGCTCCCTTCACGGTGAAGCACACCTTCCCGCCCTTGAAGCCCGCGGACACCGCGTCTCCGGGCTGCACCCGCTTCAGGAGGATCTCCTCCGCCAGCGCGTCCTCCACCACGGACTGGATGGCCCGCTTCAGGGGCCTGGCCCCCATCTTGGCATCGGAATACTTCTCCACCAGATGCTCCTTCAGCGCGCCGGTCAATGTCAGCCTGATATCCATCTGGGCCAGGCAGCGGTCATGGAGGTTCGCGGAGAGCAGCCCGACGATGTCCTTCATGTTCTCCTGGTTCAGCTGATGAAAGACAATGATGTCGTCTATCCTGTTGATGAACTCCGGCTTGAAGCTGCGCTTCACCTCCTCCATGACCCCGGACTTCATGCGCTCATAGTCCCGCCTGGCATCGCTCGAAGCGGCGAAGCCCAGGTTCTTGGGATCCACGATCCGCTGGGCCCCTGCGTTGGAGGTCATAATCAGAACCGTGTTCTTGAAGCTTACCTTCCTGCCCTTGGAATCCGTGATGTGGCCGTCGTCCAGTATCTGCAGCAGGATGTTGAACACATCCGGGTGGGCTTTCTCAATCTCGTCGAACAACACCACGGAATAGGGATTGCGCCGCACCTTCTCGGAGAGCTGGCCTCCCTCGTCAAAGCCCACGTAGCCCGGCGGGGAGCCTATCATCTTGGACACGGAATGCCCCTCCATATACTCGGACATGTCCACGCGGATGATCGCCTCCTCGGTGCCGAACATGGCCTCTGCCAGGGCCTTGGACAGCTCTGTCTTTCCCACGCCGGTGGGGCCCAGGAACAGGAAGGAGCCGATGGGGCGCTTGGGATCCTTCAATCCCACGCGGCCCCTGCGCATGGCCCTGGCCACAGCCACCACGGCCTCCTCCTGGCCGATGACCCGCTTGTGGAGGATGCTCTCCAGCTTCAGGAGCCTGTCGCTCTCCTTCTGGGCCAGCTTCTGCACCGGAATCTTGGTCCACATGGCCACCACTTCCGCGATCTCATCCTCGCCGATGGCATATTTCTTATTGCCGTCCTGGCTCTCCATGCGCTTCTTGGTCCGCTGGAACTTCTTGACCAGTTCATCCTGCTTGTTCTTGATCTCCACCGCCTGGGAGAAAGCCTCCATGCGGATGGACCGCTCAATCTGCTGGTCCATCTTTTTGATCTCCTCCAGAAGCTCTCTCTGCTTATCCGGCATGTCCACTGCCCTGAGCCTGGCGCTGGCCGCCGCCTCGTCTATCAGGTCGATGGCCTTGTCCGGCAGGTAGCGTTCATTGACATATTTCGCGCTCATCTCCACCGCATACTCCAGCACGCCCTCCTCATAGCGCACGCCGTGGAAGGTCTCGTAGCCCTCCCGCAGCCCCTCCAGAATCCGGATGGCATCGGCAGTGCCCGGCTCTTCGATGTCGATGTTCTGGAAGCGCCGCACCAGGCTTTTATTCTTCTCAAAATGCTTTTTATATTCCTCATAGGTGGTGGCCCCGATGAAGCGGATACGGCCCTGGGCCAGGTAGGGCTTGAGCATGTTGGAGATGTCGAAGCTCCCGCCGTTCACCGCCCCTGCGCCTACGATGTTGTGGATCTCATCGATATAGACGATCGCGCGCTCCTCCTGGGCGATGCTGTCCATCACCCGCTTGAATCGCTTCTCGAAATCCCCCCGGTACTGGGTTCCGGCCAGGAGGCTGCCCAGGTCCAGCGCGAATATCTTCGCGTTCCGCAATGGCTCCGGCACCTTTCCTTCCTCCAAAAGCCGCGCCAGGCCGTAGGTGATGGCAGTCTTGCCCACGCCGGGCTCGCCGATATGCAGGGGGTTGTTCTTCTCCCTGCGGCAGAGGATCTGCATGGTCCGCTCCAGCTCCCGCTCCCGGCCGATCAGCGGATTCCTTCCCTCCAGCTCATCGCCCAGGCAGGTGGCGTACTGCTGCCAGAAGCCGTCCTCCGCCAAGGCCTCATCGTCTTCCTCGTCCCCATGCCCCCAGTCGCCCTCGTCCCAGGCATCCTCGTCATCCCTCTGCCGCTCTTCCTTCCCGGAGTCCGATTTCCCGCCGGAGCCTTCCTCTCCGGAGCCCAGGCTGCCGCCCAATCCCGCGAAACTTTCCTCCATGGAGCCGGCGCCGCTGCCCATTCCGGCTAAACCCTTATCTCCCGGTTGGCCCAAGCCCTTCCCGTCCTCTGGGCGGGCGGATCCCTGCGCTTTCCTGTCCAGCGCTGTCGGATTCGTCTGCCGTCCCTTTTTCCTGCGGGCAGTTCCGCTCTGTCTGCCTTTCCCTGCCGCTTCCTCATAAGCGATTGTCATTTCCCGGAGCAAATCTACCCGCTCCACCCCCTGGAGCCGCATATAGTAGACCCCATAGCTTTCCCCCAGCCCGTACATGGCGGAAATCAGATGGGCCAGCTCCATCATGGGCTTGTCGCCGTTCTGGGCCGCCTCCCACCCCTGCGCCAGCACATATCCCATGCCCTGGGACAGTTGGGGCTCATCGCCGGGCTCCGCCGTCTGCTCCATATATTCCTCCAGATAGTCCCGCAGATCCCTGTCCAGCCTCCTGCGGTTCCCGCCGCAGCTTTCAAAGGCCCTGGCGAACACCGGATTCTCACAGGCCGCGTACAGCGCAAGCTCCGGCGTCACATATTCAAAGCGGGCGTCCTTCGCAAGCGTGTAGGCTCTGTCGATGACATCCGCCACTTCTTTCGATACGTACATATTTACGCCTCCTCAAGCGTCATCCGGAAAGGGTAGCCCCCTTCCCTGGCCCGGCCCAGGGCCGTCTGCACCTTCGTGGCGGCGATGTCGTAAGGGTATGCCCCTACCGCCGCCCGG